>Ga0209089_10002882_pt1 | contig 14937 bp, 4 predicted proteins | sample ArcticOcean_MG_C_FD_187431 | JGI IMG/M metagenome (GOLD analysis project Ga0209089, IMG submission 187431) | Marine microbial communities from western Arctic Ocean - ArcticOcean_MG_CB2_150 (SPAdes) (version 2) | ecosystem: Environmental > Aquatic > Marine > Oceanic | place: Arctic Ocean: Canada... | reverse complement strand
AGTTATAGTGTAACTTGTTGTTTCTTCTGGCTGAATTTCGATTTCATCGAGATTAGTGACGTCACCGATTTCGTTATCGATGCTAATTGATTCAGCTCCTGCGATGTCCCAAGTGAGTGTGACTGTGTCATTTTCGTTTATGGGGTTCGCTGAAGCCAGGAAAGAGGAAATTCTAGGTCCTCCTTTGCCGAAAGTTGACCTCGAAGCGTCAAAGCTTTCTTGGACTTCATCAAATGTGAGTGAGTAGTCATGAACTTTAAGTTTTGCTATGCTAAGTTCTGCAGATAGAGCGTCAATTCTTGTCCCGTTATTCTCGTTCTGGTTTCCTATTACGATGGGTAGAGGGGTCCCATTAGTGTCGGTTTCATGTGTGTTGAATGTTGATCCGTCATTTTCCGAATTTGACAATTCTCCATCAACATAGATCGATCTTTCATTGCTTTGCCCGTCATAGGTTAAAACTAGGTGGTGCCATTCGTTAATTGATGGCGCGCCGCCTCCTTGTTGGAAGGGCAGGTCAGCTGAAACTCCCCAACCGCCTAGTGCTCCCCATGTGGCATGATTTCCATATAACATTGACCAATTAGTGGCGTCAGGGCCGCCTCTTCTGCCCCAAGCGATTATAGTTTCTTCTGCTGGCACTGATGGGTTCCATACCCAGGCCTCGATTGACCTGTCAGCGTCGCCCGTGAGTGGAGTAGAATCAGGCCCTACATACCAGTCATTAAAACCGTCAAGGGTCACAGCATTTACGCCATCGATTGTTTCGACATTGGGCACATCAAATTCAGCCTCAAAATCACCGCTGAGAGATCCGTTATTGGTGATAGTTGGTAAAGGCCCTAGTTCGGCAGTGGTTAGATCGATATCTATGAGAGCTCCACTCTCTAAGACGAATACAGTTAAAGATGATTCCTTAGTGAGGCCTTCATCATTTGACGCTGTTATTGTGTAAGTTGTAGTTTCCTCTGGTGTGACTTCGAATTCATCTTCGTTTGTGACGTCTCCAATTCCATTGTCTATTGTGATTGTTTCGGCGCCATCGATATTCCATGTCAATATGACTGTTTCTTCTGGGCTGACTCGTGTCGAGGAGGAATTAAATGAAATGATTACAGGGCCGCCTCTTCCAAAATCTTCCATGTCTTGATTATAACTTTGCTGAACTTCTTCTAGGGTGAGGGACTGGTCATGTATCTTTACTTTGGCAATGCTGAGTGCTGCTGAGAGATTATCTACTCTGGTTCCATTATTCTCGTTTTGGTTTCCAAGTACTATTGGAAGTACAGTTCCGTTCGTGTCTGTTTCATGAGTATTTAAAATGGCTCCATCATTCTCACTGTTGGATAGAGCGCCATCGACATAGATGGCTCTCTCATTAGTTTGGCCGTTATATGTGAGAACTAGGTGGTGCCATTCGTTAATTGAAGGTGCCTCAGAAGCGCCAGCTACAAATGGCATGTCAGCTGATCCGCCCCAACCGCCGAGTGCTCCCCATGTCCCATGGTTCCCGTATAGCATGGACCAATTACTTGCGTCAGGGCCGCCTCTTCTTCCCCATGCGACTATTGTTTCTTCTTCCGGAACTGCAGGGTTCCATACCCAGGCCTCGACTGATCGGTCAGCACTGCCAGCAAGTGGGGACGAGTCTGGTCCTACGTACCAGTCCATGTTTCCATCAAGGGTAATGGCATTGACGCCGTCAATTGTCTCAACGTTTGGAATGTCGAACTCTGCTTCGAAATCACCTTCGAGTGATCCCGTGTTTTCAATGGTATCTAATGGGCCAGGGTCAGCGCCTGTGATATCTAAATCGACGAGTACATCAGCGAAGGCGGCACTGTTTAAAGGGATTAGTAATGCAGTTATAAAAGTAATTATTTGGTTCAATAAAGAGGACTTCATCTATCTTATATTTTTACAGAATAGAGACCGGAACGAAAGTTTTTTCCCAAATATTTCGTGTTCGGTTTCTTGCTTTAATGCGCAATGTAATAACAAAGAGGGGGAGGCAATTGCCTCCCCCTCAGGGGTATGCCCTATGAATTGGGCATAAATTTGTTAAAGGTTAATTATTTCTCGTAGACCCTTAGGTAAACATTTGGTTGTTCAGCGAGTGGGTTAGCTGCTCCTGGAAGCTGGAAGTTTGTTGCATCTCCTCCAGATTCAACAGTGACCTCTAGATCTACCCATGTGCTGAGATCAAGTGAGTACTCAAGTCCGTAAGACTTACCTGCATTTGAACTCCAGTTGATGTCAAGGTCTCCAGTTCCTGTGTTATAGGAGAACGTTGTTACCTTAAGTGCATTTTGTGTAGGTGCTACTAGTGGGCTTCCACCTGCTGCGAGAGCTGCGATGTAGTCAGCGGATTTCACTTCGCTCCAGACAGCGATTTCGTCAATGAGTCCAACGTAACCTGCTTCACCGCCGTTACGTCCACCAATGATCAGGTTTCCGCTTCCGTTCGGTGCATTTTTACCACCTTCGTAGTCAAGAACACCATCAAGGTAGATCTGACCAGTGTCAGTTGCTCCGTCGTAAACCCATGCTGCGTGTACCCAACCGTCTTCGTCTGTTGCGAGGTAGTCATTGAGGTTCGTGGCACCGTTGGTGTCCGCTCCCCAGTGAGCTTGATGCAGGAATCCGTTGTTGCGGATACCGTTGTGGATGCCCTGACTTGTCTGACCGAAGAGGAACTTGTCCCCGCCGAGATCAGTAGGCTTGAGCCATGCACTCATCGTGTAGCTGCCTTCGCCGCCGATAACATTGCTCAGGTCAACTCCTGGAACGTTAATGAGTCCGTTCTGAAGATCAGCTGCAGTTGCAGGACTTGGTCCTGCAGGTGCTCCACCATCGATTCCGAGTGTGGTCTGATCCGGGCGAGTCACTGTTCCGTTATTACCCCATGAACCTTTATCGGTAACTGTGCGGTTGATCGAGAGTGCCTCGATTGTAACGGAGTCAATTTCCCAGTTCGGAATGCTTGGGCCGCGGGCTCCTTCGTCCCAGGCTCCAATGAATCGTAACTGGATCGTGCTGCCGGCAGCCGCGCCGCTAATCTCAGCGATGCTCGTTATGAACGTTCCATCTGCGTAACCCTCAGAGTCACCGTTGAATCCGTCACCTCCCTTGAGCACGTGATTTCCAACCAGATTGCTAAACGTGTAGCCGTTCTCGCTGAACGATGCGTTTGGCACAACTGTAAAGTCACCACCGTCGACTGAGACTGATATGGCCGTTCCGTCCCACTCCGTTTCAATGCTGTAACGGTGTGCGAAACTGATACGGATTCCGATTGCTTCATCGGCCAACGTGATTTCCGGGCTGGTCAGGTAGTTTGTGGCAGGACCACTATCATCTCCGTCAATGACCCAAGTTCCACGCTCTGCGTTGTAAACTGCGTCGATCGGGCTATTGCCGGTAGCTTCCTGTGTCAAGCCTCCGTCATCAGCTTCGAAGTCCGATGAGAAGAGCTCAACAGCTTGTTCGCCATCGGCACCTTTATCGCCCTCGAAGTCGAAGTAAGCGACTAATGCAGGAGGAGTGCTTTCGGCGTCAGTCGGATCGCTTCCGACTCTGACCTCAACACCGTCAGAGTATCCATCATCATCAGAATCTGAATCAAGTGGATCAGTGCCTGCAGTTCCTTCAGCTCCGTCAAGGAGTCCGTCACCGTCAGTATCAGCGATGAGAGGCTGAGTTCCTGCAGCGATTTCCTCGGAGTCAGAAAGACCATCATCATCAGAGTCAGCCTTCGTAGGATCACTTGCCTGAGAGGCGTACTCTTGAGCGTCAGTGAGTCCATCATCGTCGAAGTCTGGATCGCTACTTGACCATAAGTTGGTTCTTAGCGCAGCAATTTCCTCTGGAGACAGCACTTGATTGTAAACAAAAACGTTATCGATGGCACCGTCCCAGAGTTCGGTCGTGTTGTCAGGCCTTAGCCCACCTATGGCAAAAGTTCCCTGACCATTGTTCCACCTGGCCTCTTCGGTCACTGCTACCAGTTCATCATCTGTGGAGGATGCGTCCACATCCACATAAACCGAAACAGTGCCAGCCGCTGAGTCGTAACTAGCTGCAATGAATGTCCAGTCCTCGGTACTTTCGGGTCCTGGAAGGTCCCCAACTACTGGGCGGCCAAACCCGGTGAATGAGGTGTAACGGAATTGGCCATTGCGACTGTCGAGACCAATTGTGCGATCCCAAGCACCATTATCATGTCCCATGATCTTGCGCTGCCCGGGGCTCGTGTTATTAGTGCGTACCCATGCTCCCCAAGTCATGTCAGGTATTGCACCCGCATTAATGTCAACTGGGGCCGTGAGAGTGCCGCCGGCAAAATCATAGGCTCCTGTATCATTGAAACCAATGTCCGATCCCCAGGTCGGGGCTGCTCCTCCAGTGCCAGAAATGTCGTTCCCTTGGCCGGAGCTGTCAGCGCCCGGATTCTCAGCATCATCAAATGAATACAGTGCGATGAGTTCTCCACTTGCAGAATACCGTAGAATGGCTAGTAGACAAAATAATAGGACAAAGTGTTTCATGATCTTAAGGTTGGTTGAAATGAATTCATAAGTTACTGGATACTCTTATCCGAAAGAATCGATTAACATTATCTTTGTATGGCTTCGAATAGCGGTAAGTCCTTAACAATGTGCTATTTTTCAAATCTTGAGTCAAGATCAATACGCCATTTGCAGGAGTCCAATTCAAAAGATCAGTTGAACTCTCAATTTCAAACTTCACGTCCGCAATGCCGGTGCGCTGGCGAATCGAAATTACAGGGTATATTTCCTCAGTTTCTCCAACTTGCAGAGATTCTAGAGAAACGTTAGGAAGGAACGTACTTGGATCTAATTTTTCGGAAAGCCCAATAGAAAATGCTAATAATTGATTCAAGCCATCTCCGTCCGGGTCGGCGTTAGGGTCAGGATTGGGTTGATTTGAAAGCCAAACTGCAAACGAAACTCTATCATCTCTGCCCGGGAGTCCTTCGTTTCCAGACGATGGCCGCCAATTCTCAGGGAAACTCAAAGCTTGATTCTCTTTTGGATTCTCTGGATCGATCAACACAAGCGCAGTTCCTCCACCGTCAGGAGAATCAGGCCAAGCCTCAGAGTCATTATATTCAAAATTCCAGATCTCGGATTCATCAGGTGCATTAAGAGACAATGCCTCACCATCATTGTTGAGTTTTCCGGCATTGAACTCACCCAAAATTTTAATTCCGTTCCCATAACGAAACTGAAATGCCGCAATATCTGAAACCAATACAGCACGGCCTCCAGGTTCTATTTCAGAAACAATGCTCGGATCAAATTGAAACTCTATACCATTTGTAAAATTAAATCCCGAAAGTGAAACCGTTTTGTTGCTGATATTAAAAAGCTCTATGTATTCAAAATCACTCTCCTGATCATGTCCTGCCGCGATTTCTTCTTCGCTGGGTTCAAGTGGATGATAATGGATTTTGGAAATTACTAGGTTACTCACATTTGCGGCTTCAGCAGCGACTGTAAAAGTTGCTTCCGTGAGAGCGGACCATTGACCCGATGATGATAGTAACCGAGCCTTCACAGTAGCTGAACTTTCTAGGTTAAGGGATCCGCCATAACTCAAGGCCGAAGGCCTTGGACCGTCTCCCACAGTTGCAGCTTCGAGCTTTGGCCATATCAGAAAATCACTACTGGCCCTCCCACTGTTGAGGGCTTGTATCGCAAGAATGTTATTGCCGGCACGCAAATGTGGAACACCCGCGGTTGCGTCAACGGCAGTGAACTGTTCAGCGAGATTGTCTGAGTGATTGGATAAGGCATTTTCGTCCCATGGAACCAATTCGCCGGGAGAACCTGGAATATTTTCCCGGGCAACTTCGATTCCATTAATATATGCAACAAAACCATCATCGTAACGGACTTTGAGGGTGAGCAGATTAAAAACTGAAGGATCATCTACCCAGAAATCCGTAAGCATATAGATCGTCTCCTGATTTGAAGAGGTCGCCAGCGATTCAAAATCAAATAATTCATCGATCAGCGGATCGTAGCGTCCGTTACCTGACTTTTCATAACCGGCACCGAGAGTTCCCTTTAGCCAGCCACTGTGATCAAAGCCAAGGGCATTCCAATTCACTGGAGGCTCATCGGCTGCATCGGCAACAAAAATCACTGATTTTTCAGCCTCATCCTCAATGAGTGCTGTGATCGTATCATTCTCGCTGGTAAAAAGACGGGGGTCATTGCCGTCCAATGTATAAAAGATCGTGCCTTTTGAGGAAGTATCCAAAGTCAGGTCATTGTCGTCATCCAAAAATCCACCGTGCTGGTTAAATTCGGGTGCATTCACTGAAGGATAGAGGCCAGCAGCACGGTACTGCGAGATGGCAATCGGAGGTCGATTCTTGAGAAAATTATTGAGAACAGCGTTACGGGTCGAGAGCCAATTTGATTTCCTATAATCACGTCTGCCCTGACGCGTGTGTCGATTGTCTCCCCAGCGGGCGGCTTCAGCATCAATTGCTGGTTCTATGTGATTTGCCATCTCAGTGTATCGTTTGACCATCGATTCAACCGTGAGTGAGCCTCCGTTAAAGGCATGCTTGTGAACTCTGTCAGCGAACAAGAGCCGGAATTCCGGATTGCTACGAACGCGGCTGTAAAAACGAGCAGGTGTGTTGCTGCCGCTAATATCTACTCGGTTCCCGTTCAAGTTATGCAAAGAGTATTCAGAATCCCAGGGTGAAAACTTAAACCCGCCATCAGAACCGTCCCTGCGCCCAAAAGCATACCAGTTCTTTCCAGGCCAATCCATATTCGCAAGGAACGAATTCACAAGGACGTAATCTGCCAAGGAAATCACATCGACGTATTTTTTGAACTCGGCATAGACCGCCGAATCTTTGATGTCCCGGCCACTCACAGCCAACGCTTCTTTCCAGCGCTCAGATGTCCCGTCGATGACTTCAAAAGAGTCCGTGACAGCCTGACCAGGACCACGCAGTCCTTCGTGTTTCACTGCGTCGTAATCACTCTCTGAACCTCCGAAATGGCTAGCAGCATAATTACCGTCCGGTCTTTCACTGGGGTTGTAGATGCCCCAGTAAAGACCGTTAAGATAGAGATGAACAAAGTTGCTACGTGAACCTGGCTGTCCCATGGCCAGATAAGTTTCACGCATAAAGGGATCTCGAAGAAATTGGGCCGGGTGAGCATTGTCCACCCAGCCATCACTGAAAGTGGCTCGTAGCTGAATCTTATCAAACTCATCAATTTCATCTTCTCCGAAAATGGGAAAATTCAGTTTAGTAGGACCAAATTGACTGCGGAAAATCAAACGCAACGACTTCTTTGGAGAGGCCCGATAGTGTCGGCTCCAGCCTCCAACCAAACGTACTCCGCAATTCACTTGGATTTCACGCTCACCGTCTGGTTGAATCCATTCCATTGATGCGAGACGATCTGCAATGAAGGGTCTCTGATTGTGAACTCCAATGCCATTCACATTACCAAAGGGGTTCGAGAGAATTCCGTTTCGGCCGAAAAGATCCTCAGGATCGGCAACAATGGACATTGTTGGTAATTCCATTAAAGCCTGTTTGAGACCTTCAGGATTAGCATTCACGATTGTAGGGTTCATTTCGTAATCGGCAGGCACCGGTTGTCCTTGACTTCCACCGTTAACGCCGGTGAATTCACCCCAACTTGTGGGGAAGCCTCTAGGATTTTCGGGTTGCCTGATAACGTCCTTGGGGAAAATATAAGTTTGCGTATCAACGTTGCTCGCCAGTGAACCCGTTTTAAAAGCAATGGCACGCAAGACTGTGGTAGTGGAAATCTCAATGGCCGCCAGTCCCAATGAAAATTCATCATTGGGGGGAATTCTGGTCCCGTGCTCAGGGGTTGGCATGGATCCATCGATAGTGTAACTGATGGATGTTCCCGGAGTGACACAAGAAACATTTACAGTAAACGGCCCATCGTAAAAACCGCGGTCGACATCGAACTTGGTATCTTTAACACGACCATCCAGAACCTTCCCGTTAGGTTCTCCCGGCGTTGGCGGATTTAGGTACCCCTTTCCCCCATTGTTAGAATCGGTTCCGTAGGAAATGCCACGTTCCTGTATAGGCAAATCAGAAAAATCACTGAGTATTGTTTTACCGTCGGGAGCAAGCATTCTCAGATTTTCACCTGAAGACGAGAGCTTAAAATTTGTATTAAGCTCGTCGCCTGCCGGCAAAGGCTCATCCAGTCCTGAAGCAAAAACAACAAGATAACTATAACGCTGCATTCGCGTCCCGGCAGGAAATACCCATCTCTGATTCTCATCTTCTAGTACGTAGCCTCCTATATCAAAAGTGAATGGATTGGGGTTGTGGATCTCAATCCAGTCCGGAGTGTTCCCATCCTTATCGGTGAGCGTGCCATTATTTCTTGCCTGAAACTCGGTGATGCTTGGCTCGACCGCTTTGGCGTCAACTCCAATAGTGACTTCTGCCTGAACATTCCCAGCACCATTGCTTGCGGTTAAAGTGTAGGTTTTTGTTTCGGCTGGAAAAATGTGTAGGGACCCTTTTGCTCTTGCGTTTTGCAATGAGGTCGGTTGAATCGAGATATTTTCAGCACCTTCGACTTCCCATGAAAGCTTTGCGCTTTCTCCGCTGTTAATGAATCCCGGGCTAACAACGAAGGAATGAATGACCGGTTGCTGCGGAACCTCGAAATTGTTTCTCAGTGCGGTGATCTGTTCTATTGATAGGACTTCATCGTAAACAAACACATTATCGATGGTGCCGTCCCAGAGCTCGGCCGTGTTGTCAGGCCTTAGCCCGCCTATGGCAAAAGTGCCCTGACCATTGTTCCATCTGGCCGTTTCGGTCACTGCTATCAGTTCATCATCTATAGAGGATGCGTCCAAATCCACATAAACCGAAACAGTGCCAGCCGCTGAGTCGTAACTGGCGGCAATGAATGTCCAGTCCTCCGTATTTTCGGGTCCCGGAAGGTCTCCAACTACTGGGCGGCCAAAACCGGTGAATGAGGTGTAACGGAATTGGCCATTGCGACTGTCGAGACCAATTGTCCGGTCCCAACTACCATTATCATGTCCCATGATCTTGCGCAGTCCGGGGCTCGTGTTGTCAGTGCGGACCCATGTTCCCCAAGTCATGTCAGGTACTACGCTCGCATTAATGTCGATTGGAACCGTGAGAGTGCCGCCGGCAAAATCATAGGCTCCTGTATTACCGAAACCAATGTCCGATCCCCAGGTCGGGGCTATTCCTACAGTGCCAGAAATGTCGTTCCCTTGGCCGGAGCTGTCCGCAAAAGGGGCCCCCGCATCATCGAATGTGTAAAACGCAATGAGCTCTGCCTGAGCTGAAGACATCAATGCTCCCGCAAAAAAAATTAAGGATAATAACCATCTCTTTCTCATTTCAGTTTTTGGAGGAATACAAATCATGTTTCTGCTTGTTTTTAATATCCTAGTGTTAAATATATATATTATATTTGAGAACTGTAGTTAGGAAGGAATCTAAGTGATTTTCTTCATTTGTCCGCATGAATATTTTATTTCGAAAACAAACGACGCGGCTTTCAGTCCGTCTGATGGTTTTCCTAATTCTTATATCACACTTGTTATCAAGTTGTGATAAAAAAAGTGCTAAAACCAACTCAGCGGAAAAAGAATTACGCTTCCCTAATCAAAACGAACTACTAACAAAAGCATACCTGCCTGACAAAGGGCCGCGCGATGCAGCAATTGAAGTTATTCTGCGGCGGACAGATGCGGCGGCTGATGAGGGATGGGATTCCGAAGTAGTGAGCGATGCGGCTCATCAACGCCTCGAAGAACTTTTAGATCCGGAAGCAAGCTTGCCAGAAATATTGGTGCAGCCTTTGCGTCCTTCCGATCTACAGGAAAGCTATACCGATGAACTGCTAAGCGTATGGCGTTCTGGTAAGGGTACCAGCTCGACGAAGTTACCACTTAGCCAAGCCCTCACTTCTTTGCGAGCAATTTACCCGAGCGGGACAGAAGATAAACTGAAGTTAAAGACATACAACATCACTCCTTCCAAATCACCGGAAGGTATGTTCAACACTAAGATTATTTATTTTGCGAGTGGTAAAACTGCTCACGGCACAGCTCAACAAAATGCCCGATGGCATTGTAGCTGGAGATCCGGAAACCCGCCCGAACTTCTTGGAATAAAACTGATCGATTACGAAGAGATCCTTCCGAAGCAGGGTGGAGGACTAAATTTCGATGATGTTACGGCAAGCGTTTTCAAGGAGGCCCCTTCATTTCAAGATCAACTCATGCTGGGCATTGATCACTGGCGCTCACGTCTTCAGGGTGATTTTGGAATTGATGTGAACGGTCTTCAGGGAATCTCTGTTGGTGATGCCAATGGGGATGGACTTGATGACATTTATGTCTGCCAGCAGGGAGGCTTACCCAACAAACTGTATGTACGTAATTTAAATGGCACATTGAAGGATGTATCAGCTGAATCGGGCGTTGATTGGATGGAGCTAACTCGTGCGGTTCTCTTTGTCGATCTGGACAATGACGGGGATCAGGATCTTGCGCTAGCACAAGGATGGTATTGGATGCTGATGGAAAATAACGGTGCAGGTATTTTTACGAAGCGAACAGAAACCAAGGCCCCTTCTAACCTGCATTCTCTCGCAGCGGCTGACTACGATTTGGACGGAGATCTTGATCTGTATTTCTGTGGTCGGAACCCTGCACGCGAATTGAATAATTCTGAGGGAATCCTCGGTCAACCGATTCCCTATCATGATGCCAACAACGGCGGGGCTAACCTGCTGATTCGCAACGATGGAAATTGGCATTTCTCCGATGCGACAGTAGAGTGTGGGTTGGATGTTAATAATACCCGATACAGCTATGCCTGTTCCTGGGCAGACTTTGATCTGGATGGGGACTCCGACCTTTATGTGGCTAACGATTTCGGACGCAATAACCTCTACCTTAATCGTAATGGAAAATTCATTGACGTCGCGGGCAGTCAAGGAGTTGAAGATATGTCGGCCGGGATGAGTGTCACTTGGGGTGATTACAATAATGACGGCCGCCCCGATCCTTATATAAGCAACATGTTCTCTTCTGCGGGGAACCGCATCACTTACCAGCGTAAATTTCGTTCTGGAGTAGAACAAGAAATTGAGGCATTCCGCCGTCATGCTCGCGGCAACAGCCTATTTGCAAATATTGGGTCCGGATTCACCGACGTCAGTGAAAATGCTGCGGTAACAATGGCCCGATGGGCCTGGGGGGCGAAGTTTGTGGATCTCAACAATGATGGTTGGGAGGACATTTACGTTGCGAATGGATTCATCACAACCGAGGACACTGGGGACTTGTGAAGTTTCTATTGGCGACAGGTCGTGTCTCAATCTCCTGAAAATCTTTCAGCCGCACTGGCTGATATTAAAGCAAGTGATCGCTACAAACTCGGGTGGAAAGCACTGACAGAATTGATCGGCCAAGGACGTTCTTTCAGCGGGAACGAAAGTAATTGCTTCTTTCTTAATACTAGGGATGGGCGCTTCACTGATGCTTCAGCTGCTACCGGCCTAAGCCTATATGATGATGGGCGGGCAGTAGCAGTTTGCGACTGGGACTTCGACGGAAGCCAGGACCTCTGGGTTAGTAACCGCAATGCTCCCCGCGTAAGGCTCCTACGCAACAGCAGTCGCGGAGGTGACTGGCTGGCGTTGCGTTTGAGTGGCACCTCAAGCAATAAAGATGCCGTTGGTGCTAGAGTGGTTCTAGACTTAGGTGATAACAGGTTGCGCAGCAAAACTGTCCGCGCTGGGGATGGTTTTCTTGCCCAATCGAGTAAGTGGCTTCATTTCGGCTTGGGAAACAAGGCCACTATTTCAAGTGCAACAGTTTACTGGCCAGGCGGAAAAGTCGAAAAGATCAGTGGTTTGAAAATGCATCAATACCACACATTAGAACAAGGCAAAGGGCAGGCAGTGTTGTGGAAACCCCCGGCAGAAAATTTAGCGATAAACACAAGCCAAATTACTTTTAATGAATCAAATGATACTACACGGACCTGGTTCATCGGTCGCATTCCATTGCCACGATTAGAAGGCATCCCTGATACGGGGGATTCTTCTAAGCTGATTAATCTCTGGTCCGAAAGCTGTGCTCCATGCGTCGCTGAAATTAGCGAGTGGACTAAACACGAGAAACAAATCCGTGAAGCTGGGTTAGATATATTTGCTCTAAATGTTGGCCTTCTAGACGAAAACCAGCGGAAAACTACTCCCATAACATTTCCATTTAACAGTGGAAAGGCGTCACCGGAAATTCTCGATGTGTTGGACATTTTTCATCGAACATTTGTGGAGCTACAGCAACCTCTGCCTATCCCTACTAGCTTCTTATTGGATAAAGAAGGTCGGGTCGCAGCAATTTACAAAGGTCACGTTCCTCTTTCCACGCTTCTTGATGATGTAGCTCTACTGAGCAAACCGGAAATTGAAGCCCGTGATGCAGCTGTGCCTTTCCCTGGACGCTGGGCTTCGGATCTTTTCCCTCCACAGGCGATTCGTTTAGCAGAATCATTTGCTAGGGCCGGAAACCCATCACTGCGCAAACGCTATCTCAAAGATTATCTTCTACGCTTCGAGTCAGAAGAAACCCGCCTCTACCTTGGAAGGCTTTTGCTCGATGAAAATAATTTAGAACAAGCCGTTCGGGTCTTTGCCGGAATATCGGCTACTACTGAGAACGAAGCTGACTATCACCGCAGTGCCGGTATCCTGCTTTTAAAGTATAATCAGATCCGACCGGCACGCAATCATCTCAGAGCCGCACTTTCTGTTTATAAGGACAATCCTGATTTCCGTTTTAATCTTGGCATAGCCGAAGCCGGAAGCGGTAACTTGGTAGAAAGCCTCAATCATTTTCGTGCTTGTGTCCGAATGAAACCGACTGATGCTGTAGCGCATTTTCAACTTGGCAATGCTTTGCAGGCCACAGGAAAGGGCCACGATGCAGTCACGCATTATCGAAAATCACTTCAAGTCCGTCCCGGTTGGATGTTCCCCGCAAATAATCTAGCTTGGCTTCTTTCTACGCATCCTGATTCAGAATTGCGGAACGGTGAGGAAGCAGTCAAACTGATTACGCCAATCATTAAAGCAGATGGTGGAAAAAACCACACAACACTGTCTACACTGGCAGCAGCACTCGCTGAAACTGGTGACTTTAAGGGAGCAATCGAAACTACAACGAGAGCGCTTCATTATGCTCAATCAGTAGGTGCTAATGATGCCGGTCTCCGGGCCGCGCTTAGCAATTACCGGAACGGTAAAGCCTTTCGGGGCAAATAATATCGTTCCCCTAAATTAAATAAGACTCAGGGGCCCAGTTGATATTACATGCTATTTTATAAAAGGGTTTATGGCTGATCAGAACAGCGATAAAATATTATGAACAGGAAACAACAGGGTATTCGCAATTGGTTGATATTTTTGTTATTCTTGGACTTCGCTTGACCACTACATCGGCTGACCAGTGACTATCGCGCATGGATAGGTTTTGTGATGAAAGGTAATCGGGTTGCCAATTATAATGATTTTAGCCCATTTTATGGGTATGAAATTATTCATCGGGTTTTGCTGTTTTCTGGGCAATTATCTGTTTATAATTTTTTTATGTCTACGCGCTTCATCGCTCTTGTAATAATTGTAATGATGGGTTACATGCCGTGTTTGCGGTCTGAAGTGATTCTTGATGGACCCGGTAACATAGTGCTGTCCGAAGAGTCCGGCGATTTTGCGCCAGATAATCTGGCACTGGCAGGCACTGCCTTTGCGCTCGATTTGATTAACAACGGCCAGTTCAGGCCAACCCACGACATTCCCAACCTCAACGACGGTATTTATGGCAACGCTAACAGCTGGATCGGCAACTCGTTGGATTCTTTTTGCGGAATCAATCTCGGGGCGACGGAGATGACCATCTCCAGCATCGCCTTCGGACGGGATAATACTGGAACAGTTGGTGATCGCAACCAGGGCATTTATACTTTGCAGTTCACCCGCATGCCGAATCCCGATGAGAATACGACTGACACCGGGGACGCAAACACTGGGTGGAACACCATCGGCATGTTGAACTACGGTGCTGGCGTTGCCGAGACCAACTACGAAATCCCCCACCTCCGGCACCGCTACAACTTCGATCCGGTCAGTGCAACCGGAGTGCGAATCATAGCCCCAGGAAATGGATTAGGTAGTGGAACTTGCATCGATGAGATCGAACTCTATGCAAGCCCAGGCGAGGTTCAAGAACCACCACCTCCAAACCTGGTGCTGGTCGAAGAGTCCGGCGATTTTGCGCCAGACAATTTGGCACCGGCAGGCATTGCCTTTGCGCTCGATCTGATTAACACCGGCCAGTTCAGGCCAACTCACGACATTCCCAACCTCAACGACGGTATTTATGGCAACGCTAACAGCTGGATCGGCAACTCGTTGAATTCTTTCTGCGGAATCAATCTCGGGGCGACGGAGATGACCATCTCCAGCATCGCTTTCGGACGGGATAACACTGGAACATTTAGTGATCGCAACCGGGGCATTTATACCCTGCAGTTCACCCGCATGCCGAATCCCGATGAGAATACGACTGACACCGGGGACGCAAACACTGGGTGGAACACTATCGACACGTTGAACTACGGCGCTCCCGTTGCCGGGACCAACTACCAAAGCCCCCACCTCCGGCACCGCTACAACTTCGATCCGGTCAGTGCAACCGGTGTGCGGATCATAGTCTCAGGAAATGGATTAGGTAGTGGAACTTGCATCGATGAGATTGAACTCTACGCAAGCCCAGGCGAGGTTCAAGAACCACCACTGCCGATGGAACTTGCTCCCACAG
>Ga0209089_10002867_pt1 | contig 15004 bp, 16 predicted proteins | sample ArcticOcean_MG_C_FD_187431 | JGI IMG/M metagenome (GOLD analysis project Ga0209089, IMG submission 187431) | Marine microbial communities from western Arctic Ocean - ArcticOcean_MG_CB2_150 (SPAdes) (version 2) | ecosystem: Environmental > Aquatic > Marine > Oceanic | place: Arctic Ocean: Canada... | reverse complement strand
CTTGCTCAAATGCAAAGGAAATGGTTCTGCTCTGTACTAATCTTTCATTAACAAATAGGAAAATACGAGATCTATTAGATCGTTTTTGTTCTGGCGTGCCTATGATTCCAGATATTATAGGTCCTTGCCAATCTTGGTCATAATCCTCTGATATTTCAATCATTTTGGAGGCCTCAGATATACCTAATATTGCAACCATGACATCTCTCAAAACTCCGGAACCTGATGTCCTCAATGGCCTAGATGAACCCTGATTTAATTCAAAAGCCACCCTCGGATTACATATAGCAAACTTTTGTATCAGAGAATGAATTCGATTCCCCTCAGCAGACTCAGATTTAAAAAATTTCTTTCGAGCCGGAAATTTCGAGAAAAGTTCAGAAACAGAAATCGTTGTACCGTAATCAATACCTGCGAATGATTTGGTGACGAGAACATGGTTATCCAACCTTATGCGCACACCTTTTACTTCCCCTCTCGCCCTAGTTGCAAGTTCCACCTGGGACACTGAAGATATGCTATAAAGCGCCTCTCCTCTAAACCCTAAAGTAGCTATGGAATCCAGATCTGATTGGGTATATATCTTACTTGTCGAGTGTCTATCAAAAGCAACTTCTACTTCTTCTGGATGGATACCCATACCGTTATCAGACACAACAATTGAATCGATTCCACCTCCGGATGCAGAAATATATATCCTGTCTGCACCCGCATCCAGAGAATTTTCCACTAACTCTTTCACCACTGAAGCAGGCCGTTCAATCACTTCTCCGGCTGCTATCAAGGCGGAAATTTTGGGAGTAAGTTTCCTTATAACAGGCATAGGTAATTTCACTCTTTTCCTGAAACTGGTTTGAATCCCCTATGATTTGAAGTGCCAGTTGATGTGAAATCGTTTATCGCTTTGTACAATTCTGGCATATGTCCATCTTCCGCAGATCTAAAATAGTAGGGCTCTACGTGTACTCCCCCAAACGCCTCTACGATCTCTCTATGATCATCAATTACAAAATCAGGCCTTGGAGAGACTGAAAACCGTTTTAATCCAACTTCATATTCCGTAATAGGTTTTACAAAAATACTCGAAACAAATTTTGAAAGTCCTAATCTTTCTATGTCATCTGTCCTCATGCCAACTCCAGACCAAATGTATATCGAATGGCCGTCATTAATCAATTTTTCAAACACTTCAGTAGTCCCTGGTCTAAGACTGCCATCCATAGCTATTAGAGTGTAATCAACATCAAAATATATATTCATGAATACTAATTGATCCTATTTAAATTATTACTATATTGGGATTATATTTTGGGAAAATATGGATTTCGCAATTTTTTTTATCGGATTTTGTTTAAGTTGTATGCTCGTGGCCAAAGTATTTATAATATCTGACTGCGCCAAAAGCAGTGGGGACACCCCGCGCCTAAGATCGCTGACTTTCGTTATGCCAGATTCCCAACTCTCAATAACCGCTCCAAACTCAGACCACACACCAGTATCACTTTTCACAGAGTTACTGGAATTCTGCATCAAAGATCTGCCCCCAGATTCATTCACCAGCATTATTCCTGCTAAAACATCCCACAAATGCGACCCGGATATAACAGCGTACTCTGTTATCCCAAGGGCCACCAACGACATTTCGTAAGCTATACTCCCCCCCATGCGAGGCTCTCCTGATCTATGGGTAAACTCACTATCAAATTTGAACCTACTGGCAAAAGAACCAGGAAGGGTATTTATTGCGTTTGGATCGATTTCTTTAATTACAGGAACCTTCAGTGGTTTGTCGTTTACTTTACAACCATTCCCATAACTTGCATGAATAACAATACCTGGATTCTGGTTGGGCCAGGGTATAAATATTGCACCAGCAATTGGCAACCCTTTATACATAATTCCAATAGAAGAGGCATAGCATGGAAAACCGTGCATAAAATTACGGGTACCATCTAAAGGGTCTAATACCCAAACAATATCAGGAAGAGAGTCTTCAGTTGAATCTCCCTCTTCACCAACAACCCCATGACCGGGGTACCTTTTAATTATCTCTTCAGATAGAAAATTCTGTACATCTTTATCAGCCCTAGTCACTGGGTCTCTTCCTTTCAAGTCCTTGTAACTTACCTTCAAATCCTGTGACTCTGATAGAGGGTCTCGAAAGTACATTTGGAGCAATTTGCCAGCTGACATAGCCAGTTCATAGGCGTCGTTTTGAATGCCTCTAATAAAATTGTCTTCTAGTGGGATATTCATATTCAAGAAATGTTTATTTTATCTAACGCTTCATTCAAGGTTTTTTATCAAGTTCACTAAAGTCCGGGATGCACTAACAGGGTCTATTTGTCCGAGCTCCACGTCCTTTTTCAGTTTCATAACTTCCAAGTTAGCTCTAGGATTTTCTTCATCAAGAATCATGTCTAATGTAGACTCTATCTCCAATAAAGTAGTGCTTCGCAACGCCTCCAATCTTTTCTTTGCCTTATGGCCAGCGAGGGAGTCGTATGACTCGTGATCTGAATGTATACGGTCAATCTCAAAAAGAAGTTCGGGCACACCATCTCCTACATCAGCTCTAGTTGTGAGGACCGGTGGTAAACTCACGACATGCTTGTCGGAAAGCTGTAAGGCACCCCTGACATCCTTGACCATTCTATCAGCACCGACCCGATCAGATTTATTGACAACAAATATATCGGCTATCTCCATCAGTCCAGCTTTCATTGCTTGTATGGAATCCCCTGATTCGGGGACGATGACAACAATAACTGTGTCCGAAATCTTCATCACATCCAGTTCGGTCTGTCCCACCCCTACAGTTTCTACCAACACCATATCGAAACCAAATGCATCAAGTAAGGTAGTAATTCCATAAGTTGAAATGGACAGTCCACCGCTCGATCCTCGACTGCTTATGCTTCTGATAAACACTCCTGGGTCAGTGTAATGCGATTGCATCCTTATCCTATCACCAAGAACAGATCCTCCGGTAAACGGACTACTTGGATCACATGCAAGTATTGCCACTGTCCGGCCTGTGTCTCTAATAATGGAAGCCAAAGCTGAAGAAAGAGTACTTTTACCTGCTCCTGGAGGGCCTGTTATGCCGACAATATGGCTCCTCCCACTGACATCCTTTATTTCAGGGTAGACAGAAGTTAGTACCTGTGGGTCTGACTCGATTAATGTGATTAATTTGGAAAGAGCTCTTATATTGCCATCAAGTAATCGAACAATCTCTTTATGTGGGTTATCAATACTAGACATATTATCTGAATTCCATTTCATTAAAAGGGACTATCGAGGAGAATGATCGAAAATATTGTCGGATAATTCAGCCGGTATTATTTATCTGGTTAAGCACATTTACTGTTTTGATCGCTGAGATCGCACAAATTTCACCCTCATTACCCTTGCGGCCACCACACCTATCCAAGGCTTGTTCTACATTATGAGTCGTCAAAACTCCAAACATTACAGGGGTCTGATTATCTATGGCCACTCTGGAAATGCCTTCCGCTGCCCCCTGTGAAACATATTCATAGTGATCCGTTTCACCTTTAATTACTGCTCCCAGACATATAACAGCATCATAATTTCCAGAGGATGCCATGCCATCGGCCACAACAGGAATCTCAAATGATCCGGGTATCTTGGCGACGGTTATATCACTCTCTAATACCCCATTTTCTAACAAAGCTGATTTGGCACCATCTAACAATTTCAGTGTAACGAAATCATTAAACTCGGCAACGACAATACCAAATCGCATGCCGAATCCGTTCAAGTCACCCTCAATCACCGGAGTCGTCTCCCGAGGCATCCGAAATGGGATTCAGAATATGTCCCATCCTTTGCCTTTTTGTTTCCATATATTTAACATTTTCATCAGTGAGGGGAGCTATTATCGGTACCCGCTCCACAACCTCCAAGCCGAATCCTTCCAAACCAACTCTTTTGGTGGGATTATTTGTCAAAAGCCTCATTTTTTTTACGCCAAGATCCTCCAAAATCTGGGCACCTATTCCGTACTGCCTAGGATCTGGTGCAAATCCCAGCATCACATTAGCCTCCACGGTATCGTAACCCTTGTCTTGCAAGGCGTAGGCCTTCAATTTATTGTGAATCCCTATGCCTCTACCTTCCTGTCGCATGTAAAGCAGCACTCCACTTCCATATTTTTCAATCGCCTCAAGAGCCAGTTGAACTTGGTATCCACAGTCACACCTTTTGCTTCCAAACACATCCCCCGTCAAACATTCACTGTGAACTCTCACTAATACTGGATCGTTTTGATTGATGTCTCCTTTTACAAAAGCGACATGCTCCTGTACATCTACCACACTGCTATAGGACACTGCTGTAAATTCCCCATACTCTGTTGGTACTCTTGCTTCTGCTACCCTTTCAATTAACCTCTCGTGCAGTCGACGATAAGAGATCAAATCCTCTACGCTGACAATCTTTATATCGTGTTTTTGAGCAAATTTTTCTAATTGAGGCATTCTCGCCATGTGGCCATCATCTGCCATTATTTCGCAAATTACTGCAGCTTCTCTTAGTCCACCCAACCTGCAAAGATCTATAGAGGCTTCAGTCTGTCCAGTTCGTTTTAAAACCCCTCCCTCAACATACCGCAGCGGGAAAATATGTCCAGGTCGGCCCAATTCTTCTGGTTTTGTTTCATCATCTACAAGAGTTCTAATAGTATTAGATCTATCCGATGCAGAAATCCCAGTGGTAGTTCCTATCAACGAATCCACAGATACCGTAAAGGCAGTACTTAATCTTGCTGTGTTGCTGGAAACCATGGGCGGTAAATTTAATTTATCTAAGCGTTCTCCCAGCATTGGCACACATATTAAACCTCTGCCGTACGTAGCCATGAAGTTAATAGCTTCCGGAGTCACCATTTCGGCAGCCATCGTTAGATCGCCTTCATTTTCACGACCTTCATCATCGATAACGATGACCATCTTACCGTTTTTTATATCATCTATGGCTTCTTCTATCTTGGATAATGGCATGGATATGTACCTTCCCAAATAAGATCAATCCAAGTCAATACTGGGTTGATTCCAAATTGAGAGTTTTTCTATATATTTCCCTATTATGTCAGTCTCTATATTTACAGAGTTACCTACTCCTTTGGTTCCCAAAACTGTATTGTCTCGAGTGTAGGGTATCAAAGCTATGGTAAATGTATTTTCGTCACAGTTTACAACCGTAAGACTAGCACCGTCCACGCAAACAAACCCTTTTTCCACTATATACTTAGATAAATTCTTTGATATTTCAAATTCTATAAGCCATGCACTTCCCTCTTCTACGTATGCAGTTATTTGAGCAGTTCCATCCACATGACCTTGAACAATGTGTCCTCCAAGACGCCCTCCAAGTTGAGCCGATCTTTCCAAGTTAACCTTGTCTCCTACTGAAAGATCTCCTAAATCAGTACGGCGTAGAGTTTCAGGTACAACATTGACTTTAAATAAATTTTCTTCAATGCTGACTACTGTAAGGCAAGCACCATTCACAGAAATACTGTCCTTAACACCGAGATCATCCATAATAATCGAGGATTCAATCCATATATCAGTCTGGCTGATATATGAAACAATTCCAAGTTCTTCAATTAGACCGGTAAACATCAATCTCCTTTTTCACAGTATCCTGATATTAAAACATCAGGCCCAATGAATTCTCTCGAGACATCAACGAGTGAATATTTTTCTGACATTACATTTGCTCCTCTTCCTCCCACTGCACTTAAACTCAATCTTCCTCCAATAATGCTGGGAGAAATAAAAGCCACCACCTTATCTACTAAACCTTCGTCAAATAAGGATCCAAGCAATTCCGACCCTCCCTCCACTAATACCGAGGAAACAGGAATATCTCCTAAGTATTTAAAAACTGAGGTAAGATCCACTCTTCCTTCCTTACTAGGAAAGGCTTTGGTTGTGACATTTTGCAGATGATCTGGAAGTTTAAAGTCTTGGGCCGAGGCAACCAAAGTAGTTCCTTTTTCCAAAAACAAGGCACTCTTCTCAGGAATACGCCCTGACGAATCAATTACCACTCTCAATGGTTGTCTCTCAATCTTTTTATCATTCAACCTAACTGTCAACCGAGGGTCATCGGCCATCACAGTGTTCACTCCAACCATAATAGCGTCCGACTCAAATCGCAAAAAATGAGCCCGTGCCCTAGATTCTTCACTGGTTATCCACTTAGCGTCTCCCGATGAAGTTGCTATCTTGCCGTCTAAACTAACAGCAAACTTTGCAGTAATAAAAGGGGACCCTGTCTTCGACAATTTAATATGGGCCTCCAAATCAACCTCAGCTATTTTTTTTCCAAGACCCAAAACAACTTCTATACCTGCTTCTTGTAATCGATCTATACCTTTGCCCGACACCCTGTTATCAGGGTCTTGAATGGCAATATAGACTTTTGATATTCCAGATTCGATAATTGCTTCGGTGCATGGGGGGGTTCTACCAAAATGACAGCAAGGCTCCAAAGTAACGTATAGAGCGGCCTGTTTTGCACCATCTCCTGCTGCAGTTATCGCCATCACTTCAGCATGTGGAGATCCAGGGCGTCCCGTAAACCCCTCTGATAATACTTGTTCGTTTTTTACTAGGACAGCCCCAACAGGGGGGTTAGGGTTAGATAGGCCTCGAGCCTTTTTACCAGCAGTTAGAGCGGTGTCCATATATGACATGGATCACCTTCTTTGGAAATCCTGGTGCACTTTGCTTGCAGTCGGATCTGATTGTCCTTGATATTTGCTGCCCAACTCTGGCGAACCATAAGGATATTCCGCCGGAGTAGTTAGGCGCACATAAGACAGTTGGCCTATTTTCATACCGTAATACAAGGTTATCGGCAAATTAGAGACATTACTCAGTTCAAGCGTTAAATGTCCTTTAAAACCAGGATCTACATAGCCGGCCGTAGAATGTATCAATAATCCCAACCTACCGAGCGAACTCTTGCCTTCTACCCTTGACACAAGGTCGTTAGGCAATTCTATATGTTCAAGGGTACTACCGAGTACAAATTCTCCTGGATGAAGCATAAATGGTATATCACCTTCGATCTCCAATTTTTCTGTCAACTCCTCAGCACTCTGCCTGACATCTATATAAGGCAATCTAGAATTCCGAAAAACAAGAAAGGTTTTGTCGAGATGAACATCAATACTTGCAGGCTGAATAGCATTTTCGCCCAGAGGGTCAACAATAATCCTGCCAGCAGCAATCTCCTCCCTTATTGTTCGGTCACTAAGTACCATTCTTGGTCTCCATAGTATTAAATTCTGATTCTATCAATAGCTCAAGAAAAATTTCGGGAAGACATTCTATTCAGAGTCACTGCCGGAATCACTTAATCGCAAACAAAGTACTAACAGTCAGGCTAATATCCAACTGGCCACTATTAATAGAGGTAGCCGGTGCAGCAGCCATCATCCTACTCATACCATAATCAGCCTCATATGGGGACTGAATAGAGCCGGATCCCATCTAATCTAATGAGATTATGGGGCCCAACTCTACATTGGTCAAAAGAGCATATTCTTGAGCTTTGTTGACCGCGTCTTCCACTGCTATCTTTCTAATTGTTGTCTTGTACGGATTGGGATCGTCAATAGTGAAATCGACACCATTAATCCGAACATAATCTCTTCCTGCCTCCACTGCACTGTCAATTATTTCCCCCACTTTATCCACTTCAAAAACCTTAGCTTTTACAGTGTTACTTACAGTGTAGCCCGTAAGTACTTGGGTATTGATCCGGTTACCGTTAATTGTTGCTTCCTTGTAGTCGTATCTAGGATAGATGGTAAAACTGGTTGTCTGGATATCCTTCTCTTCCACACCAAGTTTTTTTATGGTTGAGATTACCAAATCCATAGCTATAGATGCTTCAGACCTAGCCTTACTAACCTTACCTGCAAACACTTCAACTCCAATCTCAAGTACCGCAACATCGGGTTCCACAGATACCGTCCCGGTACCGGAAACTCTTATTCCGCCTTGTACCTCATTAACGCTTAAAGACTCTGAATTGGCCACACCTTTTACAGTTCCTCCATCTGCAAATGTGGAGGAAGAAGCATAAACCGGTGACAAGGCTGTTGGTTCTAGGCGCGCAACATTCTCATCGGTGATTGAGTCATTGTTGGAACAAGCCAAACTCATACTGATTATTAGTAATGTCGAAACAATCAATTTGTTCATCTGATCACCTGTAATAGTACATTTCGGGCAAATATTAACTTCTTAAAGGATACAACTATCCGGATTCAAAAAAACCGTTTTGGCACCGTCTTCTTGTATTAGAAGATATAATTAGGTGCTATGTATATTTATGAGAGAAAAATTCAAAGGGCAATCCGCGATATTGTGGAAACATCAATATTGGCTTTGTTCGTCTTTTCTGTTATGTATATTACGATTCAAAACTACCAAGTCGAAGGCTCCAGCATGACCCCAAATATCAACCAAGGCGATTGTGTCATAGCTAATAAAGCTGCGTACTGGAAAATATCAGACACTCGCTTTGGAATTTTCTTAGAGAACAACGCTCCCATCTTAAAAAACAGCTATTTATTTGGAGATCCCGATGTAGGCGATGTCATAGTGTTCACCTATCCGCAAGATCCGAGTCGCCATTTCATCAAAAGAGTGATAGGTAAGGAAGGAGATAGCATTCATATAAATGATGGTGAGGTTTTTTTAAATAGTGTTTTATTGGAGGAACCATATCTCGATCCCTCGTTAACCGATAGTTCCAATTGGGGTCCAAATGTTGTAGGAATAGGAGAATATTTCGTCCTAGGTGATAACAGAAGAGCAAGCAATGACTCCAGAGCTTGGGGAACAATTTCGGACGAGCATATAATAGGAAAACACCTCGGACGATATCCTTCCTCAGTGTGTTCTTTATCACCTATCACACAGGAAACCTACGATAAATAACAGATTTTTCTTGAAGACAGGAAATTCTATATATAGAATTGATGTTTAGTGAAGCTAAAATGGGCCGGTAGCTCAGTTGGCAGAGCATCGGACTTTTAATCCGAGTGTCGTGGGTTCGAATCCCACCCGGCTCACCATTTTACAGTCACTAAAACAGTGGATTTACGTACCGTCAAGGTTATCCGATTCTCATCTTGCCGACATCTTGCCGACATTTTTTTAAATTAAAGCCCTGACATAGATACTGCGATGGTGGGAATAATTTTAGTCCGTACATATTGCGGAGAGTTAATTAAAGGTGAAGCAGCAGACGGAGTGATTCGGTTGCTAACTGAAAGGTATGAAAAGCATAAGTACGCGACAATCATGGAGAAAGGCAATCCGGCCTCATTTCTACCGAAGTTTGATACAACGGTTGCTACTTGTTAATTGATATTAACGGTCTAAAAATTTGGTCGGAAACTGTAACCATCCTATATAGAGGCACTACCCCATCCACGGTTCGCATTGGAGAGAATTCTGACTGACACCCCTTTAAATATTTGATAAGGCTTCCTATAGGGATGGTATTATTCCAAAAATTACTTTAGAAGAAGTTGTCGTGGAACAATGGTGAAAAGTAAAACAAAAATTCCTCTCAGTGAAAGTCATCCAGACTTAGCTAAAGAATGGGAGCATGAAAAAAACCACCCGCTAACACCTGATGACGTGACAGCCGGTAGTGGGAAAAAATGCTGGTGGGTTTGCGAGAAAGGGTATGATTATTTTGCAGTGATTCATAGCTAGTATAAACATGGATGTAATGTATATAGTGGCAGAACACCTACCCCTGAGATGAATTTCGCTGTTGATCACCCAGAACTTATCTCTCAGTGGCACCGAACTAAAAATGGAACTGCCAAGCCTTCGTTATTACTGGCAGATCAATTGAAGGGATCTAGATAGGAGTTCTAGTGATATGAGATATCAAGATGAGAGGAACCACGGTTGCAGAGTATCCGATGACTGGATGTTTCGAGGTTTGAAGACGGTCGTCATGGAAAATGAAGTTTTACGTGTAGTTATTTTAGCTGATAAAGGCGCCGATATATATCAGTTTGTCCATAAACCTTCTGACATTGATTTTTTGTGGAGGTCACCTTGGGGAGTGACTAACCCTTCTACCTTTATACCTACCACCGGGGATGGAGTAGGTATTTGGATGGATACCTATGAAGGAGGTTGGCAAACTGTGCTACCTGGTGGCGGGTTTCCATCAAGATACGGAGGCGCGGATATGGGTTTGCACGGAGAAGTTAACACCATTCCCTGGGATTGCTTAATTTTGGAAGATGACGTTCAACGTGTCAGTGTAAAATTCTCGGTCCGGACGCATCGGACCCCGTTCTTTTTTGAGAAGACACTAACGCTGGAAGCAGGGTCGGCACGATTGAAAGTCGAGCAACGTCTTGTGAATGAAGGTGAAGAGCCTGTTCACTGTGTATGGGGAGAACATATCGCTCTTGGCGCTCCTTTCCTGAGTGATAAGTGTGTCATCGATCTTCCTGGAGGGACCGTTAAAAATCATCCTGTCGTCTTTCACGATAATAACCTTCTTAAAACAGGTTATGAATCTGCTTGGCCTTATACTCAACTGAAGGATGGCGGAACTCATGATTTAAGTATCGTGCCTGGCAAAGATTTCAAATCATATGACCAGTCTTATGTTAGTGATATGCCCGAGGGTTGGTATGGCATCACTAATACAGAATTAGGAGTTGGGTTTGGGGTTTCCTATTCCACAGATTTGTACCGATATTTGTGGTATTGGCAGTCTCTCGGAGGAGGTTCCGGTTATCCCTGGTATGGAAGAACCTACAATGTCGGAATAGAGCCATTCACCAGTTACCCCAATGAGGGATTGGAAAAGGCAGTCGAAAATGGGACTGCGTTGCTTGTAAATGGGAAAAAAGAAATCAAGACTACCCTATTTGCAGTGGCCTTTGAGTCTGACAAAGGTGTTACAAATATTCTTCCTGACGGTACGGTTAGGCTAAAATCTTAATTTTAAAGTATTGGTTGGGGTTCCGGATAATATATTTTTGAACGAAAGGCTATTGATATTAGGAAAGCTGTGATTTGCGGAGAATCGTTCGACGGAACTACAGGGAGAATACTACGTGTGGCACCCCCTAGCGCGTATCCCTCTTATCTATTCCCAACAGTGCCATTTCCACCCACACCGCGTCGTAAGGATGGCTGGTTTCGTTTTTTAATTTAATTTAACATCTAATTTTCTTGAAGCTATCATTCCTCCATCAACCAACAGGGTTTCCCCATTAACATATTGGCCTAGATCCGATGATAAATATAAAACCGCATTTGCTATATCACTTGGTAATCCACCTTTACCGGATGGTACAAAATCTTTTACATTGTCTGGGTTATGCGGTGGGCCATCTATCGAAGCATCTTCAATATCGGGTAGTCTATTTGAGATGGCTCCAGGAGCAATACAGTTTGCAGTAATATTTTTACCAGCTAAGTCTGCAGCTATGCCTTTTACCATTCTCCTCAAAGCCATTTTGGCTGTACCATACGCTGTCCAGTCTGGAATAGCGACATAAGAGTGAACACTTGATAAGCAAATTATTCTTCCGCCTGTTCCGCCTGAAATCATTTCTTTCGCAGCTCTTTGTGACGCAAAAAAATATCCTTTTAAGGACAAATCCATCATTCTGTCCCAATAGATTTCGTCTGTTTCGAAAAAAGGTCTTTGTTGATCAGGAAAAATAGCATTGTTTACTAAAATATCTATTTGACCATGCTTTTCCATAAAAGAATCAAAAACTGAGTTTATTCCCTCAATGTTACTCACATCACCTTTGTGAAAAGTAGCCTTCACTCCTTTATTTGAAATTATTTCCAGCAGTTTTTCGACGAATTCGTCGTCCAAAATATCATTTATGCCAACATCTGCACCTTCATTTGCTAAAGTTATTGCTATGCCCCGTCCTATTCCTTTTCTAGCTCCAGTAATTAGAACTTTTTTACCCTCAAGTAATCTCATTAATTTCTCCCCAAAATTAGTTTTGTCTTTCTGCTTGGCGATGGCTTGTTGAACACCTGATCAGTGAAAGTGTAAACCATCTGTGCACCAATGAAATTGCGATTAAATGGGTAAGAATGCGTAAGTGCAGTAGGTTTCCGAGTTCCTTCCTGGGCACCACTTTTTCACACTCCTACCCTAGTCTTTGTGGGTCCTTTTGAAAAACTAATCCTCCAGAACTGCATTCATCTTCTTTTTTGCGTTATTATGCCGGTATGAGAAAGCTTCTTTTTCTGACATTAATTTCATTGCTAGCTTGTTCTAGTACACAGCCTTTTGACAACTCCTCATTACCACCACCACCACAGAATGAAGCGACCGAGAAATCAGCGTTAGTGAAAATAATAAAGGTGGTTGATGGCGATACGATGGATGTGCGATTCAAAGATGGAACTACAGACAGAGTTAGATTACTTGGAGTGGATACCCCTGAAACAAATACTAAGAATAAGCCCAATGAATATGGGGACATCACCGACCTAAAATGTTTAACCAAATGGGGTGATAAATCTGATGATTATGCTAAGACAATTCTTGATGGAAAGGAAGTTCGCCTGGTCTTTGATGAAGCAGCCGGTGAAAGAGGTTATTACGGAAGGCTTCTTGCTTATATCGAATTAGAGGACTATGACTTCAATGAATCCCTTATTTCACGAGGATACGCAAGGGTTTATCAGGAAGGAACAAGTAGTAGAGAGGAGAGATACCTTTCTATTCAAAACAGGATTATATTGCAAGGAATAGGCTTGTGGGGCGACTGCACTGATTGAGGTATCTTGATATTGCGTCGAGATGTAGAGGTGAAACACCTGTTTATAGTAAATCTAAAAAAGTACATGCTCCGAATATGGTGGAAGGACCACAGTAACCAACCAAAATGGTATTCGTTTGTATGATTAAGAAGGTTTGATTGCTGTGTTGATAATGCGATTGAAACCGGTTGTTATTTCCCTATCCATCTTGTCAAAAAGCTCAGCAGTGTCTTATTCTTGAGTTTTACTGGTGTCGCTAACCAATTAGAAGGTAGGGAGATTGAAATGGCAGATCGAAAACCAAATATAGTATTCATGTTTAGCGATCAGCAACGCTATGACACGATGGCCGCCTACGGGGCCGATTATATGCAGGTACCTCATTTGAACCAACTTTCTCGGGAAAGTTTCATATTTCAAAACGCCTATGTAGCTCAACCAGTATGTACCCCCGCAAGAGCGACAATAATGTCAGGATTGTATCCCCATACTGCAGGCCCAGTAGTTAATATGATCAACCTGCCCCCAGAGGTAAAGGTGATATCGGAAATGATATCTGACGAATACTACAAGGGTTATATGGGCAAATGGCACCTTGGAAATGATATTGAAAGACAGCACGGTTTCAATGTTTGGAAATCAAGTGAAGACTCTCATGGCGCGAGTTACAGTCACACCCAATTAAACAATGAGACGTCCTCATACACAGAATATTTAATTGAAAAGGGACATGAACCAGACAACGTCCCATCAATTCATGGAGAAAATGTAGCAGATGGCGACAAATTTAATGTGCCTGATGGATTCACGTGGTTGGGGGAATCTAGACAACGAGTACCTACATTTACCCCCGATGCACACTATGATATGCCTGAAGAAGATCAAATGGCATCTTATCTTGCGCAAGAAGCCACGAAATTTATAGAAGACAACAAAGACAGACCTTTCGTCCTCTACGTGAGCACATTCGAACCCCACTCTCCATACCATGGACCTTTTATGGATCAATACGACCCATCAACCCTCCCGGTAGGGCCTGCTTTCTTAGAAAAACCAGAAACAGCTTCGTTGGTAAACAGGGTCAGAGCTGATTATTTTATGAAGTTCATGCTTGACGGAGAAGATCAAACCAAAGACGCATACATGATGGGCCATGCAGCTCACCGGGAAGATGTAACAACCGAGGAAGGATGGCGTCAGTTGAGGGCGCATTATTTGGGCAATATTACGCTAGTAGACAAAATGGTTGGGACAATAAATCAAGCCATCAAAGATGCTGGTATAGAAGACAATACGATAGTAGTGTTTACCAGTGAACATGGAGACATGCTTGGTGATCACGGAATGTTAGAAAAACGTTCAATGTATGAAGAATCCGCTCGAGTTCCTCTGCTCATGAAAGTACCCTGGCTATCCAAAGGTAACCAGTTAATTGAAGGAAGTGTAGGCCATATAGACCTCGTTCCAACTTTACTTGACCTGATTGATCATGAGATACCAGATCATTTACAAGGAAAAAGCGTAAAGCCTGTTTTAGAAGGGGAATCTGATCTTTCTGAGAATGACGTATTCATATCTTGGACCGGCTACGACAACAACGCACCAGATAGGTTTTTAGGTGACATAAAGATTAATAGAATGCTCAGATTGCCTTGGAGGACAGTAGTAACTCCGGACAGATGGAAACTAGCTCTTTGCGCTGGTGATCAATGTGAACTCTACGACCTAAATGACGATCCTTATGAACAAAATAATTTGTTTAATGATCCTGACCAACAAGACCGAGTGAGGGATATGGCCGCCAGAATTAGAGTATGGCAAGTCCAAACCGGCGATACAGCACCCATTCCTTCCACGATTTAGTTCCATATAAATAGCCTGAGCCCCTACATACCAATATAAAGGCACCGCCCTACCTCAACCGGTTCACTTCTGCCGACATTTTGCCGACCAAATTCCCGACACGGGCTGATATCAGGCAGAAAAGATGACATCAGATTGTCCTACAAGGTGGATTCACAGTAACTATTCAGCAGAAAAGAATACGGTACGGATTTGCTGGGCCGTTCTTTTAATCCGAGTGTCGTGGGTTCGAATCCCACCCGGCTCACCATTTTACAGTCACTAAAACAGTGGATTTACGTACCGTCGAGGTTATCCATATGTGAACCCCC
>Ga0209089_10002860_pt1 | contig 15032 bp, 11 predicted proteins | sample ArcticOcean_MG_C_FD_187431 | JGI IMG/M metagenome (GOLD analysis project Ga0209089, IMG submission 187431) | Marine microbial communities from western Arctic Ocean - ArcticOcean_MG_CB2_150 (SPAdes) (version 2) | ecosystem: Environmental > Aquatic > Marine > Oceanic | place: Arctic Ocean: Canada... | reverse complement strand
AGCTGCGAGGAGCGCCTACGGGTCATATATTCCCTGTTCAAGAATTCAGGATTGCTGCCGGAGCGCAACAGATAATATGCCTGGCTGGAGACATCATGACTCTACCGGGCTTACCTAGCGATCCAAACGCGTTCCACATTGACCTTCAGCCAGATGGAAGTGTTACCGGACTTATCTAGATTTGAGTAGCCTAAATATAAATCGCCAGATTTTTTTGGCTGTCGATTCCGAGATCAGCTCGTCAGAATAGAACACCGAGAAAACGCGCGCTACTGCGGAATCTAACCAGGTTTCTCGTTTTTGATAAGAATCTAAATTATTGGAATCGATGGTAAGGTCATGTACCACGTGCGACGAAGATGCTTCGCTCTGACCGATCCAGACTGAATTAGCGCCATGTTGGTTCCAACCTACACAAAGGATGTGCGTCACCAAAGGGTCAATTTTTAATATCGATTTTTGAATTGTCGCTGCATCATCTACATGGCTCATTACAGCTCGACTTCCATTTGATAAATTAACAGACAAAGTGGTGGTTACTTCACTCTTGGTCAAAATCGCAACTCGGATTCCGTACTCACGAAGTGAACGCGACAGGCCAGTCGCAAGTAGCTCATTTAACTCATCCCGTTTCCCAGATATGGAAATTATTGAAATAATAAATCGAACTCCAGTGAATGCAATTCTGGCTCAGTCAATCAACATAATCTCAACTGATTCACCCACTTCAATAGCTGCTGTATCCTCTGGACAAATAGCGTAACCATCGGCAAGAGCCATCGATGTAAGTACACCTGATCCTTGCGAACCAGTCAGGTGAGCAATGTAACCGTTTTTAGTCAATTCGACTTTACAACGCGCGTAAAAGCGCCTGCCATCTGTATTTTTTAATCTATCACGTACCGTGGCCATGATAGTGCGGCGTTTCCACGCGTCTGGATCATTTTGCGATCGTCCAAGCATTTTGAAAAGTGCGGGTCTCCCAAATAGCTCAAAGGTCATCATCGCTGATACCGGGTTACCTGGCAAACCTAAATGCGGCACTTCCCTACCATTCTCATCTTTTAATGTTCCAAATGCCAACGGCTTACCAGGCTTCATTCGCACAGTCCAAAATCCGATTTCACCTTGATTTGCCAGTACGGTTTTAACTACATCAAAATCACCTCGCGAAACACCGGCGCTGGTAATTAGTAGATCAGCCTCACTCACTCCATCCTGAATATTTTTGGTCAGATCTTCAACGGTGTCAGCAGATATATCTAACACCCGAGGAATTCCTCCGAACGAAGTTACCTGAGCAGCTAACGAAAACGAATTAGCATCATAGATCTTACCAGGCGTTAATATTTGTCCTGGAGGCAGTAGTTCATCTCCCGTCGACAGTATGGCTACTTTTGGACGTCGATAACAACGTATCTTTGCTAAACCCAGAGAGGCGGCCACACCAATCTCGGCAGGTCCTATGAATACACCCTGCTCAAGAGCCAATGAGCCCGACAGAATATCTTCACCGGCTTTTCGAATATTAGCCCCAACTCTTGCCTCAACATCAATTCGCACCTCAGACTTCGGATTGACTTCCCATTCGCCATCTGATCGTGTCGTGTCACGGGTCGCCCAGTCATACTCGTCCGTCTCTTCAAAGGGCACTATTGAATCGGCTCCCTCTGGTATCGGTGCACCGGTCATAATACGGACTGCCTCGCCTTTTTTCACCGTTCCCTGATATATAAAACCGGCTGCCAAGTATCCAATGACTTTTAGTTGGGTCGGGGTGTCGTATGATGCGCCTCGTGTATCCTCAGACCGAATGGCATATCCATCCATCCCAGTATTGGGAAGTGGCGGTATATCGAAGGTGGAGTACAAGTCTTCAGCTAGTGTAAGTCCAAGTGCATCGGAAAGATTAATCATCTCTGACGGAAGTAGCGAAATAGAATCTAAGATTTGGTTTCGTGCTTCTTCGACAGAAATCATGTCATCTGGAAGAATTGATCGGTCTCCTGTCTTTGTTGAAGAATAGGTCTGATCATCGGAATTTGTATTTTTTTCATTTGTCATGCCACAATTATAATCTTTCTAAGATTTTTCGTGAATGACCAGATAGAATGCACTAATCAGCAGTATCAAAGAATTGAGATGAATCGTAGTTTAAGGACAACATCATGCAATATAACGCAGCGTTTAATCCTAGCGGAGGCGCAGCCATTGTCGGGCTAGGAATGACCGAAATGACTCGCGAATACTCATATTCAGCAACCGGACTAGCCGGTATTGCTGTGAAGCGAGCTCTTGATGATGCCGGCCTTAAAAAAGAAGAGATAGATGGCCTGTTTATAAATGCAGGAGTCACCAATTCTATTTCAACACCGTTGCAAACATCACTGGGATTTAGAGATCTGAAATTACTTAATCACATGAACGCAGCCGGGTCTACGGCGGGACAAATGGTACAATTTGCGTCGTTAGCCATTCAAGCGGGTATGGCATCCTACGTGGTATGTGTCTTTGCTGACGATCCCCTAAAACCAGGCACATCAGCTGGCGCAGCTTATGGTGGAACAAATAATCACTCTACGGGGATGGCCAGTTTGCCTGCGTCTTATGGCTTCTTCTCGGGCGCTAATACTTCGTATGCTCTTGCAGCAAGAAGGCACATGGGACTGTATGGAACCACACAGGATCAATTAGGCGCGGTCGCTGTATCGACTCGAGCATGGGCTACCATGAATCCGGCAGCAATGCAGCGAAAACCAATGACACTCGACGATTATCACGGGTCAAGATGGATTGTTGAACCTTTTCATCTACTTGATTGCACCTTAGTTTCAAATGGCGCGGTGGCAGTAATTGTTGCGGCATCAGAACAAGCCCGTGATCTAAAGCAACCGCCTGTTTATATTGCTGGCATGGGTCAAGGTCACCCTGGAAATCCTCGGCAAGCTGGTTACGAAAATGAAGTGAATACTGGCGCGCGCATTGCACGCGATACCGCTTATTCGATGGCAGGTGTGGGGCCAGATGATATCGACATTCGTGAACTTTATGATTGCTATACCTACACAACTCTAGTCACACTTGAGGACTATGGCTTCTGCGAAAAGGGTGAAGGTGGAGCTTTTGTTGAAGACGGGAGATTAGGTCCAGGTGGATCTCATCCGACAAACACAGGAGGCGGCCAATTATCTGGTTATTATATGTGGGGAATGACTCCTGTATCTGAAGCTGTCATCCAGACTCGCGGTCACGCTGGCGAGCGACAAGTTCAAAAACGTGATCATGTACTTGTTTCGACACAAGGTGGAATACTTGATTGGCATTCCACGTTAATACTTAGCCCGAATGCTGATGCAGGAACGAGGAACTAATCTTATGACTAATCAAGATCAAATTGTTCGACCGGCACCTATCGTCGATGAGTCTTCGAAACCTTTTTTCGATGCTGCCGCGGACGCAGTTCTCCTGCTACAACGCTGCGACGTATGTCAGGCTTACCTCTGGCCACTCCGTGAAATTTGCACGGAGTGTTTAAGCACAGATCTCAGTTGGGCGCCTTCAACTGGAGAAGGATTGGTGCACTCGTTCGTTATTATGCACCGCTTGTTTCATCCAGCTTTTCAAGAGGATGTACCGTATAATCTGACTGTCGTACAACTAGACGAAGGGCCGCGGGTTACGTCGATTATCAAAGGCATAGAAAACGATGAAATTCAAGTAGGAATGCGGGTATCCGCTAACTGGCACGATGTAAATGGAACTCCACTCCTACATTTTGAAACGCGCTAAGGGAGATTTTATGACTAATGTGGAATTCCGTTCAGTCACTGAAGAAGAACTTCCAGAGTTTTATCGGCAGGCCTCAAGAGCTCTGGGTATGACCAATGATAGTTTGGCGGGAATGAATCCCGACTGGACCATGTGTGCGTTCGTTGATGACAAACTCGTCACCACTTATGGCGCTTGGCCTCTTCAAATACGATTCAATGGACCGGCTACCCCGATGGCAGGGGTGACCATGGTGTCAACAGATCCGTCCCATCGGCGTAAAGGTTATCTCCGAAGCGTAAAGCAAAGGCATTTTGAACAAATGCATGAACGCGGTGAGCAAGCAATCGCTGCGCTTCATCCGGCCTGGATGGCAATCTACCAGCGATACGGTTATGGAACTATAAATGATCGCCATTCTTATATCATTGAACCTCGATTTATTAACTTTCATCACCCTGTTGAAATTATGGGTAAAATTCGTGAAGTCAATCTCGAAGAAGAGTTTGGGCTGCTCGTTGACGTATATCGGCGCTTTCGTGAAGAACGCAACGGGCTGGTACACCGTGGCAAAGCAATGTGGGATGACGGGCCACTAGAGCAGACAACCCCTGGTAGACAGCGGTCAATTTTTACTTATGAGGAGTACGGAGAACCCTTAGGATATGTCATTTATACGTCAGGACCTGGAGCTGAGGCACTATCCAGTAATGGAGTGACTCAGTATGCTGATGTCTCGGATTTTTTTGCTATTACACCAGCAGCCTACCAAGCACTATGGAAATTATTAGCCGGAATAGACAATGTTCAGAATATTCGTTGGAACAATGCGCCTTCAAATGACCCTCTGGTGAATATGCTATCTGAACCAAGAATGCTGAATACATCTCGCCGTGATGGCATTATGGCAAGACTAGTGACTGTGCAGGATGCGCTACCACAACGTAAATATGATACCCAAGGAGAAATCAGCTTCAAGCTAATCGATGACTTCTGCCCATGGAACAGTGGTTCATGGAAACTACGTACCGATGAATCTCAGGCTGAAGTTGTGGCAATTCAAGCCGGTACAGAAGACCTTACGCTAACTCCAGATACCTTAGCCACGTTAATGTTCGGTTATTACAGTGCGACTGACGCTGAAAGAGCCGGGCTCATCAACGTTAAAAAACCTGAAGCACTGGCCGAATGGGATCGTACTCTCCGGACACGATATACACCGTACGAGGCTGAACATAATTGGTAATGACAAAAGTTAATATCAACCGGTAGACAGATTTTCAAGTTGTTTTACGTGATCAAGAATGTGCCAAATTGCAAAGTCAACTGCGCCACCAATAGTCGGTTCGAATCCCTGACCCACTAGAATTTGAGCTGGTTTCTTGATGTCACCATCTTCGATATACCCATATACACGATTTGTGTCCTCTGCAACATGGGCAAAGATTTCAAGTGCAATTTCGCAGGTCGTGGCAGTGATTTCAATTGGTTGAACAGCACTGGCCTCCATGGCGGACGCAACGGCGTTGGCAAAGTAATTTTCATCTTCAATTACATGTTCTGAGATTCGACGTGCACCCCAATTATTCGGCTCACCCATCTCCCAAGAATTAGAATTACTTCGCATAACTGTCTGAAGAAGCTCGCGAGCTTCAGTCAACTTGTCTCGAAGTTCCTGAGCTGTTGTCATTACTGCTAATCCTTCTTTGTTGTGTCTCATTAAATACCTGGATCAGGGTAACTCGATACCAATACATCTGTCTAAAAGCGCGTAACCTCGTACATCGCTACGCTCATGTCAGCGTCGCAATTGAGTCGTCGAGGAGAATTCAATGATAGACAGTTCTAGTTTGGTAAAAGACGTCTTGTCTGAGTCAGACGCAACGGCACGTAGTGAGAATGTCTCAAATGTCGAATACTGCTTAGAATTAAATCTGCCAGGCAATGCGAGTAGAACTTATTCAGGAGTATTAAGAACTACCTTCGTGGTGCAAAATAGTTCGGAGATTTTTTTAGATTTCACGGGATATGAAATCACATCACTTGAACTGAACAGTGCCGCGGTTGCCAATCCTCGTTGGAATGGACACCGGCTCCGAATTGGGCTGCAGGATGGTCTAATTGCGGGTGAGAATTCAATTAAGCTGACGTATCTTAATGAATATGACCACACCGGTGATGGATTCCACCAGTTCATCGATCCAGAAGATAACCAAGAATACGTTTATTCAAACTTTGAGCCGTACTCTGCACACCGACTATTCCCTTGCTTTGATCAACCAAATATCAAAGCCACCTATCTCCTATCAGTTGAATGCCCGTCCGACTGGACTTTGATTGGGAATAGTAGCCCAACTTCAGTGAATAAAATTAAGGATGGCCGAGCCAAGCATGATTTTGAGCGGACGAAACTATTCTCCACATATTTATTTGCCTTGATAGGCGGTCCTTATGAGAAATTTGAAAGTCACTATACTCCGAACAAATCAGATTCAAAGATAATTCCGTTAGGGTTTTATGCACGAAAATCTTTGGCACCTCATGTCGACGAGGACGAACTATTTGAAATTACGTGCCAAGGCTTCGAGTACTTTGAAGATTTCTTTGACTTTCCATATCCCTTTGGAAAGTACGATCAAATATTCGTGCCCGAATTCAATCATGGTGCTATGGAAAACGTAGGAGCGATAACACATTCGGAGCGTCTCGTATTCAGGGACCCTCCCACCTATAACCAGCGACTGACAAGAGCTGAAGTAATTCTCCATGAAATGGCACATATGTGGTTCGGTGACTTAGTGACCATGAATTGGTGGAATGATCTCTGGCTTAATGAGTCATTCGCCTCGTATATGAGTTTTCTAGCCCTGACAGAGAACACAAGATTTACAGATGCTTGGCAATCCTTCAATTCGCGTATGAAGGCCTGGGCATATCGGCAGGACCAACTAGTTACGACACACCCTGTAGCAGGTGAGGTCAGTGATACGGACCAAACATTCCTAAATTTTGACGGTATTACATACGGAAAAGGTGCGGCTGTTATCAAGCAGTTGGTTAAAACCATTGGCATGCCAGCTTTTAAAGCTGGCATGCAACGTTATATGGCTAAGCACGCATTCTCAAACACTACGCTTGATGACTGGCTTGAAAGTCTTGGTGAAGACGTTGAACAAGATTTGAAAAGCTGGGCGAACTCATGGCTAGAAACGGCACAACACAACAGCATTCAGATTCAACGAAGCACAGATTCAGACAAACCGAACATGATACTCATCTCTCAAACGGCTCCTGATGATTTTCCAACTATTCGAAGACACACGCTTGAACTCGTGGTTGGGAATTTAATCGACTCATCGTTCAATAGTACGACTCATGAAATTATAATTACAGATGAATCAACTCAAATTAACGTCCTAGACAACGCAGCTGATTTCCTTTTTCCAAATTTTGGAGATCATGGATATGTTCAAGTGGCCTTGGATCCAAAGTCACTTCAGTTTGTTAAGGAACATTTAGAAAAGATTTCCGATCCTTTGTTGAGAATGCAGATCTGGCAGTCCTTGTGGGAAATGGTCAGAAATCAGGAATTGAGTTCACTTGATTACATAACGATTGCGACTGAAAAAGTTCAAGTTGAAAGCGATCTCGAGCTTATTGAGGTCATCATCGAACAACTTAGTTCAGCCGTGTCGCGTTACGTCCCGGAAGAGATGAAACTTTCTGAGGCTCGTAAATTATTTGCATTAGCAAATTCTCAACTCGCTGTTGCGCGTAATTCCGATGAAAGAATTCTGTGGGGACGAGCGATGTTTGGCTTTGCCGTAGCAGACGACGACATTGCACAAAGCCTAGACATTATCAAACGAAAAGTAACTATAACGAAATTCACTCCGGATCAAGATATGCGTTGGGGGGTAATCACAAGCGCAATAGCAGCTAACTTTGAAAACGCAAAGTCATTGGTAGCAGAGGAGCTCGCTAGTGATCCGACCGATCGAGGAGAGCGAGCAGCTCTTCGGGCCGAAATATCCACACCAAATCAAGAAAACAAAGAACGAGCATGGAATAGGTTTACCAGTGACGCTGGTTACGGCTCTCTCCATCAAACAGGTGCTGCTATGTCTGGCTTCCTATGGTGGAAACAAGCCGATCTTCTTGCGCCTTATGCGGACAGGTTTTTTGAGGAAGTCACACAAGTTTTTGAGACGGAAGAAAATCATTTCGCACAATCATATTTCGGTTCATTATTTCCAGGATATCTAGTTGATTACGAGTTATTAGGGAAATCTGAAGCGTTACTCGCAAAGACTCCGCCAGAAAATCAACTACTGAGGCGGATGCTTTTAGAAGCAAATGACAATTTAACTAGAGCAATAAAATGTCGAGAATATGCTCGTAGATAAAGAATAATAGTTGAGGCTGTTTTGTGAAGTTATTTAGTGCGCCAAAGCCGCAGGAATCACAAAACAAACTTTATTACGGCTGGTACATAGTAGGCGCCGGATTGATTATCCAACTCCTTGGAGCATCACTTATGCATCATGCCTTGGGAGCATATGCCCTCACTATCACTCGAGATCTTGGTTGGAGTCGAACGGCACTCTCAGGAGGGTTTTCGCTTGCAAGATTTGAAAGTGGCCTACTCGGTCCTGGGCAGGGTTGGCTAATTGACAAATATGGCCCTCGATCGATTTTACGATGGGGTTTAGTTGCATTTGGATTAGGATTTATTGCATTCAGCCAAATCACTGAACTGTGGCATTTTTACATAATTTTTACATTCATTGCCATTGGGTCAAGCCTCGGAGGCTTCATGTCCGTCACCGTGGCTGTCGTAAGCTGGTTTGATCAAAAACGAGCTAAGGCTTTGGCCATGGCTCAGCTAGGTTTTTCAATCGGAGGTGTTCTTGGAGCATCCATGATTTATGTAATTTCAGAGATTGGATGGCGAGAATTCTCAATGGGATCAGGTGTACTAATTCTCATATTGGCGTTCCCTCTCACGTCTGTAATGTACCGAAGGCCAGAAGATTTCGGCCTAACCATAGATGGAATAAAGCCTAAAGATCAGCTGGTTTCTGGCACGCAAACCGAAAGTCTAACGAGAATTAATGAACCCGCCTACACATGGCAGGAGGCAATGAAGACATCTTCATTTTGGATGATTGGGTTGGGGCACGCATTTGCGGTCATGGTTGTATCAACTTTGATGCTCCACCTGCCTTTGCACCTTGTAGAAGGAAGAGGTTTCTCTGAATTACAGGCAACGGGAATAGCTGCAGGTATGATGGCATGCCAAATACCGGGGCAAGCAATCGCCGGATATTTGGGAGAACGAATAGGAAAAAGAAAATTGACCACAACATCAATGCTGATGCATGGCGTGGCGCTACTAATCCTTGCTCAATATTCGTCGTACCCGATGATGATTCTTTTTGCAGTCATGAATGGTCTTGCTTGGGGTATCAGAGGGCCACTCATGCAAACAATGCGTGCGGAATATTTCGGCCGAAAACATTTTGGGATGATTATGGGTTGGTCATCCGTGCTCATTATGGCTGGATCCTTTAGTGGACCAATGATTGCAGGCTGGTTATTTGATATAGCGGGTTCATATGACACTGGATTTACGCTTATCGCAATGTTCCCAATAGCAGGTTCACTATTTTTCTTATTCGCTGGACCACCCAAAAAAAATAATCCAGGTGATATCAGTACTTAACTAATTCCATGATTTTGTTCGTAGATTCAATGCTGCACCCATACTAGGTGTATCAAATCGCATAGGCGTTATTTCATCAACAATAATCATGCGTGACTGGTTAATATTACCTTCTAACGTACCCGCTATTCTAAGAAATACAGCCGTATTAATAACAAGATTATATTTATCAACTATTGCTGGTCGCAGCAACGCATTAATTACACCAAATTCATCTTCGAGCAATAAAAAAACTACTCCATTTGCAGTAGATGGTCTCTGGCGACATACCAATAGACCTATTACTTCTACTGGAGTAGTTAGTGATTTTGAGGCCAGATCACAACTAGATATAAATTGATTTGGTTGCATACTACGGAAAAATTCCATCGGATGACTATCCGGTGAAAGATTCAATAATCTATAGTCTGCTACCATTTTTTCAAATCGGTTGAAGTCCTCAAAATCTATATCAGTGATCGGCTCTTGAAATGACAATTGCAATTGATGATTAGATATTCCGTTTGAATCAATATAAGTTGACAGGGCTTTCCCTTGAAATAGTCCCATATGCCAAATTAACTGACGCCGGTTTAGTCCGAAAGAATCAAATGCACCTACTTGAATCAGATTAAGTACAACTTCTATTGGTAATGCCGTGCGTTGGATGAATTGAAATAATGTTATGTACGGGCCAGCTCGTTCGCGTTCAGTAATTATTTGGCTTGCGAGAGTTTCACCAATCCCTCTCACATAACCAATTCCAATATCAATAGTATTGGAGTCACCCTCAGTCCTGCAATTCACTGTGCAATTAATACTGCTGGAATTAATATCTGGACGGTTTATTGCCATGCCATGGCGTTTAGCATCATTTGTTAAAACATGCGGTGGATAAAATCCCATAGGTTGATTGTTCAATAGTGCACAAATAAATTCAGCTGGATAGTATTGCTTAAGCCACGCTGTCTGATATGCCAGCAAAGCAAAGGCAGTTCCGTGGCTTTTAGGGAATCCAAATTGGGCAAACCCTAATAAGTTATTAAATATATCAATTGCGGATTGTGGTGTAACTCCTTTTTTTAAAGCAGTATCCAAAAATTTCTCGCGATAGTCATTAATTTCGACTGATCCTGATTTTCTTCCTAAAGTACGACGGAATTTATCTGCTTCGCCGGCTGTAAAATCAGCTAAAGCTTGAGCTACCTGTATAACCTGCTCCTGAAAAATCACAACACCTAGCGTTTCAGCTAAAACGGGACGTAAGTCTGGATGTGCATAAGGGGGTTCGTAGTCTGAAGACAGCAATTTCTTTTCACGTCTTTGTATATAGGGATTAACAGCACCACCCACTATTGGTCCGGGGCGTACTATCGACACTTGTATAGCCAAATCATTCAAATTTCTAGGTTTCGTGCGAGGGAGCATCGCTATCTGTGCACGGGATTCAATTTGAAATACTCCAATAGTATCTCCTGCACATATCGAATCGTAGACCGTACTATCATCAAAATTAATCCGAGACAAATCTATGCTTGGATCCTTATCTCGAATTATCAAATCCACAGTTTCTTCTACTACTGAAAGCATTCCTAATCCAAGTAAATCGATCTTGATCATTCGAGCATCTTCGATGGAATCTTTGTCCCACTGACATATGTAGCGATTAGGCCAAGAAGTGGGCTGACATGCGACATAATTCGTTAGTGGTTTAGATGAAATTACCATTCCACCAGGATGCTGAGATATATGACGAGGGAAACCAACTATCTGTCCTACTAACTCCAATAAAAGTTGCCAGCCCGGAACTTTATCTTTTTGTGAAAGTTCAACTGATGACTCAATGAACTCATCTAACTCATCAATATTCGAAACTAGACTAGATTGCTTTATTAGACGCCTAAGTAAATTTTTAGGTAATCCAAGTGCCTGTCCTACATCACGAATCGCACTTTTTAATTTATATCGAGAAAATGTCGCTACCAAAGCTGCATACTCAATTCCCCAATGCTCATATATTCGTTCAATGAGCGCTGCTCTAATGTCACGAGGAAAATCAAGATCAATGTCAGGCAAAGAATATAATTCTTCATTCAAAAAACGCCCCAAAAACAGATTGTTTTGTACTGGATCAATATGAGACAAACCAATTAAATAACACACCACAGAGGCCACAGAGGATCCTCGACCTCGACCAACTGGAAGTTGATTACGATATCGATTATTGGAGCCTCTTACTTCAGTTGCCACAGATTTTGCAAGCTCAAAAATATCTGCATATATAAGAAAAAAGCCTGATAAATCATGCTTATCAATTAAACGTAATTCTTCGGTTAAACGTTCATATGCTGTCGTCAGAAATTCAGTATTTTGATAGCGATTTTCAAGTTTTTGAAAACACATTTTAGATAAATATTCATGTGCTGACAATTTACTCGGTAATGTCGGAGTTGGTAATTCATATTCAAGATCTTCAGTTAAATCAAATTGACAGCGTTTCGAAATCAGTACTGAATTATCTGTTAAGTGTTTTCCATATTGTGAAAAGCGCACAACTTGCTCACTAGGAGCTCTTAAATAAAACTCTGCGTTTGGTCGACGTACTGATTCAGCTTCATCAATACGGACTTTATGGTTAATAGCAACCAAAATATCCTGTAAACGATATCTACTTGGAATGTGATAATGAACATTTCCAGTCGCAACCGAAGGAATTCCAGTATCGAAAGATAGTTTCAGTAAACGCCTGGCACGATTCGAATCACCTAATACAAAGTTGTCCTGAATTTCAATAAAAACATTGTTAAACCCAAAAGAATTTACCCAATATCGTAAAATATCCTTACTTGCTTTAGCCTCACCATTCCTCAATTTCTGATTAAGCAAACCTTGCTGGCATCCTGTTAGCAAAATTACACCGTCGGTATGGCTGATTAACCTTGAGATAGAAACAGATGGATTCATGCGCTTATCCGCCCTTGATAAAGCCGTTAGTTCATATAAACCAAATGCCGCACTTGATAACTTACAAAGATTTGAATAACCAACTTGGTTCTCTGCTAAAAGCGTTACGTGATGAGTTATTTCCGAATTCATTGAATTTGTAGGGTCACCAATTACATCTAGTTCTAATCCTATAATTGGTTTAATACCTATTTTTCTTGATTTCTGTGCAAATTCCATTGATCCCGAAAGAGAATTGTGATCGGTTAAAGCCACGCTTTGATAGCCCAGCTGTTTTGCCTGTGTCAGTAATTCATCAACGCTAGATCCGCCCTCAAGTAGGGAGTAATTAGAATGCATATGAAGTTCGACGTACCCAGATTTCATGACTTAAAACCACTGATTCATTTTCAGGAAAATCTGCTGAACAACTGAGAAAACCATTTATTTGTCTTCAGGTCATGGAATATTGTGATGACACCGCCTGAGTCTAAAACCACTCTAAAATAACTTCGATAGCATTCCTGATCATTCCACCAGGTGTCAATCAAATGCCAATGATCAACAATTTCAAGAATTGGTTTATTCGAAACCATGGTTGGCCAATCTGCATGAGCAAAAAAAGACAGACATTTTTCTTCTGATTTAATGATTTTCACTGCAACCAAATTGCCATGCCCTAAGTAAGATAATCCGCGAGTGCAAACTGTTTTTCTGGTAAGCGATGCCATCGTGAAACCTCCCTAATTTGAAACAAAGCCGGATAGCCATAACGTGTTCTCAAATGCTCAGCCGTATCAATTAGTTGCTGCTGTCGTTGTCTCGACATTGCGAATAATGACAGTTGATAACCCGTTTGATTGATAAACTCAAGAAATTCGATTCGTAATAAAGAAATTGGTTCTGAGTATCTAATACGATCAATATGATGTGATATTGCCAACCAAATCTGGGTGAGTGAATTAGTTGGCACTTTCAATAATTTCTCAAAAAAATATAATTTACCCGTATCGGTCTCAAACACAATCTTTACTCGAACAAGTAGTGAATTTTTAATCTTCATTTCCTGAAGTAATTGTGCCAACAAATTTTGTGTGAATATTTTTAATACTTTTAAATCTGAAATGGGCGATAATAATTGAATCTCATCAAATATTTTTTCATCTTCAAATATGTTTGATCGCAAATATTCAGTATCACGATTCTTTCCTGCCAACCAAGCTTGCCCGCCAATGGAACCAAACTGAGATTCAACTATCGAACGTGAAAGTGCTGTAAATTGACCGATTTTGGTTATTTGTAGCAATCGTAAACGCTCAATAGCATCAGGCGGCAAAGGAAGTAATTCTATTGGTAACGCAGAAAGGAATTTTACCGCTGCTGTTTGCTCAATATAATTCAACACACCAGGTTCACCATAGAAAGCAGCTAATTGAGCCGTAAGTCGCTTATCTGCGATTCCTAAATGTGCCTGTAATAGTGGTCCTGTACTTTGATTAGCTTTATTTTCCGTGATTTTTGATATCCATGCTTCAGATAGAGAAAAAATTTTATCTGCTACTAATTCAACTCCGCCAAAATATGTATCCATTCCTTTAAGATCTATTAATAAAAAACCTGATGAAAGTTTCTCTACAACTGGCGAGATTTCTTGTGCAATTAGCGTGAACTTTTCAGATATTTCTTGTGTCAATACCTTATTAATTTCAATAATTCTCAATTGTGGATATGTCGTAAACGCTTGAGTATATGTCTGATCGGGTAAAACACCAAATTGTTGTGCTGAAAAAGTAGCGTCAACAATTTTTTCTGTCTCAGGATCACACAAAGCAATAGGAGACATTATGTCTTCAATCAAATCTGTATACTGTGATAAATTAACAGCTAGTTCAAAGGAGGGTATAAATAAACATGCTAGCGCCAATTTTATCCCCCTGTGTACCGACTAATACTAGAACATATGTTCTAGTATTAGTCAGTATAAATCAATCTTGGAATTATGCAACTTCTAGCGAATAAACTCGATCCTCAGCTAAAGTCACCATAACCTGCAACTAAAATATGGGAAGAAACTATCTTTATGAGTAAAAACACAGATCCACAAGCATTTTTTAAAAAAGATAAAAACAATTCTTCTATTTATCACCCCACACTTAATGCTCGTGGACCATGGGATCCAAATTCATTACACGGACGCGTGATCGCGGGGCTTATCGCACACGAAGTCGAAACAAATTATTCTACTCGGGAAAATTTTCAAGATATGCAAATTACTCGTATGACCGTCGATTTATTTCGATTGCCACCAATGGCTCCCTTAATAATTCAAAGCAACATCGCGCGCGCTGGCAGAAGAATTCAAGTAATTGATGTACAAATCAAGACGAATCATACCGAAAAAGGGATTATTGAAATAGCACGTGGAAGTGTTGTTCTACTTAAAAGAAGCACTGAGCCACTGGGCTCTGTATGGTCCACTCCAGCCTGGGACATTCATGCTCCAGATGAAAACATGGCGATGCCTGACTTAGTTGAGGAACGGCTTCCTATGTGGCATACAATTAATGTTGGAGCGACAACCGGACCACTACCAATTTCAGGCTCTGAACTTTCTGCT
>Ga0209089_10002854_pt1 | contig 15050 bp, 11 predicted proteins | sample ArcticOcean_MG_C_FD_187431 | JGI IMG/M metagenome (GOLD analysis project Ga0209089, IMG submission 187431) | Marine microbial communities from western Arctic Ocean - ArcticOcean_MG_CB2_150 (SPAdes) (version 2) | ecosystem: Environmental > Aquatic > Marine > Oceanic | place: Arctic Ocean: Canada... | reverse complement strand
TGTATTTATTTATAATTTCAACTCTGCTTTTTTTTATGAAAATCCAGTTTATGGCAATGGTATATTGAGAATACTTCAAACTTTGTATGATTCTTTGGTAGTTTAGAGATTTTGAGAGACCACATCAATCTCTGGTAGGAAAAACGCCTGCAGAGATTTATTGGGGTAGAAAAGTTGCCTGGAAGGCAGCATGATTAATACAATGAAAAATAAACTAAAGTACACCTTAACTCATAAGAAAAACTGACCTTGACTTGGGGTCCACTTCACCACTTCATTTAATGCTTAAAAAATTGGATAAATATTTATCTTGACTTTAAAATAAATATTAGATACGATGCCCCATAGATGTCAAAATCAAATTTTTTGGTAATTTTTTTCTTAAAATATAAATTATAAAATCATATATTTATACAAATCGACAGAGATTAATTGATTTAGAATATTAGGACAATCTCGTTTAATTGTGTGCTAACTTATAATAATTTAATGTTAACAGTCAACAATGTCAAAAAAATGGAAAATATATTTGCAGGAGTTAAGAGGATAAATATTAATCCACCAATCGGTATAAAAAGACCCGGGATCAGACTATTTGCTGATCCTATACAGTCAATTGAAAGTGATCTAACTGCTACAGCATTGGTACTAAAACATAATGATAATAAAATAGCTATCATAGCTTGTGATCTTGCATTCATACCTATAGAAGTTGATAAAAATTGGAGAGAAATCATTGGAAAAGAAATTGGTACAAAAAGATCACACATAATGATCAACTGCAGCCATACTCACAGCGGACCAGCATTCCCTTCATGGATAGAGGAAGATCCTGAACAAATGAGGGTACAAGAAAAATATCAGGAAAACCTGATGAACAAATTACTAAATGTTGTAAAATTAGCAAATGAAAATTTGGTGGAATGTAGAATTGGGGCTGATTTTGGGCATGTAGTTATTGGAATGTATCGCCGAGAAACAGGAGAGGACGGGAGGGATATTTTAGGTGAAGTTCCTGAAGCACCAATTGATCCTTCTGTTGGAGTCACGAGAGTGGATGATACTTTTGGAAATAACTTAGTAACACTTTTTAGTTATGGATGTCATCCGGTAACAATGGGGCCTAGATCAATGCTTGCATCTTCAGATTATCCGGGTGCTGCCAGGGATATTGTTGAAAATACCCTAGGCGGTTTGTCTATGTTTCTTCAAGCTTGTGGAGGCAATATAAATCCTATTTATGGGATTGGTTATGAGGTTGATTGTAGAGATACAAAAAATAGAACAGGACATATTCTCGGAAGCGAGGTGGTAAAAGTTGCTTCAAATATCAGAACAAACATGAAACTAGGAAAGAGAAAACCGCTAGGGAATATTCCAAATATTAAATTTAGAGCATGGGATCCTGTTGATGATACAAACAAACATGAAATAAAAGCATTGGAAAAAACTTTAGGCCTAGATTTCATAGATTTACCACCATTAGCAGAAGCGGAAGAGATACACAATGAATGGAAAAACAAACTAACTGAATCAATAAAAAATGATGCTAAAGATTGGGAAATTAGCGTTGCAAAAAGATTTACAAAGTGGTCATCAAATTTGTTACAAGCAATAAGGAATAATAACCCCCCTTTAGAAGTAATTATTCAAGCTTTCAAGATAGATGAGATAGTTTTCTCTAGTATAAGCATGGAGTCTTTTTTTGAAACTGGAATAAAAATAAAAAATAGGTCACCTTTTAAGCATACACAAGTTTTGGGCTATACAAATGGGACGGTTGGTTATCTTCCGAGAGCTGAGGATTTTCCCAAAGATGGATGGAAAATTACTGAAAGATACGCTGTTCCGGACCTGTTTTTTCAAAGTTACAGTTTGCCTACAGCAATTAAACCTGAATCGGAAGAAAAAGTTGTGGATGAGTTAAGTAACTTAATTTTAAAGTTAAAGTAATCAAAAAAAATTTAATTTAAGTTAAATCATGACTGAATATTGGGTAGAGAATTATACGAATAAATTTAAAAGTAGCCAGAATATCTATGAAAAAGCATTAAGTAATACTGCTGGAAGTGTAGGACATGATTTGAGGTACACACTCCCTTTTCCACGTTACATTACACGAGCTAAAGGATCAAAAATTTGGGATGTTGATGGAAATGAATTCATCGACTATGGGATGGGTAATGGTGCATGTTTTTTAGGCCACTCAGATCCAGATGTTTTGGAAGCCGTTAAAAAAACATTAATGGACGGTTTACACTTTGGTCATGATCATCCTGCACAAGTAGAATGGGCTAGTTTAATTCAAAAAATGATTCCTTCAGCAGAGAAAGTTCGTTTTGTTAATTCTGGTACTGAAGGATCTATGCTTGCTTTAAGAATAGCAAGAGCATTTACAGGGAAAAACAAATTAGTACGATTTGAAGGACATTTCAGTGGTTGGCATGATTATGTAGGAAAAGGTGCAATGTATCCATTCAATGAATCTGTTTCACTCGGAATCCCTCAATCGACATTAGATACCATTATAGTTCTTCCAGCAGATATAAAAAAAATAGAAGATTGTTTTCTTGAAAATAGCGATATTGCTGCAGTTATGCTTGAACCCTCTGGAGGATCGTGGGGCAGGGTTCCTTTAACCAAAGAATTTAATCAGCAGTTAAGAGAACTTACTTCAAAGTTTGGCATTATGCTTATTTATGATGAAGTAATAACTGGTTTTCGATCCAGTACAGGTGGTTACCAGAAACTTACTGGTATTAAGCCTGACATTAGTGTGTTAGGGAAAATCATTTCAGGAGGATTACCAGGAGGAGCTGTTGTGGGTCTTAATGGAATTATGGAACTATTTGATTATAAAGGTGATGCTCACCATGATAGATACGAAAGGATTCATCATCTTGGGACTTTTAATGCCAATCCGCTTTCCTGTGCAGCTGGAATTGTAACTCTAAAGAAAATTGCAACTGGGGAGCCACATATCAGGGCAAATGAAATAGCAGAAATGATTCGAAATGGGATGAATTCAATTTTAGAAGAAGAGGATGTTGCTGGTTATGCATATGGTGATACTTCGTGCATACATTTGTACTTAGAAAATTCTATTGGTTCAGAGAAAAAAGATCGTAATATGCTTTATACAAATGATCCAGTAAAATTGAAATGCATTCCTGAAGTAATTGTGAGGAACTATCAAAAGAATTTGCATTTAAGAGGGATAGACCTTTTGTCATACACTGGTGGTGTGACTTCAGCAATGCATTCTTATGAAGATGTTGAAAAAACTCTTAAAGTTTTCCAAGATGTTATGCAGGAAATGAAAAAAAAGAAAATACTTACCAAAATATGATATTTTTTTAAATATAGCCGATTTTATATAGTAAGTTCTATAAATATCAACTAATATCAAATTTAATGAAAAGGGGATAATATGAGGAAAATATACCACGAAGATGATGCAACTTTAGAAATACTTGAGAATAAAACTGTATCAATTATAGGATATGGTAATCAGGGTAGGTCTTGGGCACTAAATTTAAGGGATTCAGGCATTAATGTGATTGTTGGGAATCCAGAAGATGAATATTCTCATCTATGTCGTGAAGATAGCTTCGATTATGTGTCAATTAAAAAAGCTTCTGAACTTGGGGATATTGTTATGGTACTCCTCCCAGATGAAGTGACTCCAGAAATATATTTAAATGAAATAAGTAGAGGTATAACTGCAGGTAAAACATTAGGTTTTGCATCGGGCTATTGCGTATGTTATGACCAAATAAGTTTTCCTGAAGATGTTAATGTAATCATGGTGGCACCAAGGATGTTGGGTGAATTATGCAGGTCATTTTACCTTGAAGGAAAAGGCTATCTAAGTATGATTTCTGTTCATCAAGACTTTGCTGGAAAAGCCTTAGAGATAACTTTAGCATTGGCCAAAGGTATTGGCTCATTGAAAGATATGGTAATGGAGACAACATTTAAGGATGAAACTGAATTAGATCTTTTTACAGAACAGGCGTTATTGCCTGCTTTTGCTGTTGCGTTAAAATCTGCAGTCGAAATTTTGATTGATTCGGGTTACAATAGAATGGAGTCAATGCTTGAATTATACATGTCAACAGAAATAGGTGATGTTCTGAAAAGGGCTGGAGAAATAGGATTTGTTGGTCAAAGCAATAAACATTCACCGACCAGTCATTATGGGACTAAGTCTCGGATGAAAAGATTTGAGGATCTTAACATGAAACCTATAATGGAGAACGTGCTCAAAGAAATACAATCTGGAGATTTTGCGAAAGAATGGAGCAAGGAAAAAGAAAATGGATACAAAGACTTCCAGGGAATGATTGTAGAATTTAATCAAACAAAATTCGCAAAAGCTGAGAAAGAAACCCTGCAGGAGCTAGGGCGTTAAATATAGAATTAGTTTAAAAGGCTATGACGCAAGCCTTGATTAATTGTTTTTAGTTTAAATAATTGGTTAAACCTGTACAAGGAGCGTTAAATTTTAATTGTTAAACGGGAATGTTCCCAATTTAATTATCTCATAAATGAGGAGTAATATGAAACATTGTAAAAAAATAATATTATCAATTTTAGCAATATCTTTTGTTGTTATATTTTCTTCAGAAATTGTTGCTAAAAACCCTAAATACGGCGGTGAAGTTGTATGGGGTATTGCCGCAGAGCCCACTAGTTTGGCCCCATTTGGTATTTTATTGGGGGCAGCACACATAGGTAAGCAACTGGGATATGATTCATTAGTAGAATATGATCGAAATTCCAATATCCAACCAGCTCTTGCAACGCATTGGGAAAATCCTGATGGGAGGACATGGATTTTCCATCTACGCAAGGGAGTAAAATTTCATGATGGATCAAATTTTTCAGCTGAAGATGTAATTTATTCATTAACTCATATGCGGGATCCAACGGCTCTTGATGCTTCTGCTGCTTCAGTGGATGGATTTATGCCTGCAATTGAATCTTTTGAAGCAATTGACGATTACACGATTAAAATTGTGACACCAAAACCTGATGCAACTTTGCTGGGTTGGTTTGCATGGTCTCGTTGGAGTATTATTACATCCAAAGATTTTTACAAAAAATTTACGCCTAGTAAACAAATTAACGGCACAGGGCCTTTTAAGCTTGTTGAATATATTCCAAACGACAGAGTCGTATACGAGAAGAACAAGAATTTTTGGAAATCTGATCAACCGTATGTTGATAAGATTACTTTAAAAATTATTCCTGATGAAGCAACTAGAATAGCAGCTGTGAGATCTGGTGCTGTTCACGGTTCTCGAGTAAGTAGCGCCGACATAATTCGACCTTTGGAAAACAATCCAAATATTCAAATTATTAATGGTGTAACAGCACAAACACGTGTTTTTCAAATTTCAGTAAAAGGTGATGGGAAACCTTGGAATGATAGGAGGGTTCGTCAGGCAATGAGTATGGCAGTTGATCGTAAAGACTTAGCAAACAAAGTTTATGGTGGTAAGGCAACTTTAACCGGACCTGTTCCAGATGCTTGGGGTGTATATGGGCTAAGTCAAAACGAACTAAGACAGAATATTTATTTGCAGCATAATCCAGATATGGCAAAAAAACTACTTGCATCAGCAGGATATCCCAATGGTTTTGAAATCTCGTTTATGTTACCCACTAATCAGCAATATGAAGCAATTGGTGCAGTAGTCCAGGCCCATTTAGCAAAAGTAGGCATTAAGGCTAACCTTGATAAAAGAGAAAATGCACAATTCGGAGCAGCTTACGGTGACGGAAATTACGAAATGTTTGTAAACGCACAAGGATTTAGATTAGACCCAACGGGAAAATTAAATCATTGGGGCGCTCCCAGCAAAGCTCCGCAAAAATATTGGTATGACTATCCAAATGGTTGGAACGATGAGAAATTAAAAGTTATGTTTGATAAAGCTGTTTCTACTTTTGATGTTATGGTGCGTTCAAATTTAATTAAGGAAATACAGCGCAGAGTGATTGAGGAAGCAACTTTTGTATATCTGGTTAATCCGGAACGTCTTGATATTCTAAGTGTGAAGATCAAGAACTGGTATACAGATTTTGTTGATTTCAATCAGCCTTTAAGAACAATATGGCTTGATTAAACTAATTAATTCAGAGGACAGACTTTAATAGTTTGTCCTCTAATAAGGGATAAAAGTTTTGAAGGATTATATCTTCAAAAGAATTCTTTTAACAATTCCAACAATCTTTGGGCTTACAGTAATTGTCTTTCTTTTAGTGAGACTTCTCCCTGGAGACGTAATAGACGCCATGAGTGGAGGAGAGGTTTCAATTGATGAGGGAAGACGTAAAATGATAATGGACAGACTTGGTTTGAATGATCCAATTATTGTCCAATATGGTAATTGGCTTAAAGATATTTTTTCGGGCGATCTTGGAGTCTCGCTTCGCAATGCTCAACCACTGAGAGAAGTTTTTTTACGTGCTTTACCTGTAACAGTGGAAATAGGTGTTATCGCTGCCTTTATAGCCTGCATTTTTGGAATCCCATTAGGAATAATCTCAGCAACAAAACCGAATACATTAATAGATGTATTTGTTAGATTGTTTGGGTTAATTGGCCTCTCATTCCCTAATTTCTGGTTAGCCACGCTATTATTGTTATTTACTTCATTGTATTTTAATTGGATACCTGGATTAACATATGTCCCTTTATGGGAAAACCCTATAGGAAATCTTAAACAGATGATATTACCATCTGTTATTTTGTCATTCCAGTTAATGGCAATTACAATGAGAATGACAAGAGCAACTATGATCGAAGAACTTAAACAAGATTATATCAGAACAGCTCGTGCAAAGGGATTAAGCATGAAAATTGTAGTCTATAAACATGCTATGAAGAACGCAATGATACCAATTTTAACAATTGCAAGTGTTCAATTGGGTTACTTGTTAAGTGGATCAGTCATTATAGAACAAATTTTTGGATTACCAGGAATAGGTTGGTTATTTTTACAAGGACTTTTAGACCGAGACTACCCTGTTGTCCAGATTATGGCACTTTTTATGGTTTGTGTATTTGTGTTTGTGAACTTGCTCACGGACATAGCTTATGCCTATCTTGATCCAAGGATTAAGTACAACATAAAGCAATAATGCATAAGACATAAAGATTTTTCCTGATTCCTAAGAATACAGGAAAAATTTTATGTAATGTTTTTTTGGTAAAAAATCTTTTTTGAAATATTTTAGATTTTTTTAGTTTGTCATGATTTAGTTTTTCCTCGTATATTGCTGTATTACGGTGTCTCTGACAGAGATTTCATCCATCGAAGAAATATATAAGATTTCGCTATGCAGTTGTTAATTATCAAATAAATTGATGTAAGAGTGAATTAAAGGCTTAACATGATATCCTAACCTAGTAATTCTTATAGAATGATTCATTCGCTATTGTGAGTTGAATGGAATCGTTCCCTTTATCCATTTCTCTGCTGAAAATTAGTCGAAGATCATTCATGTGTTAATCTATGTAAGTAAATGAAATTTTAGAATTCTTTTCCTGAAATAGTTTTTTCACATTTTCCCTAATATAACATTGAAGAAAGACCTTAGTTGTTTCTAATTCAGATTATTGGTAAATAGCCTATATTAAACTTATTTACCAATTCTACGTGTTCCTACTGAACCAAGACAATTTATGTTAAATAAGAGATCATTAATCAAATTTTTTCAAAAATCCCCAATTGGATTTTTTGGATCAATGTTTGTCGTGCTACTTATTATTGTAGCTGTTTTTGCCCCATATTTTTCGTTATATGATCCAATAATTCAAGATTATCAGCGATTTACGCCTCCAAATATAAATCATTGGTTAGGTACGGATTCACTTGGTAGAGATATCTATTCTAGGATTATTCACGGTACAAGAGTTTCCATGTTTGTTGGGTTATTAGCAGTTACAATAGCACTCTTATTAGGTACAATTGTAGGAATTATATCTGGTTATTATGGGGGTAGAATAGACACTATACTTATGCGTTTTATTGATATTTTGTTAGCTTTCCCTGGTTTAGTATTAGCAATGTTAATTTCAGGATTGCTTGGGCCAAGTCTTGTCAATGCCATGATTGCAGTAGGCATTATGTTAACTCCATCCTTTGCAAGAGTATCTCGTGGTTCAGTCTTGTCAGTAAAGAATGAACCATATATTGCTTCAGCAAGAATAATTGGCTGTTCTGACCTTTACATCATTTTTCATTACATTTTGCCAAATATTATGGTCCCCTTATCTGTTTTATTTAGTATTTCATTATCAATTGCAATTCTAGCAGAAAGTGCACTTAGTTTCTTAGGACTTGGAATACAACCTCCATCACCATCATGGGGTGGTATGTTGCATCATGGTAGACTATATATGGAGATAGCACCTTGGGTAGCAGTTTTTCCTGGTTTAGCCATAATGATTGCAGTGCTTAGTTTTAATTTTTTAGGTGACGGTTTGAGAGACGCATTAGATCCAAAATTAAAAAATTAAAATTAACAAATTATTAAGTCAAAAAATACAATGAATCTTTTAGAAGTTAATAATTTAAAAACATATTTTTTCGATGAAGATAAAGAAATACCTGCAGTGGATGGCATTAGTTTTAATATTAATGAAGGTGAGATTCTTGGATTAGTTGGAGAAAGCGGGTCTGGTAAAAGTGTTACATCTTTATCAATCATGCGTTTGATTCAAGGTTCGCAAGGCAAAATTATAGACGGCAAAATAATTTTTAAAGATACTAATATTTTAAAATATAGTGAAAAAGAAATGTGTGAAATAAGAGGTAAGGATATCTCAATGATTTTTCAAGAGCCAATGACCTCTCTTAATCCAGTATTTACATGTGGACATCAAATTGCCGAAACATTCCAACAGCATCAAAATTTGGATGGAAAAAACGCATGGGATGAAACAATAAATATTCTGAAGTTAGTTGAAATACCAGAACCAGAAATTAGATTTAATGAATATCCACATCAACTTAGTGGTGGTATGAGACAAAGAATAATGATTGCGATGGCATTAGCATGCGGACCAAGTCTGCTTATTGCAGATGAACCTACTACTGCACTCGATGTCACAGTACAAGCACAGATACTTGATTTAATAAATAATTTAAATGAAAAATTTGGTATGGCTGTACTGCTAATAACTCACGATTTAGGTGTTATAGCTGAAATGGCTGATAGAGTTGCTGTAATGTATGCAGGAAAAATTGTTGAAACTGGTCTTGTTTCTTCAATATTTAATTCTCCGAAACATCCCTATACAATTGGTCTTTTAAATTCTATACCCAAAGTTAATTCTAAAAAACAGATAAAACAGAAATTAATAACAATACCTGGTGTAGTTCCTAGTCCACATGAATTTCCGGAAGGTTGTAGGTTCAACACTAGATGTAATAAAGTTATGGAAAAATGTAGAATTAAAGAACCTCCAATTAGCGAATTTAAATCAAATGATAAAGATATAATTAGCAATATTAATAATAAAAAAATACAAATAATAGACAAGAATAATGCAGATGTTTTAATAAATGGAAAAAATAATGATATTAAACAGCATTATGCAAATTGTTGGCTTTATTAGTGAGTTTAACTTAATTAAATATTACAAATCATAAGTATGGGTGATGCTTTATTAAAAGTTAATAATTTAAAAAAATATTTTCCTGTAACAAAAGGTATATTTCAAAATATTACTGGTCATATAAAAGCTGTTGAATCGGTAAGTTTTCAAATTAATTCTGGTAAAACATTAGGATTGGTGGGTGAGAGTGGATGTGGAAAAACTACAACTGGTAATTTAATTATGAGTTTGGAAAAACCTACTTCAGGAAATATATATTTTAAAGGAAAAGATATTTTGTTGATGAACAAGAATCAAAAAAAGGAATTATGTAGTGAATTACAAATGATTTTTCAAGATCCATTTGGTTCACTACACCCTAGAATGAATGTTGAAAAAATAATAAGTGAACCAATACGTGTCAACAAGATATACAAAAAAAATCAAATTAAAGATAAAGTATGTGAAATATTGGAATTAGTTGGCCTTAAATCAGATCAACTTAAAAGATATCCACATCAATTTAGTGGAGGTCAAAGACAAAGAATAGGGATTGCACGTGCGTTAACACTTAGACCTAGACTCTTGATTGCCGATGAACCAGTGTCTGCTCTTGATGTTTCAATTCAGGCCCAAGTTCTAAATTTGATGATTGAACTTCAGGAAAAATTAAATCTTTCATTCCTGTTTATTTCACATGATTTGAGTGTAATTGAACATGTAAGTGATGAAGTTGCAGTTATGTATCTAGGAAAAATAGTTGAATATGGAAGTTGTTCAGACATTTTTTCTAACCCTAAGCATCCTTATACAAAGGCATTACTCTCCGCAATACCGAAAACCACACCTGGAAAGATCAAAAATAGAATTTTACTTAAAGGTGATGTACCTAGTCCTTTGAACCATCCTCAAGGATGTAATTTCCATACTCGGTGCATTGATTTTAAAAAAGGTATATGTGATTCAATTTCTCCAGGATTAATTGATACTGGTAATAATCATAAAGTTGCTTGTGTATTGTATAGTTAAAGTATTTATGTACGATAAAATATAATTTTAATTTAAATTTAATTAAATAAATCGTAATTTGTTTTTATTTAAAAAATATAGTTTAATAATACATCATATTTATGAATAATAATAAATAATAACAAGGAGATATATCATGTCTATTGGTTTGACTAAAAAACAAATTGAAGATTTAAATGTAAATGGATTTACAATAATTGAAAAATTATTGGATAAAAAATCACTTATGGAAGTTTCTGAAGCAATGGATTTTGTTGCTGATGAAATATTAAAGAATCTTAAAAAAAATCCTGGTTACTTAGATGGACAATTTTATGGAGATGGTGTTAAATTACGTAATTGTATTACAAGTCATAAAAAGATTCTCGATTTAATTGACCATCCTAAGATATTACCGTTAGTAGTAAATGTTCTAGGTTGGAATATTCAAAATAGAGATAGTGTTTTTGATTACAAGGTTCCAAATTCAAACAAAAGTGATGCTAAAAAAATGTCACATGGGTGGCATTTTGATTATGAGGAAGAATTTTCAGGGACAACTTTGGACGGACGTATGCCTTTACTTGATTTTAAGATTGGTTGGTATATATCAGACCACACTGAATCTGGACATAGCACAATTCTTCTTGTTCCCGGTAGTTTTAAGTGGGATAAAATGCAACGAGCTACATGGGAAAGCTGGTTAGATCCGAAAAACATATTTGAATTACGTGTACCTGCAGGAAGTGTAATGCTATGGAGGCCCACTTTGCTTCATGGTGTTACTCCAAATCTTTCAAACAGTATTCGAAAAGCAATATATATAAGTTATTGTCCTCGTTGGATCAGACCTAGTTCATTTCTTCAGCAGGATAAACAATTAATTGCTAGTAGCAACCCTATTCGTCGTCAATTGCTTGGAGCAATGGGTGATCTTTCTGATCCTCTTGGTAAGGAACCAAAAAATAGTCCATCTTCTCAATATTGGTTTTCTGATAATTGGGGGAATGTACCATTGAAGGCTTGGGCAGAAAAAAATCATTGTCTAAAAAGAAATGATTTAGGACTCGGTTTTGGAATATCAGAAGTTAAAGGTCCGGATTATAAATTCAAACAACGAACGCTTCCAGAGCACTTATAGAATAATTCAAATAATATCTATTGAAAATAGCATTTGTAGTATTATTTATATCAATAGGAGTTAAAAATGTTAAATAGAAAACAAATACAAGAATATAAAATTAATGGATTTACTGTTTACAGGAATTTTTTAAACAAAATTTCTATTGAGAATATTTTGAATGAAGTAAATTCAGTAATTAGCTCAAATAGAGATTCAAAGGAAAGTATTATGGAAATGGAACCGGATGAAGATAATTCTGTGCGTAGATTGTATGAGCCTTGTTCAAATTATCCTATGTGTAAGAAAGTATCAGAATCAAAGAAATTGTTAGATTGTATAGAACAACTTATAGGTGAAAATATAATTTTTCATTACAGTAAATTAAATATGAAACCTCCAAGAGTGGGGTCTGTTGTAGAATGGCACCAAGATTTAACGTATTACCCCTTAACAAATCAGGATTCACTTGCTGTTTTGATTTATCTTGACAATGCCACTATAGAAAATGGTTGTTTGCAAATAATAAAAAAATCGCATGTTGATGGTATTAAAAATCATAATAAAAATGGTATTTTTCAAGGAAAAGTTATGGAGAAAGTAGATGAGGATGATATTGAATATATAACGGCTAGTGCCGGTACTGCGATATTTATGCATTGCATGTCATTGCATTCATCAACAAAAAATAAATCAAAAAAATCAAGAAGAACTTTGATAATGAGTTATAGGGCGGGAGATGCTTATCCTATTTATTCAAATATGACAAAAAATACTGAATCATCTATTCGCTTAGTCAGAGGGATACATCCAAATGTAGCTAGATTTTCTTTTGAGTCATTTCCTATACCGAAATATAAAAAAGAAGTAAAATCATTATATGAGCTTCAAAAAGATTCTATAGAAAATAGAATTTAATAACTTGCATAGTATAAATCTGTTTATCTGATTAAATAATTGTTTGAAAGATAATTATAATGTAACCCATTATATAATATTATATTGAATAAAATATTTACTATTTTTTCATGAAAAATTAACTTCTTAAAGAAAAATAATGAACGGGGAATTATTGGCTGGGGTTGCCAGGGCTAATATTAATCCACCAGTTGGAATAGGTAAAATTGGCAAACGGTTGTTTGCGGACCCAATAGAAGGAATAGAAAGTGATCTGTTTTTAACCATCGTTATTTTCAATTATCTAAATGATTCAGTTGCTTTAGTAACTTGTGATCTTTGCGGAATCCCAGTTTCTGTTGTAGATGAGCTGCGTCAAAAAATTAGTGAAACTTTAACTGTCCCAGTTCCACACATTTTAGTTAATGAAAGTCATACACACAGTTGTCCGGCATTTCCTGAATATTTTACTGATAGTCCTGAGCAAAATAGACTTAAAGAGGAGTATAAGGAAATATTTTTCAAGAAGGCTGTTGAAACATCAATCGAGTCAAAAAGAAGCTTACAACCAGTAAGAATTGGCACAGGCTTTGGGCATTGTCCGATAGGAGTTTATCGCCGAGAAAGAAACAGTAAAGGTGAGGATGTTTTAGGTGAGGTGCCTGATGCTCCAACTGACCCTGCTGTTGGTGTTGTGAGAGTAGATGACTTAGATGGAAAAACTTTAATAACTATTTTTAGTTATGGTTGTCATGCAGTAACTATGGGGCCACGTTCAAAACTAGCATCTTCAGATTTTCCAGGTGAAGCAAGGAGAATAATAGAAATGACAAATGGGGGGATTGCAGTATTTCTACAAGCTTGTGGCGGAAATATAAATCCAATAGGAGGTATTGGGTACGAGGAAGATTGTAGAGATACTAAAAATCGCGTCGGAGCAATGCTGGCAGGAGAAGTTATTAAAATAGTAGCAACAATAAGAACAAATCTTGAGTATGGAGAAAGGACGAAATTAGGCGAAATCCCTAACATTCTATTTTCTCCTCTAGTGCACAAAGAGGATAACAAAACTTCTGTAATTAAGGTTGTGGAAGAAAATTTAAAATTACGTTTTGTAAAATTGCCAGATATTAATAAAGCAAAACTGCTTAGTGAAAAATGGGAGGAAAATTTAAATGATAAACTAGAACAAAATGCACCTCAATGGGAAATTACTGTTGCAAAACATTATGTTAAATGGACGAAAAATCTAATAAAGGCAATTAAAATGGAAAATCCCACTTTTGATATGCCTGTTCAGGTTATTCGCATCAATGATTTTGTTATAGCAGCAATTTCAGCTGAAGTATTCTTTGAAACTGGTTTATATATAAAATCAAAGTCTCCTATTAAGCATACACAAGTATTAGGATACAGCAATGGAATTAGATGTTATTTACCTAGAGAAAAGGATTTTCCAAAAAATGGATGGGATTATGATTCAAAATATGCTGTTCCTGATTTAGTTTTCCAATTTAGTCAGCTACCTGCTGCTTTTCATCCAGAATCGGAACAAGTTGTTATTAATAAAACACTTGAAATGATTAAACAAATATACATTTAAATATTGCTCGCAAAGTATTTTTGAAAAGTTGATAAGCATAGATAGCGATTTTTATTTGATTTTACTAGAGCTTATTCTGTCAAATTTATTGTATTAGAAAATTAATAGTGATGTATTCAAGTCAGTAATATTTAACATTAAGAGCTAAACAACAGTTAAAAACCTGATTCTTGTCTAACATGATATGCCTTTTAACGAAGGAATCTTAGTTTATTTGAACTAAATTCATAAATAAAAGGTAAAAGGTTATATATTTTTAATTTCAATATATAATGAGAAAAATAATTATAAATAATTTGCAAGATTGATTCAATTTTATTACCTATTACATCTATCACTTCACAGTTTTCGAACAATCCCTCCTGAAAAATAAAACCGATGCACGTTGATACCCCACAAAGCCGTTGCCGCTTTGCCTTGGCGCATGGCGACATTACACCGCCATTGGACATCTATCATCGCATGTGGGGTGCGGCAAAACATGATCGAGCCACCGGCATTCACCGACCGCTCCGGGCGACCGTCGTGCTCCTCGCATCGCTGGAGGGTGGCGAGCAACAATTCATCATCGCCCTCGATCATTGTGTGATGGGAAGGCAGGAAATGAACAACCTGCTTGATGCAGTAAGCGAGGCTGCCGACATCCCGCGCGAAGAGTTGATTGTTGTGTTTTCCCACACACATGCAGCCGGGTTGATGGGGCTTGAGAGAAGTAACTTGCCGGGTGGAGACCTGATTGGACCATACCTTGAATCTGTGGCGGCCCAGACAATCAAGTTGGCGAGGGAGGCACAGGAGAAACTTCAGGC
>Ga0209089_10002843_pt1 | contig 15070 bp, 10 predicted proteins | sample ArcticOcean_MG_C_FD_187431 | JGI IMG/M metagenome (GOLD analysis project Ga0209089, IMG submission 187431) | Marine microbial communities from western Arctic Ocean - ArcticOcean_MG_CB2_150 (SPAdes) (version 2) | ecosystem: Environmental > Aquatic > Marine > Oceanic | place: Arctic Ocean: Canada... | reverse complement strand
TGCAGATAGGCAGCGACACCCAGTTGGTGGCGCCGGTACGGCTGGGCAACGACAGCTACGTTGCTGCAGGCTCGACGGTGTCGAGCGACGTGGAAGACGGCGCGCTGGTGTTCAATGACAAGCCGCAGCGGGTGCGCAAGGGCTGGGTCGCGAGTTTTCGCCGCCGCATGAAGCGACTCAAGAAGGGGAGCGCTTCCTGACGTGTGCGGCATTGTAGGTTACGTAGGCTCGAGGCCAGCCGACGAGGTATTGCTAGCCGGCCTGCGTAAGCTCGAGTACCGAGGTTACGATTCGGCCGGGGTGGCGACGCTTAACGGTGGCAAAATAGAAGTGCGCCGCGCCGTGGGCAAGCTCGACAACCTGGTGGCCGTGCTGGCCGAGAACCCGGTGGAGGGCAGCTTGGGCATCGGCCACACGCGCTGGGCTACACACGGGCGGCCGTCCGAAGAGAACGCGCATCCGCACCGCGCAGGCGACGTCGTTCTTATTCACAACGGCATAATCGAAAACTACGTCGAACTGCGCGAACAGCTGAGCAAGCAGGGTTGCGAGATACAGTCCGAGACCGACACCGAGGTGATATCCCACCTGGTCGACCTCGAGCTCAAGAAATCAGGCGACCTGCTCGCGGCGGTCCGCTCGACGATAGGGCTTCTCGACGGCTCGTTTGCCATCGTGGTCATGTCGGCCGCTGAGCCCGGGCGGCTGGTGGCGGTAAAGAACGCCACGCCGGTGGTCATAGGGCTGGGAGAGGGCGAGAGCTTCGTGGCCTCGGACGTACCTGCCCTGCTCGAGTACACCCGCGACGTGGTCTTTCTCGAAGACGGCGAGATAGCCGAGCTGACCACCGATGGAGTTTTGCTGTCGGATTTTTCGGGCGCCGAGGTCACCAGGAAAGCCCGGCGCATTACCTGGGATCCGGTCACGGCCCGCAAGGGCGGATACGAACATTTTCTCATCAAGGAGATACACGAGCAGTCGCAGGCCATCATCGACACCACCCGTGGGCGTATCGCCCAGGAGAGCAGTCGCGTGGCCCTGCCCGAACTCGACGCTATCTCCGACCGCCTCGACGGCATAAAGCGGGCGACCCTGGTGGCCTGTGGCACGGCGTGGCACTCCTGCCTCGTGGGCAAGTTCATACTCGAGCGTTTCGCGAGGCTGCCCACCGAGGTCGATTACGGCAGTGAGTTTCGCTACCGCGATCCCCTGGTCGACGAACACACGCTGGCGGTGGTGGTGTCGCAGTCAGGTGAAACAGCTGACACGCTGGCGGCAATGGAGTCGGCGCGCGAGCGCGGCGCGCCAGTGCTGGCGGTGTGCAACGTGGTCGACTCGTCCATCGCGCGCAAGGCCGACGCGGTCATCTACACCCACGCCGGCCCCGAGATCAGCGTCGCCAGTACCAAGGCCTTCACCACCCAGCTCACGGCGCTGTACCTGCTGGGCCTCTACCTGGGCGATCGCGCCGGAACCGTTGACCGGCAGCTCGAGGACGAGTGCATACAGGCACTGGTGCAGCTGCCCGCGTTGGTAGAAAAAACCCTGCAGTGCGAGGCCGAGGTCAAAAAGGTGGCGCGTCGTTTCGCGTCGGCCTCCGACCTGCTCTTTCTCGGTCGTGGCATCAACTACCCCATAGCCCTTGAGGGTGCGCTCAAGCTCAAGGAGATTTCTTACATACACGCCGAGGGCTACCCCGCCGGTGAGATGAAGCATGGGCCCATAGCGCTGATAGACGAGAACCTCCCGGTGGTCGTGCTCATCCCGCGTGACGAGGTCTACGAGAAAACCCTGAGCAACCTGCGCGAGGTCGAGGCACGAGGTGGCCGTATTATTGCGATCACTGACAATGCCGACGACGATCTCAGGGCGGTGGCCGAGTGCGTGATAACCGTGCCCAGCACGAGCACGTCGTTGCTCCCGGTGCTGCTCACCGTGCCGCTGCAGTTGCTGGCCTACCACGTGGCCGTTGAGCGCGGGACCGACGTGGACCAGCCGCGTAATCTCGCCAAGAGCGTCACCGTCGAGTAGGCGCCCGTCAGCTCGATAGCCCCCCGTTTTCTCTACCCCGCGTCAGGGCTATAAAGCCCACTCAGTGGCCGATAACCAGACAGGACAGGAAAGCGGGCTCGCCGGGGGTAACTCGCCCGTCAGCTCGATAGAAGACGCGGTCGAGGACATACGCCTCGGGCGGATGATAATCCTCGTGGATGACGAGGACCGTGAGAACGAGGGTGACATCTTTGTAGCCGCCGACAAGGTTACTCCCGAGCACATCAATTTCATGATGCGCGAGGCCCGCGGGCTTATCTGCATGCCGCTGACGACTTCGCGGGCCGACGAACTCGGGCTGCGCATGATGGTGCCCGAAAACACTACTCCGCTGGGCACCGGTTTCACGGTGTCGATAGATTCGCGCAAGTGCGGTGGCCTGGGCATGGCCGCGTCCGATCGCGCGCTTACCATCAGGGAGGCGGTGCGCGAGGGCGCCACGGCGTCTGATTTTCTGAGCCCGGGGCACGTATTTCCGCTGCGCGCCCGCGACGGTGGCGTGCTGGTTCGCACTGGGCAGACCGAGGGGTCGGTGGACATGTCGCGGCTTGCCGGGTTGTCGGCGGCCGGTGTCATCTGCGAGATTCTCAACGAGGACGGCACGATGGCGCGCATGCCCGAGCTGGTGAAGTTCAGCCACCGCCACTCGATCAGGATTGCGACCATCGCCGACCTCATACAGTACAGGTTGCAGACCGAGTCGCTGGTCAAACGTCTCGCGTCGTCGCGATTGCCCACGCGCAGCGCCGGCGAGTTTGAGATCCACGTGTATGGCAGCGACGTGGAAGACGGCGAGCACGTAGCCCTGGTCAAAGGCAGGATCGACCCCGACAAGCCGGTACTGGTGCGCACCCACGCTGAGTATCTGCCCGGCGACGTTTTTGCGTACAGCCACCGTAATACCGGTGCCCTGCTCGAGGCATCTATGCGACGTATCGACGAAGAGGGGGCGGGCGTGGTGCTGTACGTGAGGAGACACGGGCGCGGTGCAGAGTCGCTGTCAGCTGGTAGCGACGGGGTCGTGTCGACCAGTCCAGCGAGCCGCCTGGCGGCATTCAAGGACTATGGCATCGGCGCACAGATCCTGCGAGACCTGGGCGTGAGGCGCATAAGGCTGCTCACCAACACTCCGCCGAGGCTGCCCAACCTGGCCGGCTACGGCCTCGAAGTAGTTGAGACGGTGCCCATCGCCGTGCCCGACGATCTTACCTCGGGCGCTAAGACGACCTGACCCCGGCTCAGCGCAGGGTCAAGAGGATAAAGTGGGTGTTGATGCCCGAGTTGGCGTCGGCCCACAATCCCGCGTGCGAAAGGTGGCGCAGGCGGTAGCCGACGGCCAGTAGTTTTCCACCGGGCGTGGGCAGGTCGAAGCCCACTCCGACCTGGTCGCTGAACAGTATGCGCGAACCCAGGTTCAGTCCGCGCAGGTCCGACCACGCTATACCCACGCCGGCTTCTATCCATGGGCGCAGCAGGCCTTGTCCAGTTCCCTGCCAGCGTAACATCGGCACCAGCTGCAGGTCGAAGCTTTCGCGGTCACCCGCGAACAAAGTGAGCAGTGGCTCAAGCACAGTGGCGATTGTGCCTCCGTGACGACGGGCCGCGGCGTCAAGAAAATCGGGTCCCCGTCGTTCGTGGCGGTATCCCAGCGAGAGGCTGTACATGGAGACGTCGCCCTTTTCAGAAAAGCCCGCCGCGACTATCGGTCCCGACAGGGTGGCGCTCGCGGTGTCGGCAGGGGGCGATTCGCCTGCCCATACGCTGTTTGCGCCCAGCAAAAATATTGCCAGCAGGACGGCTGAAAGCGGTCTCGCCACGTTTCTCATGGTCGGTGCATCCTGCTCGCAATATTCACGCGATAAGAGATACCCGGCCGCGAGCAGGCTCGCAAACCGGTGCCAGGACGGGTAGGCTGGAGAGCGTGTTGTTTTTTTCAAGGCGGGTAGGGCAACCACGCTCGCGGATGGTTTCCGGGCAGCGTTCAGCTGCAGCGCCAGGCCTGCTGTTGGGCCCCGCGATGTTGTCCGCCGCGATGTTGTCCGCCGCGATGTTGTCTGCCGCGATCTGGATTATAGGTCCGGTACCGGCCTGGGCGGCCACCGTCCAGGGGCCGGCCCGCGCCGAGTTCAAGCTGAGTGATAACCGTCTTCTTCCCGGTGACAGCAGCACGGTTGAACTGACGCTATCTATCGCCGATGGCTGGCACATCAACGCTGTTGATCCCGGTCTCGAGTTTCTCGTGCCGGCCAGTCTCGATTTCAAGCTCCCCGACGGCGTGTCGGTTTCTGAGCTGACCTGGCCTGCCCCGCAGCGTACCCGGGTTCGCTTTGCCGGGGGCAACGACATCTATACCCACGAGGGCAGCATCACGGTCAGTGGCCAACTGCACTACGATCGCATTGCTCCAGCCACTGGTGGCGCGGTGGCCATACTCAGCTACCAGGCCTGCAACGAAACACTGTGCCTGCGACCCGAGACCATAAGGGTGCCGCTGGCGATAGAGTTCGTTCCCCTGCAAGCGACCGAGCGGGCCGGACTGGGCTACTACAGCAACCTTGGCCACCACACCGGGCTAGCGCTCGGCGGACTGTCGCGGGATGGTAGCCGGGTTCTTCTGCTTGGCCTGTTGCTGGTGGGGCTGGCAATCAACCTCGTGCCCTGCGTCGGTCCCCTGCTGGGATCGTCGGCGAGGGCGCTCGACCAGGTCTCGAGCTCGGGCCCGTTGCGGGCGTCGGTGGGCCTGCTGGCATACGCGGCAGGTAGTTCACTGGTACTTGCCTCGTTGGTGGGCGCGGCCGCTTCACTCGAATCGGGTCCACTGGCCGGCAACCCGGTGGTCTACCGGGCAGCGCTGGCGATGCTGGCCGTGGCCTTGTGCTCGTTGGGACTGGCGGTGGGGTCGCCGCGTTCGGTGCCGGGCTCGGCTGTTGCCTGGCTGTTTCTCGCGGGCATGGCAGCCGGCCTGCTCGGCGCGCCGCTGGTCGCCCTGGTGACGGTGGTGATTTCGAAAACAGGCGCTTCTCAACCGTGGATGCTGGCCTCGGCGGCGGCCGTGGTGGCCTTGCTGCCCTCGCTTGCGCTGGTGACGCTGGCCCGCTCGGGAGCTGACGCGGACACCGTTCCCGCCTGGGTGGAGCACTTATTCGGCTGCGCGCTGCTGGTGGTGGCCTGCAGGCTGGCGGCACCCGTGCTGCCCGAGCCCCTGTCGACTTCGCTCGTGCCGGTTTTCGTGTTCCTGGCCGCGTTGTACATCGGCCTTGTTGACCGCCCGGGGCCGCTGTCGATATCTGCGGGCTCGCTGGCTCGCACCGCGGGCGCGGCTCTGCTGCTGGTGGCCACGGCGTCGGTCGCGGCGCCTGCGCCGGAGTCGACCGGCCTGGCCTGGCAGGAATTTTCGGCCGAAGTTTATGACGCCAATCGGCGCAGCGGGCGCCCCATGGTGATAGAGTTTACTGCCGACTGGTGCCTGCCCTGCCAGGAAATGGAAGAACAGACTTTCAGTGATGAAGGGGTCGTAAAGGCGTCAGAGGGCATCGACTTGTTGAGCGTGGACATGACCGCCATCAACGATTTCGTGGAGAGGGTAATGAAATCCTTCGAAGTGCAGAGCGCCCCGACAACAATATTTTTTGACTCGTCGGGCAAGGAAGTTGCGCGACGAGCGGGTTTTATAGGGGCGGCCGACTTTATCCGGTTGCTCCGGCAGGCAAGTGAAGGTACACCTGCTAAGACCGGTATCTGAGCCTCGCCCCGTCCGGGGCCGCCAGGAGGAATCACCATAGAGTTTGCTGAACTTGACCTTCCCGAACAGGTAAGACGCGGTATTGTGTCGGTGGGCTTCACCCACTGCACCCCTATACAGGAGCAGTCGCTTCCGCTTGCCTTGCAGGGACGAGACGTGGCCGGACAGGCCCAGACGGGCACGGGTAAAACCGCTGCTTTTCTCATAGCCATGTTCAGCCTGTTGCTGCGCCGGGAGGCGCGCAGGCCCGAGGACGGTGGGTCCGCTCCGCGCTGCCTCATCGTTGCTCCTACGCGCGAGCTAGCCGTGCAAATAAAGGACGAAGCCCTGCTGCTGGGCCGATACTGCGACATGGAGATAGCCGCTGTTTACGGCGGCGTGGATTACGAGAAACAGCTCAACCACGTGAAGTCGGGCATAGACGTGCTCGTGGGTACGCCCGGGCGGTTGATCGACTACTACAAGCAGAGAGCCTTCACGCTCGATCACCTCGAGGTCCTCGTCATCGACGAGGCCGATCGCATGTTCGACATGGGGTTTATCGACGATATCCGTTACATGCTGCGCAATATGCCTCCGCCCGATCGTCGCGTGTCGTTTCTCTACTCCGCGACCTTATCGCAGAGGGTGGTTGAACTCGGCTACGAGCACCTGAATGACCCTACGCAGGTGGAGGTGTCGCCCGAGCAGGTGACCGCCGACAACATCGAGCAGGTCGTTTACCACGTGGGCATGGACGAGAAGTTTTCGTTGTTGCTGGGACTGCTGCGTCGCGAACAGCCCGATCGCGCGCTGCTGTTTGTAAACACGAGGATAATGGCAACCCAGCTGGCCGAGAGGCTCACTCTGGAAGGTTTCAAAGCCGGGGCCCTGGCGGGCGACGTGGATCAGCGCAAGCGGTTGAAGTTGCTCAACGGTTTCAAGGATGGCTCGATCAGCCTGCTCGTGGCCACCGATGTGGCCTCGCGGGGGCTGCACATTGAAGAAGTCAGCCACGTTTTTAACTACGACCTGCCGCAGGACGCCGAGGACTATGTCCACCGCATAGGCCGAACCGCCCGTGCCGGGGCTTCGGGCAAGGCTATTTCACTGGCCTGCGAGCGTTACGTGTATTCTTACGAGGCCATCGAGGAGTTCGTCGGCTACAGCCTGCCCTTTGAATTTCCGGCCGATGAGTTGCTGGCGAAGCCCAAGCGGTGGACTCCCAAGCGCGTCAATCGCGGTGGTCCCGGTGGTGCCAGGGGCGGACCGGGTGGTGGACGTGGTGGCGGACGCGGTAGTGGTTCCGGCAGTGGCCCTGGCAGGTCGCCTGGCAGTGGCGGTCGTCAGCGGCAGCGAAGGTCGGCCGTTTAGAGCGTGCTGACCGACTGACAGGGGGAGGGTCGTTGGCGGTACTGGCAGCGCTTGTCTGTCTGGCGTGTTACGCCGCGACCTATCGTTTCTACGCAGGCTATCTCTCCTCGCGCATCTTCTCGCTGCGCGCAGATGTTGCGACCCCGGCCCACCAACTGCGTGACGACATAGACTTCGTACCCGCGCCGCGTGGAGTTCTCTTTGGCCACCATTTTGCTTCTATAACTGGTTTGTCGCCGATGCTCGGTCCGGCCATCGCCGTGATCTGGGGCTGGCTGCCGGCCATGATCTGGGTGGTAGCAGGTTCGCTGTTCATAGGTTGCGTGCACGACATGAGCGCTCTCGTGTTGTCGGTACGCGCGCGCGGCTTGTCAGTGGGGGCCATCACCGAGGGCATCATCGGTGCGCGCGCCAAGACGATGTTCCACGTCATCATCTTTTTCGGCGTGGCACTGGCTATGGGCGTGTTCGTGTCGATTCTCTGCGACCTGTTCATGCCTGGGGCTTACCCGCAGGCCGTGATGCCGTCGACTGTTATCATGGCGCTGGCCGTGGTTACGGGTATGGCTTCGTACAAGAGGGGTGTGTCGATGACCCGGCTCGCCACGGCAGCATTCGTGATCACCTTGCTGGCCGTGTTCCTGGCGGCCACCAACGAGTGGCTGTCGCCGCAGTGGGATAGCCGCGGTGGCTGGGGGGCACTGCTGCTGGCTTACGCTTTCGGTGCCTCGGTGCTGCCGGTCTGGCTGCTGCTGCAGCCGAGGGATTTTATCAACTCGCTACTGCTGTATCTCGGTATGGGTCTTATGTACGGCGGTTTTTTTGTCCTCGCGCCCGAGTTTTCTTCGCCCGCGGTGGTGCTCAATCCCGAGGGGGCGCCGCCGATGTTTCCCTTCGTGTTCGTGGTCATCGCCTGTGGGGCGGTGTCCGGCTTTCACGGGCTGGTGGCATCGGGAACCACCGCCAAGCAGCTCGACCGTGAAACCGACGCGCGGGCTATCGGCTACGGCGGCATGATGGGCGAGTCGCTGCTGGGCCTGATGGCGGTGCTGGCCTGCACGGCCGGCTTCAGTTCTGCGGGTTCCTGGCACGAACACTACTCGAGCTGGGGGGCGGCCAATACCCTTGGCGGTAAGCTGGGCGTGTTCATAGAGGGCGGGGCACGTTTTGTTTCGACCCTAGGGCTGCCCTCCGAGTTGTCTACCGCATTGATATCGGTAGTGGTGGTGTCGTTTGCTCTCACTACCCTCGACTCGGCTACGCGCCTGCTCAGGTACAACATAGCCGAGATGGGGCAGGGCCTCGGCGTGAAGCGCGAGAACCGTTTTGTGACCTCGGCGATGGCCGTGTTGGTGATAGGCTTCTTTGCTTTCTACGAGGTCGACGGCAAGCCCATGGGGCTCACCCTCTGGGGCCTGTTCGGTACCACCAACCAGTTGCTCGCCAGCCTGACGCTGATCCTCGTGTCGCTGTACCTGTACCAGCGAGGCCGCAACCCGCTGGTCGCCGCCGTGCCCGCCGTCTTCATGACGATTACGACCGTGGTGGCGATGGTGAACAATCTTGGTCGTTTCTACGACGCCGGCCAGCACCTGTTGTTCGCGGTCGGCCTGCTCCTGCTGCTGCTGGCCCTGGGCATTGTGGGCGAGGGGCTGCGCGCGCTCAGGCGGGCGATCACTGCGAGGGCTGCCGGCCCGCCGCTCGACCGCCTCTCGGTATTCTGAAGGTAAGGCACCCGACAGGGGCCAAGCGCACGGGGACGCCTCGCCATTCTGGAGAGGACGATTGTTGTGCAAAAACCATTGGCAGACGCGCCGCAGCCTGATAGGTTACGTCTGGAGATGGCTTTGGACTCTTTTCCCGACGCGGTCCATAGCGTGCCGCTTGCCAGTCAGGAAGCTTCCCCGAGCAAAAGTTTTGCCCTTGACGAAGAGGGACGCCGGTGCCTGGCTGAGGCCACCGCACCGCGAGTAAACGAGGCTATCGAGGCAGGCTCGGCCAATGATTATGGTCTTGACCTTGTCTTCCGTTCCCGCTCGGAACCGCTGTTCAAGTTTCTTTTTGACAACTACTGGCGGGTTGATCTGCAGGGGCTCGAGAACCTGCCCGAGGACGGCGGCGCCATACTCGTGGGTAATCACTCGGGTGCGCTGCCCCTGGACGCGACCATGGTCTGCTACGCGCTGTCCAACGTCTGGAAGCCCGGCCGCGTGGTCCGGCCGCTCTTTGACGCTTTTGTAGAGGGCATGGGGCCGGTGGCGGACGCTTACCGCAAGATGGGTGGGGCGCCGGCCCGCTACGCGGTTGCCGACGATCTTCTCGGCCGTGGCGAACTGCCCCTTATATTTCCCGAGGGGGTAAACGGTGTCGCCAAGCTCTTCGACGAGCGTTACAAGCTGCGTCGCTTTGCCACCTCGTCCGCCAGGCTGAGCCTGCGCCACCGTGTGCCCATCATTCCCTTTGCCGTCATCGGGGCGGAGGAAACCTACCCGGTCATCGGTCGCAGCAGGAGGCTGGGCCGCTTGCTCGGCGCGCCCTACATGCCCATCACCCCGCTGTTTCCACTGCTCGGCCTGGGCGGATTGTTACCCCTGCCCACGCGTTGGACCCTGGTGTTCGGCAAGCGGATTTATCTCTACCGTGAGAATCGTTTTCGCGGTGAAGGCAGCACTGATTTTGACGCCATGTCGCAAAGGCTTCGGCGTACCGTGCAGGTGCTCATTCGCCGTAAGCTGGGCCAGCGCAAGTCGATCTTCCTTGGCTGAGCACCTTCGCTGCCCATCGTCGCGAGTAATGACGGCCAGCAGCATGGTTGTCGCGACGCTGCTGTTGCTCGGCGTCGCCGCCTGTCGCCCGTCTTCTCCCGTTGCGCCCACTACCGTTACGTCCATGCCGCGCGTACCGATACTGTTGCTGACCGTAGACGCGCTGCGGGCCGACCACCTGTCGATATACGGTTATCCGAGAGACACCGCTCCCGCGCTCAGTCGGTTGGCCGAGGACGCGGTTGTTTTTGAACGTGCGTTTACCCCCTGTCCCCGTACCAGCCCGGCCTTCGCGTCGTTGTTTACCGGGAAATATCCGCACGGCCACGGGCTGAGGCAACTGGGGCAGGAGCTGGCCGGCGAAAATCTCACCCTGGCCGAATTGCTCGCGGAGGCTGGTTACAGCAGTCGCGGATTCGTGAGCAGCACGGTGCTGGTCGGGCAACTCTCGGGTCTTGACCAGGGCTTTGATGCCTGGGATGACCTGCTGCCGGCGCGCGAACGCAACCGTGAGAACTATCAGCGCATCGCGGCCGAGACCGTGGCCAGCGTCGCCCGCGAGCTGGACGGGGGGTGGCAACCCGGCTTTCTTTTTCTGCACCTGATCGATCCGCACGGACCCTACGCAGCGCCCGAGCCGCGTAGCTTTGCGCCCGGCCCGGCGGCGGCTGCCTCCGGACTGTTCGAGCCCTCGCTGGTACCCGAATACCAACGGCTCGACCAACGGCCGCGCCTGCGTGATTACATCGACGCCTACGATGCCGAGATAAGTTATGCCGATGCCTCGCTGGGGCGCTTGCTTGAGAGGCTGCGGCAGACTGACCTCTACGACAGGGCGTTGATCGTAGTTACGTCTGATCACGGCGAGGCATTCGGCAAACACGGTTCCTGGTTCAGGCACGGGGCGACACTGCACGAGGAGTCGACCAGGGTGCCATTGCTGATTAAGCTGCCCGCCGGCCCGCGCGCAGCAGCGCCCGCGCGGGTGACGGGAGCGGTATCATTGGTAGACCTGCTTCCCACCCTGCTGGACTACGCCGGGGTGTCGCCACCACCCGGGCTGCACGGCAGCAGCTTGCGGGGCCTGCTCGAGGGCGACCCGCAAAGCTCCCGCGCCGTGTTTTCTACCCGGACGGGGAGGACCAGCAAGTGGGCAGCCCACACCCGCCAAGGCACACTGCTGGCGTCGGACTGCTCCGGCGGTGACCCGGGGCTGTGCGGGTGGCGTTGGTTCGCCGCCGCCGACGCTGACAGCCGCGACGGCTTGCCGGCCGCCAGCGCTCCAGCGGGCACGGCCGAAAAACTGCGCGACTTCGTTACCCGCTCGCGAGCAGCCACACTGTCGTTCGCTGTAACGAGGCGCTATCGTCCGTCGGACCGGGATTTTGTCGGGAGCTTCATGCAGGAGCACAACCGCGGCGCGGCTGGCCTCGACAGGGAGCAGCGACTCGCACTCGAGGAGCTCGGCTACCTGGAACCCCTCGCCGACGATGAGCACCCTGCCGGCCGGAAGCCGTCCGAGCAGGATCACAGGAGGTAACCACTACCGTGGCAGCAACGCTTTATGTAAAGACCGGGTGTCCGTACTGCGCGGCCCTGCGCGATCGCCTGCAGGCCGAGGGAAAGACGTTCTCGGAGATAAATGTACTCGAACAACCCGAGCGCGTGCCCGAGTTGCTCAAGCTGAGCGGCGGTGAGCGCATAGTGCCGGTGCTCGTAGACGGGGGCCGCGTGGAGGTAGCCCCTGACGGGGGTTGAGGATTCTAGAACGCGGCCGTGCGCCGCATAATCCAGCTGCTACTTGCTCTCCGGCCGTTGCCTTGGGGCTCGTCCCTGGGCCGCCGCCGCAGGCATGAAAATTGCCGGTAATTGTTTGCATAAAAGTATTGCTAATCGTCCGCAACCCGTTGTAGTGTTCGAGTCAGGCATGGAATTTTTCGATGAGGGGGATAAGGCAATTTCTTCGCCTCGGTGACTGCGTCTGGCAGTTCTACCGGGATGATTGGGGTAACGGCGTGGTCGTCGAGGTCATGACCTCAACGATAATCGGCGGCACCTGCCTGGTGCGGATTCTCTTCGAAGACGGCCAGCAGCGTACCTTCAACAACGACCTTAACAGCGAGATGTGTTGCGCCCGCATGGGCATGCGCAGGGAGCACGTTTTCGGTCGGGGCCGCGATCGCAGCGGCAGCCGCAGGCCGGTCACCCGCCAGGTAACAGCCGCAGGGCTCGGCTGAGAACTCCTTTCGAGAGATCGCCGGCGGTCAGTCTTCAGTATCAGCCTGGGCAGTGTTGTCGGCGGCTCCAGCAGGCGCTGCCGTGTCGCTTGATGGGCTGTCGCTGGCCGGCAGTGGCTTGCCCCAGGGGTCGGTGGGAGCGATGCCTATCTTGTCGAGCGTGGCCAGGGTGTCCGTGTTGACCCATTCCGTTCCCATAACGCAGGGCCTGGGCTGACCGTTCTCGTCAACGGCCGACGGGCCGGCGACGTTGAAGTCCAATTGCATTCTCTTTGCCACGGTCGGATACCCTGCCACGGATACGACCGAGTTGCCAGCCTGCCGTTAAGTTGATATCGCTGCTCTTTCGGCCCTCCTGCGGCTACAGGCGATGGACTACAAGGATACACTCAACCTCCCGAGCACTTCGTTTCCCATGCGTGCCAAGTTGCCACAGCGGGAGCCCGAGTTGCTCAAGCGTTGGCAGGAGGAGGGGCTCTGGCAGCAGATGGGACAGCTGCGGGAGGGCTCCACGCCCTTCCTGTTTCATGACGGTCCGCCGTACGCCAACGGCAACATCCACGCGGGCCATGTTCTGAACAAGGTGCTCAAGGACATAGTGGTCAAGTACCGGCACCTTGCCGGCTTCCGGGTCTCGTTTCGTCCCGGCTGGGACTGCCACGGATTGCCCATAGAGCTGGAGGTCGAGAAAAAACTCGGCCGCAAGAAGAGAGCGGATACCAGCCGCGTTGAAGTACGGCAGCTGTGCAGGGATTACGCCTTGGCCTGCGTTGACCGCCAGCGCGAAGACTTCAAGCGCCTGGGCATACAGGCCGACTGGGACAATCCGTATCTTACACTGGACAAGGCCTACGAGGCTGACGAACTGCGCGAGCTTGCACGCCTGGCTGACTCGGGTGCGCTGTATCACGGCAGGCGCCCGGTCCACTGGTGCTCGTCCTGCCGCACTGCCCTGGCCGAGGCCGAGGTCGAGTATTCGGATCACAGTTCAAGGTCGGTTTACGTTCGCTTTGCGTTTGCCGGTGCGACCGGTGACTTGCAGGCGCTGGTTGAAGAGGGGCTGGGCGTTGCCATCTGGACCACCACACCGTGGACCTTGCCCGCCAACCTCGCCATCTGCGTGAACCCCGGTTTTGACTACGTTGTCGTAGACGCGCCCGGCGGCCCCCTGCTGGTGGCCGAGGGCATGCTCGAGCAGTTGCGCGAGGTGTTGGGCCTGGGTGCCACGCGCGCGACCATCGCTGGCCGCGAACTGGAGGGCATGACGGCTCGCCATCCCTGGCTGGACCGCGATTCGCTGCTCGTGCTCGGCGACCACGTGACCCTGGAGGCCGGAACCGGCTGCGTGCACACGGCCCCCGGACACGGCCACGACGACTACGTGGTAGGCCGTCGTTATGGGCTGGAGGTCTACGCGCCGGTAGACGCTGCCGGTTGTTTTACCTCCGAGCTACCCGAGCTGGAGGGCAAGCACGTGTTCAGCGTCGATGACACGGTGGTCGAGAGCCTGCAGGCTGCCGGCGCCCTGCTGGTCGAAGAAACCATACAGCACAGCTATCCGCACTGCTGGCGCTGCCGGCGACCGATAATATTCAGGGCCACCGACCAGTGGTTCGTGTCGATGGACAGCATTCGAGAGCGCGCTCTCGAATGCGTGGACGAGGTGAAGTGGATACCGTCGTGGGGACGCGCCCGCATACACGGCATGATAGCCAGCCGACCCGACTGGTGCCTGTCGCGACAACGGGCCTGGGGCGTACCGGTTCCCGCCCTGCACTGCACTGATTGCGGCCAGGCCACCTGTGACGGCGATGTCGTCAGGCACGTGGCCGATCTCTTCGAGCAGGAGGGCTCTGACGCGTGGTTTACGCGGGACATTGAAGACCTGATTCCCGCGGGCTTCGTCTGCCCGTCCTGTTCGGGCACGAACTTTGAACGCGACAACGACATCCTCGACGTATGGTTTGATTCGGGCTCGAGCTTCTCCTCGGTGATGGAGCGCGACCACGGCGAGGGAACCGTTTCGGACCTGTACCTCGAGGGAAGCGACCAGCACCGAGGCTGGTTTCATTCCTCCTTACTCACCAGCGTGGCTACGCGGGACCGTGCGCCTTACCGCGCGGTGTTGACGCACGGCTTCCTGCTCGACGGAAAAGGTCGCAAGCAGTCCAAGTCGCTCGGCAACGTGGTCGAGCCGGCCAAGGTACTGAAGCAGTACGGCGCTGACATCATGCGCTTGTGGGTTTCGTCGGAGGACTATCGCGACGACGTGAGCCTGTCGGATGAAATCCTCAAGCGGGTTTCCGACTCTTACCGCAGGATACGCAACACGGCGCGCAACCTGCTGGGGAACCTGCACGATTTTGACCCCGTGGCCGACGCCGTTGCCTGGGATGATATGGACGATCTCGACCGCTGGGTGCTGGCGGCGCTGCACGGTTTCGTGGGCCGCTGCCAGCGGGCTTACGAGGCCTGTGAATTTCACGTCGTCTACCGCGAACTCAACAATTTCTGCAGCGTCGAGCTGAGCTCCCAGTACTTCGACATCGTCAAGGACCGGCTCTACTGCGGGGGACGCGATTCGCGTGAGCGGCGCAGCGCGCAGACCGCCATGCGCACTGTGCTCGAAACCCTTACCGTGTTGGTGGCGCCGGTGTTGTCGTTTACCGCCGAAGAGATATGGGGGCAGATCCCGGGCAACGATGACGCGGCGAGCGTTTTCATGCAGGACTTTCCCGCGCCCGACGAGAGCTGGAACAACGAGTCGCTGCTCACGCGCTGGCAGGCCACCTGGACGGCGCGGGCAGCCGTCACGCGCGCGCTTGAAGAGAAACGCCAGGCTGGCGATATCGGTCACTCGCTCGACGCCAGGGTGGTGCTGGCGGTGCCGTCCGCCGACTTCAAGTTGCTTGAGCAGGTGG
>Ga0209089_10002828_pt1 | contig 15112 bp, 13 predicted proteins | sample ArcticOcean_MG_C_FD_187431 | JGI IMG/M metagenome (GOLD analysis project Ga0209089, IMG submission 187431) | Marine microbial communities from western Arctic Ocean - ArcticOcean_MG_CB2_150 (SPAdes) (version 2) | ecosystem: Environmental > Aquatic > Marine > Oceanic | place: Arctic Ocean: Canada... | reverse complement strand
CGAATGTTAATCCCATAAGGCACCGCGCTATGTCCTGCTGCCATTACAAACGGAGGAATGTCTTTAAGACACACCGTCCCGATGCCGGTAAAGGCGTGCTGCCCAATTCGACAAAATTGATGCACGAGAGAAAAGCCTCCAAGGGTTGCCCCATCGCCTATTTCGACATGACCGGCCAGGCTGACCGCATTAGCCAAGGTGATATTGTTCCCCAATCGACTATCATGCGCGATGTGCACGTAGGCCATCAGGAAATTATCGTTGCCAATGCTCGTGCGACCGGTACCGGCGGGCGAGCCCCGATTCAACGTGCAAAACTCCCTGATCTGGTTACGGTGACCGATATCTAGAAATGTCTCCTCACCCTGGTAACCACTGAACTGCGGATCATCCCCGATAGAACAGAATGAGTGTATGTGGTTGTCCTCTCCTATGCGGGAGTTACGCCGCACAATCGTATGACCATCAATACGAGTGTTGTCCCCGATAGTGACGTGTGGCTCAATGATAGAGAAGGCGCCAACGGTGACGCCCGAACCCAATACTGCTGTAGCATCAACGATCGCTCGTTGATCAATCACTCGAGGACCTTATGGGTGAACAGCACCTCCGCCTCGCACGTTAGTTTTTCGCCGACGCGAATGGTACCTGGACACCGCCAGAGTTTCCCCGATCGGCGATCAATGGTCACGGTGATCCGCAGTTGATCACCCGGCACAGCAAATTGTTTGAAACGTGCGCGATTGATCCCAGCCAACAGATAGAGCGTATCCTGACTCGCCTCGGCGCCAACCGTTTCGCTAGCCAGAATAGCAGCCGCCTGGGCGATGCATTCTACCAACAACACGCCGGGAAAGACCGGGTACTCAGGAAAGTGCCCTTGGAGAAACGGCTCATTCGCCGTGATATTCTTGATCGCTGTAACGCTTCCACCAGCCTCGACATGTTCAACGTAATCCAACAGCAGAAATGGATAACGATGCGGTAGCAGTCGTCGAATGCCCTGAATATCGATCGCCGTCACCGCCGTTTCATCCTCTCGAGCACCTTGTCGGTCAGGTCAATCGATTTGTCTACATAAACTGCCTGCTCGAGCACAATGTCATAACCGCCTTCTTGGGCGATGGCTATGATGACTTCTCGCACCAATCGTTGGAGCTTAGCCAATTCCTCATTGCGTCGGAAATTATAGTCCTCTCGCGCTTCTTCTTTAAGTCGTTTCAGTCGACGCTGCAGGCCATTGATCTCACGTTGTCGGATTTGAATCTCTGAGGCAGCCATAACCAACGAGTTTTTTTCAAGAGCAGCTTCCCGAACTCTTATTTGGTCACGCAATTCAAGCAACTCTTTATCGCGCGGCTGAAATTCCTTTTCAAGACCCAATAATGCAACAGCAGCTTGCGGTGCTCGGTCGAGGACATTTACCGCGTTCACAAATCCAATTTTTTGGGGATCAGCCGCACCAACGTTAGCCACACTTAAGGCGATCGCAAAAAAGCACGCGGCCCTAGCGCAGCGATGTCTGAACATCGCCAGTCGTGATATCGGATGCTTTTGAGTCAACGAAACAGCCCCCCCAAAGTAAATTGGAAATGTTCCACGTTATCCCCGGATGAATCGTTAAACGGAATCGCGTAGCTAAAAGCAATGGGGCCGATTGCTGACATCCACTCAAACGCTAGGCCCGTTGAAAAGCGAAAAGTCGAAACGTCGATGCTTTCGGTTTGCGAATACACCTGACCGCCGTCAACAAATAGGGCTAATCGCTTATCTCGTGAGTCTTCCAAACCCGGAACGGGAAATTTAAGTTCTCCACCAAACACCACCCGTTTACTGCCCCCCAAGGATTGCTTGCCAGTCCCGATCGAGTGTGGTCCAAGCGAGCGCGCCTTGTAGCCTCTCAATGAACGCGCTCCGCCGGCGTGAAAGTTTTTATAAAACGGAAGCGTGTCTAGGTCACCGTAACCCGCGCCGTAGCCCAGTTGCCCATTCAGACCCAAAGTCAGATTTTTTCCGATGGGGCGATACCAGACACTCCGCGCGGAGACCGTGTAAAACTCCAGATCACTTCCAGGAAACGAAATCTCGGCAGTGGCGCGGTTCCAGAACCCTTTAGAGGGGAACTGACGATTATCGCGCGTATCCCGAACCAAACTTCCACTCAGTAACAAAGTCGTGCTTTGTGAATAATTGTCGATGAAATCGCCAAACTCAATCGGCGTATCAACCGTCGAAGCCAATGTTATATCTTCGACAGCCGCTGATAGCGCCATCGAATCATATTCCGTCAACGGAATACGATAACGTACGCCACCCGATGTCGTGTCCTCGTGGTAATCGGCAGAATCAACTTCAGTAGCATCGACCTCGCGTTGCCCAACGAACACCTCGCGACTCACACCATGTGTTGTGTAATACGGATTGCGATAGGCGACGTCGTAGATTTTCGTTAAGGCCGAGTGATCGACTTTAAACCGCAGTTCCCGGCCCGTACCAAATAGGTTCTCACGCGTTATTTCAGCCTGCAGCAATAACTTCTCTGAGCCAGAATAGCCCACACCAAAATTAAAATTTCCGGTCGATCTTTCTTCCACCTCCACCAACATATCGACCTGATCAATTACCCCCGAAACCCGGGGGGTTTGGATACTGACATCTCTAAAGAAACCCAACTTTGCTAGCCGTTCCCGCGAGCGACGAATCTTTGACAAGGAATAGACCGCCCCCTCCAACTGGCGAAGTTCCCTTCGTATGACTTCGTCCCGGGTAGACTCGTTGCCGATAATGTTAATCCGGCGAATATAAACAGTCGGTCCCGGATCCACGATAAATATGAAATTCACTATAGCCGCGTCACGACGTTGTTCAGGAACACCGTTAACGTTGGAAAACGCGTAACCGCGGTCGGCCAACAACTCTTCAATCGCGGTCTGACTCGCGATGAGATCCTGTCTCGAATAAACAATCCCTTGCTCGAGCGCAATCAGTTGCGCGACCTCGTCCCGCGCAATATCACCCACGACCTCGAGGTCGACTTTTCCCACCGTGTACTGCGGCCCCTCTGCAACCACAATAGAAACAAATAGATCCTGCTTATTTGCACTGATCGATACATCGGTTTCGACAACTTTAAATTCCAGGTAACCGCGATCAAGATAAAAGCTGCTAATTGTCTCCACATCGGCCGTTAACTCAGCTTTAGAATAGCGCCCATCGTGGCTTATCACGCTATGCCATTTGCTGATATCCAACGACATCTGTTGTCGTAATTGGACATCCGAGAATTGTTGGTTACCAATGATCTTTATCTCGCGAATTTCCGCCCGCCGACCCTCGTCAATATCAAGGGTTATGCCCGCTCGGTTATCGGGCATGGGGGTGATAGTCGTCTCCACCCGAGCGGAATAACGCCCACGGGAGAAATATTCATCTTCTATCGACTGAGTGACTCGATCGAGCAAGGGTTGATTAAAAACCTTTCCCGTTGAAAAACCATTGCGAGTGAGAAGATCCTCGATGTCTTCGTCTTTGAGCTCCTTGTTTCCGGCGTACTCTATCGAAGCAATTGCCGGTCGCTCTTGAACAACCACCACCATGACCTGCCCTTCACGGCGAATCTGGACATCTCGAAAAAAGCCCGTTTTAAATAACACCCGCACCGCGTTGCGAATAATTTGAGCATCAATCGTGTCACCGACCTTGATGGGTAGATAGTTAAAGATCGTACCCGCAGATACCTTCTGCACTCCTTCAACACGAATGTCATCAACACGGAACGTCTCCGCCCGCGCAACGCTGACCAGCGTCAGCGTGACAATAAACAGCCAAATCAGTCGTTTAATTGACAAAACGTTCATCCCTGCATTGGATGCTCATAGTGAGATTAATCGGGCGATATCATTATAGAACGCGACGCTAAACAAGACAGCCAACAGGCCTCCCCCTAATAACTGCACACCCAGCATGACTTTTTCGGGGACCGGGCGCCCTGTCACGCCTTCTATCAGGAAATACAGTAAATGCCCACCGTCGAGCAATGGTATGGGTAACAAATTGAGCACACCGAGGCTAACGCTGACGAGGGCCAAAAACACTAAAAATGGCACCAGACCAATGCGAGCAGACTGGCCCGCGAAATGCCCGATCGTAATGGGGCCACTCAGATTCTCGCTCCCGATATCTCCCCGGACCATTCGATAAGCCATCCGCAGCGTCACCGAGGCCGTTAACCATGTTCTCTCCACGCCATTTAACAGGGCAGGAACTACCGAATATTGGGCTTTGGGAAGATCACTGAAAATCTCCGCGGTATTCATGACTGCGATACCAATGCGCCCTATCCTCACTCCGTTAACCATGGCCCCTTTGGGCCAAATCACTTTCTGTTGCCTCATCCCCTGACGATCGATCTCGATCACCAGCTCCTGGTCCGCACGAATCGATATATGCCCAACCAATTCCCGCCAATCATTAATTTTATGTCCGTCAATTGCGAGTATACGGTCACCCACCACCAAGCCGGCCAATGCCGCCGGACTGTCCGCGATAACATCCCCAACCACCGCGGGTATCGTTGGCAAGCGTGGCTGGATACCCAGCATTTTCTCAAACAGAGCGGCCACCGCAATTTGCTCACCCAAGACACTAGTGTCGACGCTCACTCGTCGATTCTCACCATCGTTACCCATCACTTCGAAATGCAACGGGGCCCCAGCCAATACCTGCGCCAGCATGAACAATCGATGCTCGTCCCAGGTCTTTACCTCCCGCTCGTTGACAGTGAGGATTCGATCATCTACTCGAAATCCTGCGGCCTGCCCCACCGATGCGGGTTGCACTACCCCAACCACCGGCGGTAATCCTGCAATACCTATCAAGGACACCAACCAATAAATCATAACTGCTAGCCATAAATTCGCCACAGGCCCTGCACTCACAACAAATGCCCGCGCCCATAGGGATTTCTTATCGAAGGCACGATGTTCTTCCCCTGGGAGCACATCCCCACCACCCTCGCCCAGCATCCTGACATAACCGCCGAGCGGCACGATGCCAATGGCATAAGTCGTACCATCCACACCCCAGGAACGCTCCCACACGGAACGCCCGAAACCAATCGAAAATTTGAGAACCCGCACACCGACCAACCGCGCCGCCGCGTAATGGCCCCACTCATGCACTGTAACCAACACACCCACAGCCACTAAGAACCCAAAAATACTATAAAGAAATTCTTCCATTTCGTGACTTCTTAGCCCCATCCCTTTTCAGTTATCTGGGTAATCATAATCGATGTTTGCTCGACACTTCCTTGGCCAGGATTCGAGCCCTAGCGTCCGCGTCGAGCACCTGTTGAACACCTGAGATATCTGAAAATGGCATTCGGTCAACCGTTTCTTCGACAATCGGAACGATATCTGTAAATCGAACTTTTCCTTCACAGAATTGGTCTACCGCGACCTCGTTAGCGGCGTTTAAAACGACCGGCCCGGTGCCTCCGGCCGTCGCGACAACACGCGCTAAGTCCAAACAAGGAAATCGCTGCCGATCTGGGGTTAGAAAATCGAGAGACCCGATTGCCGCCAGGTCCAACGTGGCGGCTCCTGACGCAATGCGCTCGGGGTAGGCAAGCGCATTAGCAATGGGAACCCGCATATCAGCTACCGCCATCTGTGCCAAAACCGACTTGTCGTCAAACTCAACCAGTGAGTGCACGATGCTTTGTGGATGAATCAGTATCTGCACCGCGCTGGGCGGCAATGAGAAGTACACACAGGCCTCGATCAGTTCGAGGGCTTTATTCATCATAGTGGCCGAATCAATAGATATTTTCCGACCCATAGACCAATTCGGATGCCTCGCTGCCTGAGTCGGGGTCACCTCCGCCAGCGCTTCGATCGGCGTGTTAAGAAAAGGTCCGCCCGATGCCGTCAAGGTCACTGCGGCAACGTTCCAAGGATACCGACCGCCCGCTGTCTCATTTGATTGCTGAGGGCGTTGGCCCATCACCGTGTTGCGGTAAGCCGTTGGCAGACACTGGAAAATCGCGTTATGTTCACTATCCACTGGCAAGACCAACGCTCCCGCCTCTGTGGCCGCTGACATCAGATGCCCCCCCATCATGACCAAGGGCTCTTTATTCGCGATCAACACGCGTTTGCCGGCGCCGATGGCGCTGGCTACTGAAGGCAGACCGGCGGCCCCGGCGATGGCCGCTACTACCGTGTCAACTTCTGGACAGGCCGCTATCGCCTCAAGACCGGCAGTGCCACTAACCACCTCCGGTTGACGAGAGTGTTCCGCCGACCGATGAGCATAACAGGACTCGAACGAGGCTTCCTGTCCGGTCCTGACACCCACGATTTCCGGCTGATGAACTCGCGCGATATCTGCCAATTGTCCGATCTGATGATGGCCCGTCACTGCCCAAACTCGAAAGCGGTCGGGGTGACGTGCAATGACATCCAAGGTTGCACGGCCGACTGACCCCGTTGCCCCCAGAATCGCCACGTTGGTGATCATTATTCGGCTCCATTTTTGGTCATGATCTTAAAAAACCTTTCACCAAAACAGCACAACATAGTAAATCGGGCTGGCCGCGATCACGCTATCAACACGATCGAGTATTCCACCATGACCGGGAAGGAGTGTACCGCTGTCCTTGACGTTCGCGTTTCGTTTCGCCGCGCTTTCGTAAAGATCACCAACAACACACATCAGATACACAGCGACCGTCACCGACAACCAGGTCAATAACATCGTCTCGGCGAGGCTGTCATCCAAAAGATAGATGGAACCGCTCACGACCAAGAGGCTGACTGCACCTCCAAGCGCACCCTGTATCGTCTTTCCGGGACTCAGCGCAGGTGCCAATTTGTGCCGGCCCCAGCGCCGACCGGCAAAGAAACTGCCACAATCCACCGCCCAGACCAATACGAAAAACTCGATTAATCGCAAACCGTTGCCCGGCCCCTGTTGTTGAAGCCAACATATAGCGACCCCACCGGCGAGCACAATGAGGAAACCAGGCAACACGCTCGTTGGAAACACATGGCTATCCCGATGGCCGCGAGGCGTGACCATCACGATAAAAACACACAACCACCAGAAGATAGCACTACCCAAGATAGCAAGCCCCAGAATAGGCTCTTGGACGCTGTATAAGACCAGGCTAGCGAGCACAACCGCCCCCCCAATACAAACCGTGCGACTTGTTCGGTGTGACGTCAATCTCAACCACTCCCAGAAAGCCGCCCCGGTCAACAAACTCACGAGCACCTCAAACGCCAGTGCGTTGAGGAACACTACGCTGCTTAGCAGCAAAGCACCTAAGACCGACGCAGTCAGCCAACGCTGCGATATCATACCCATGCGCCCAACATCCCCGACCACAGGTCACGCGACCTGCTGAGCGGTCTTTCCAAAACGTCGCTGCCGCGACCGATAATCCGCCAAGGCCAAATCCAAAGCGTCGGAATCAAAGTCTGGCCACAGGGTGGTCGTGAAATAAAGTTCCGTATAAGCAAGCTGCCAAAGCAGAAAATTACTGAGGCGCTGCTCACCGCCCGTCCGAATGAACAGATCAGGCGCTGGAATCCCGGCCGTCGACAGACGAGACTCCAGTGCCTCATGCCCGATCTCGAGTTCTGAGTCAGCTCCTTCCTGCATGTCAGCCAACAATCGGGCGCAGGCATTGGTGATATCCCAGTGTCCACCGTAATTCACAGCCAGATTCAGCCCCAAGGAGCTGTTTAAACGAGTTAACCGCGTAGCCTCAGCCACCATCTTCTCAATCTTTTTACCAAAAGGCCGCAAATCGCCAATTACCCGTAGTCTGATCCCGTTGCGATGTAACGTTTCAATTTCGCCTTCAAGACTGGTCATGAGTAATTCAGTCAGCAGCCGCACTTCTGCCTCCGGTCGACGCCAGTTTTCGCTGCTGAACGCAAATAGCGTCAGATCTCGTATCCCCTTCTTAGCACTCGCCTCCGTAATGTCGCGAACTCGGTCCACCCCGTGGCGATGACCATAAACCCGAGGCCGACCACGTTCTTCCGCCCACCGGCCGTTTCCATCCATGATGATGGCAAGATGTTTTGGCATCGTTTCCCCAACAACACAACATGATTAACCGGCGACGCTAACACAAGGCCGCTGGATCTCTAGGTGGAATTCACCCCGACCAAGACTCCCTCATACTGCCATAACCTCTGACTCCTTCGCGCTAACCAGTGCGTCAATCAAATCCACATGCTGATCGGTTAACTCTTGGAGTTTGGTCTCGCCTTTTTTCACATCATCCTCGGTAATCTCTTTCTCTTTGCAGAAATCTCGCAACTGCTGATTGCCGTCTCGTCGGATATTTCTGAGCGCGATTTTTCCTCGCTCCCCTGCTTTACGTACCAACTTGGTCATCTCGCGCCGTCTCTCCTCGGTCAACGCCGGCAAGGGAATCCGAATAATCTCCCCGGCAGACACCGGGTTCAACCCAAGATTTGACTCCAGTATCGCCTTCTCAATCACCGGAATCATATTCTTTTCCCAAGCCTGCACGGTCAGCGTCCGCGCGTCTCCCACTCCGACAGTAGCGGCTTGATTAATCGGCACCACAGAACCGTAATAGTCCACCTTAACTTGATCCAATAACGTGGGCGTGGCTCGTCCCGTGCGAATTCTTTCTAAATCTGTGGTAACAACATCGATGCTTTTCTTCATGCGACGCTCGGCATCGTGTCGAATATCATCAAGCATCCTGCCCTCCGCTCTTTACTACCAGGGTACCCACCGAATCCCCCTCGACCACCCGTTGCAGATTACCCTTGGTGTTGAGATTGACCACTCTAATCGGCATGTTATTACTACGACAAAGCGCGAACGCAGTGCCATCCATCACCTTCAGATCCTTAACTATAGCGGTATCGTAATCAATCTCCTGATAACGAGAAGCGGCAGGGTCTTTGGCAGGATCGCAATTATAAATGCCGTCAACGTTAGTCGCCTTCACTAAGGTTGATGCGTTGATTTCCAGGGCACGCAGCGCCGCCGTTGTATCGGTTGTGAAGTAGGGGTTACCGGTACCGCCGGCCAAGATCGCCACCTGGCCGTTTTCTAAAGCGGTAATCGCAGCGCCGGCACTGTATGTCTCGATCTGCGGATGAAGCCGTAGTGACGAAAAAAGCGCCGAGTCAATGTCAGCAGCCTTGAGCCATTGCTCCAGATAAACGCCATTCATTACCGTCGCCAACATACCCACATAGTCAGCACTGACCCTGGTTAATGGTAGCTCATTAGTATTGCCACGCATGAAATTACCACCACCGACTACCACCGCGATCTGCGCAATCGCCGCCACCTGCGCAATTTCCCGTCCGATCCAATCCAACGCCGAGTGATCCACCCCCACCCCAGAAGCGCCTGCCAGGGCTTCACCACTGATTTTGATCAGAAATCGCTTGGTTGGTGCGCCGGATGACACAACGACTGACCGTTAGCCTGCCTGGGCTTGTGCCATGACTTCTGCGACGAAATCATCGTTCCGTTTTTCAAGCCCTTCACCAACCTCGTAACGAACCATCGCACTCACTTCAGCACTCTCTAATTTCAACAATTCTTCAACCGTCGTTTCCGCGTTCTTGACGAACGCCTGCCCTAACAGGGTGTTCTCGCGTACAAATTTAGTCATCCGTCCAGCAACCATTTTTTCGACGATAGCGTCTACTTTCCCGCTCTCCACGGCCTGTGCAGAAAAAATATTCTTCTCTCGCTCCAGCAATTCCGACGAGATATCCGACGGCAAAATAGCCAGCGGCCGACTGGCGGCCACATGCATCGCAAGATCTCTACCCAATGTGCCTTGGCCTCCTTGTACTCCCATCACCACCCCGATGCGTTGCCCGTGCAGGTAACCGCTGAGGACACTGCCTAATGCAGCCTCGATGCACTCGAAGCGACGGATACCAATATTTTCACCAACCCGTCCGATTAACACTAACCGAGTCTCGTTAACGCTCCCCGACGCCCCTAGCGCCAACTCCCCCAACGCCTCCAGATCAGTCGGGCGGTTAACTGCGATAACCTGAAGAATCTCCGCCACAAAACCGCAAAACGACTCGTCTTTCGCTACAAAATCCGTCTCGCAATTGACCTCTACCATGACAGCCTGGCTGCCATCATCGGAGATCCATTGACCAATGATCCCTTCACTGGCAATACGGCTGGCTTTACGTTCGGCGTTGGCCGCGCCTTTTTTCCTTAAAACGTCTATCGCCGCTTCCATATTCCCTGTTGTTTCCTCCAGCGCTCTTTTGCAATCCATCATGCCAGCACCAGTCTGCTCCCGTAACTGCTTTACCAAGCTTGCACTAATGCTCATTGCTCCGGCTCCTTGACCAGCGAACCATCTTCCACTCCACTAGCGGACTCGCTTGACTCCACCGCTCCAGCTTTACTCTCGAGTAACTGGAGATCCTCAGCCGATGGGGCATCGACCACAGCGGATGGAGCATCGACGACAGCCGATGGGGTATCGACGACAGCTGATGGGGTACCGACGACAGCTGATGGGGTAGCGACGACAGCTGATGGGGTAGCGACGACAGCCGATGGCGCATCAACCACTGCCGATGTAGTGACAATGGCATTCGTTTCAGGATCGATCTCAACGTAGTCATCCGCGTCACCGATCAACTCAACTACCCCCACCTCACGCGCATCGTTAATCGCCGCAGCCGCGCTGCCAAGATAGAGATTAATCGAGCTGATTGCATCATCATTACCCGGAATGATGTAGTCAATCCCATCGGGCATGCTATTCGTATCAACAACGGCGACGACGGGTATGCCCAGTTTATTGGCCTCTGACACTGCAATTTTTTCGTGTTCGACATCAATGACGAAGAGTGCATCAGGCAATCCATTCATTTCTCTGATGCCAGACAGGCTGCGATTCAATTTGGCGCGTTGTCGTTCCAAACCGAGCGCCTCCTTCTTCCCTAGTCGCGCAATAGCTCCGGACTCGAACATCTCGTCAAGCTCCACCAAACGTGCAATAGAGTTTCGCACCGTTTTGTAGTTGGTCAACATGCCACCCAGCCATCGGTGATCAACAAACGGACTACCGCAACTCATTGCATGGTCGCGCACCGGCTTACTGGCCTGCCTCTTGGTTCCAACAAACAACACCTTGCCTTTGTCCGTAGCGACTCGGCCTAGAAAATTGATGGCCTCGCGAAACATCGGCAAAGTCTTTTCAAGGTTAATAATATGAATTTTATTTCGACTACCAAAAATATAGGGACTCATGCGAGGGCACCAATAACGCGTCTGGTGACCAAAATGGACGCCAGCTTCGAGCATTTGGCGCATGGATACGTCTGTCATTAGCGATTTCTCCTTCGGGTTGTTGCCTAGTATCAAATCGACCACCAACCCGAAAGACAGCCGGGCACCCAGATAGTCGCTACATCGATTGATACGCGATTTTGATGATAAAGCGACGATATTCTATAGACTCCCCCTTTATCTGACCATCTTTTTTCCGAGATCGTACCCACCATGACAGTTTCCATAAAGAATGAAACGGAACTCGACGCCATGCGCCTAGCCGGCGCTCTCGCGAGCCAGGTCCTGAACCACATCACCCATTATGTCCGCGCAGGCATCGAAACGGCCGAGTTGGACCAGTTATGCCACGACTTCATCACGGGTGACCTTAATGCGATACCTGCCCCACTGAACTACCGTGGGTTTCCAAAATCAATCTGCACATCGGTAAATCACGTGGTCTGCCATGGCATCCCTTCCGCTAAAAAACTGAAAAATGGCGACATCATTAACATTGATATTACCGTGATTAAAAACGGGTTTCATGGCGACACCAGTCGAATGTTTTTCGTTGGGGAGCCGACCGTCCGCGCACACCGTCTGGTCACCTGCTCGTATGATGCCATGGTCGCTGGTATTCGACAGGTAAAATCTGGCACTCGCCTTGGCGATATCGGACACGCCATTCAAAGCCATGCTGAAAAAAATAATTTTACTGTTGTTCGAGAATACTGCGGGCATGGCATAGGACGGGGCTTCCATGAGGAACCTCAAGTACTGCACTACGGGATTGCGGGCACCGGCGCAGAACTGCGATCGGGCATGACCTTGACCATTGAGCCCATGATTAATGCAGGTCAGTATCCCACCCGCCTGCTGCCGGACGGCTGGACTGTAGTTACCCGGGATCACAGTCTAAGTGCACAGTGGGAACACACCATCGCCGTTACTGACTGCGGGTACGAGGTGCTCACGCTTGCTCCGGGGGAAAGTATTTGAGAACGACTCGCTCTGGCGGGCGGCCGACATCTATCGCCAAACGTCCCGAATCAACCGTTGGGAGCGACGCGATCACGCTCCGCCGTGTTCTCAAGGCGGGTCGACATCAACTGAAAGAACAGCATACGGCGGGGGCCTCGGCCCAGACCATCGTCAACCGCCATGCATGGACGATCGATCAACTAATCACCACCGCCGCCCAATCGACCTTGGGTGCCCTGCGTCACGCACATTTCGCCATCATTGCGGTCGGGGGCTATGGGCGCGCAGAACTGCATCCTCAGTCAGATATTGACTTACTCGTCCTGTTTGGCGATAGACCAACAGTCACTGCGCAGGATGCCACCGGGCAGTTTGTCCGATTGTTATGGGATATCGGACTTGAGATTGGTCACAGCGTGCGAACGGTGGAGCAATGCCGGGAACAGGCGATGGAAGATCTAACGATCATCACCAGTCTGATGGAAGCGCGGCTCATTCTGGGTGACGAACGGTTATTGCATTCTCTGAATAACGCGATTCAGCCAGTCCAGATGTGGCCGGCCAGTGAATTCCTTCTCGCCAAACGAGTCGAACAAGCAACCCGCTATCATCGTTATGGCGACACAGCCTACAACCTCGAACCCCATCTCAAGGAAGGCCCCGGGGGTCTTCGTGACCTACACATGATCGGCTGGATCTCGCAACGGACACTAGGGACATCGACGATTAGAGATCTCTCGAAAGCCTCTTTGTTGAGTTCCGCGGAGTATCGCAGTCTGATTCGTGCGAGAAACCTGCTGTGGCGGATGCGAAATGCGCTCCATTTCAGTACTGGACGACGCGAGGACCGTCTGTTGTTTCAACACCAAAGGGAAATCGCAACCGCCTTTGGGTACAGGGATACACGCACACTGGCTGTCGAAAAACTGATGAAGCGCTATTATCGGGCGGCGCGCGACATTCAACTGTTAAGCGAACTTTTACTTCAACATTTTGACGAAATTATTAGACCTAATTCACCTGCTAGCCAATGGAAAGTAATCAATCGCCGTTTCCGATCACGGGAGGGTTTGATTGAAATGCGGCGGACGGACGTCTTCACTCGACACCCTTTTGCCTTGCTGGAAGTGTTTTATCTATTCCAAAACGATGAAGATTTAATTGCCATCGGGGCTCATACCGTGAGACAGATACGCACCAATTTAAGACTGATTGGTGATGACTTTCGGTCAGATATTCGCTGCCGAACCTTGTTTTCCGAAATCATACGGGCTCCCACACGCACCACGCGCGCACTAAAACTGATGAATGAATACGGTGTTCTAGGCGCCTATATTCCCGCCTTCGGCCGCATCGTGGGCCAGATGCAACATGACCTATTTCATCACTACACGGTCGATACGCACTTACTCTTTGTACTCGAAAAACTACGACGACTTAGAACCGGCGACATCTACCCAGATCACCCCCATGCCGTCACTCTGATGCAAGGTTTGTATAAACCCCACCGCTTGCTGATTGCTGGCTTGTTTCACGACATAGGGAAAGGGCGCGGAGGCAATCATTCTGAGCTTGGGGAAAAAGACGTCAGGCGTTTTTGTTCTCGCCACGATATGAGCGACGCGGACACTGGATTAATCGCTTGGCTGGTCCTGAACCACCTCGCCATGTCTTGGACTGCCCAAAAAGAAGACATATCTGATACGGAGGTGGTAGAGCGATTTTCTGTATTAGTGAAGGATCAAACGCACCTTGATAATCTCTACTTGCTAACTATTGCCGACATGATGGGAACAAATCCGCACGTTTGGAACGACTGGAAAAGCCAACTGCTTCTCGACCTGTACCTTGCCACCAGTCAAACACTCCGGCGAGGGCTAAGTAACCCTGAACTCATGAGTGAGGTCGTGTTGCTTCGAAAAGATGAAGCCCTGCAACAACCGACCTTACAAGCGTACTCGACAGATGTGATCACTACCTTTTGGGAACAACTCAATCAGGATTATTTCGTTCGACACACAGCCGACACTATCGCCTGGCTGACGGAAACTCTGATTTCCGCACCGCTAAGCGAACTACCCCTGGTCACGGTGCGCGATCGTTACGAAGCGGGAACGCTGCAGTACCTGGTGTGCGCATCAGCTTCTGACACGCTCTTCTCACAAATTACAGCAACCTTTGATCGCCACCATATGAATATTGTTGACGCGCGCGTCCATAGCATCCAATCGGGTCTGGCCGTGTACTTGATTATGGTCCTACCGGTTAGCGGCACCGAACAATCCTCGGCTTTCCTCAACCTACAAACTCGAGACATACGGCGCGACCTACTTGAACATAAGCGAGAGCCTCAACCTCGTTCGATGACCTTGCCGCGGACCATGAAACAATTCCCGATTGAACCCCTAGTGACCTTCACCACCACACCCACCGATTCACATACGATCATGGAACTAACGGCGCAAGACCACCCAGGACTCCTACACCAGGTTGCTGAAGCGTTGCTCGAAAACAAGGTATTGCTAACTGCCGCAAAAGTAAGCACAGTGGGTGAGCGTGCTGAGGATGTGTTCTACCTCACTGATCGGGATGGCCTGGCCATCAATAACCAGGACATGCAAAAAAAGATAGCCGACACGATCGCGGTTAATCTCTCATCGATGTAACATCGAGACTCCCAACGGACCGGCGCATAAGCAAACAATGACCACCATAGAAGAAATATTAGAAAATGCCTGGGAAACCCGGGACAGCCTCACTAAAGCAAACTCGAGCCTCGAGGTCCGTGAGTCCGTTGCCGAGGCGATCG
>Ga0209089_10002826_pt1 | contig 15131 bp, 10 predicted proteins | sample ArcticOcean_MG_C_FD_187431 | JGI IMG/M metagenome (GOLD analysis project Ga0209089, IMG submission 187431) | Marine microbial communities from western Arctic Ocean - ArcticOcean_MG_CB2_150 (SPAdes) (version 2) | ecosystem: Environmental > Aquatic > Marine > Oceanic | place: Arctic Ocean: Canada... | reverse complement strand
GGAAATTACAGAACCTGAGGAAATTACAGAACCTGAGGAAATTACAGAACCTGAGGAAATTACAGAACCTGAGGAAATTACAGAATCAGAAGATTCATCCGAATCTAAATTATCTGCAGAAGAAAATACCGCATTGATGGAAATTTCTTCTTTACCAGGAGTCGGTCCTGTTACAACTAAGAAACTTAACGACGTTGGAATATACACTATACTCGATGTTGTCGTAAGAGGTCCTACTGATACTGCAGAAGCAACTGGTTTTGAAACAGACAAAGCCGTCGAATTATGTAACAAAGCGCGATTGAAATTGGTCGAACTTGGTAAATTCGATAAAGATTTCGTAACTGCTACTGAAATTTACGCTCGAAGACTAAAAATTGAAAGAATATCCACCGGCAGTTCTAATCTCGACGAATTATTGATTGGCGGTGTTGAAACACAAGCTGTAACTGAATTCTATGGAGAATTCGGTTCAGGAAAAACACAAATTTGCCATACTTTATGCCTTAATGTCCAATTACCCGTTGAAGACGGTGGACTTAATGGGGCTGCTATCTATATTGATACTGAAAACACATTCCGCCCAGAACGACTAAGAGATATTGCTGTTGAACGTGGTATGGACCCTGATAAAGCGCTAGAAAAAATAATTGTTGCAAAAGCTTTCACTAGTTCACATCAAGAATTACTTGTCGGCGAGCTTGGAAAAGTTATTGAAAGTTCCAATGCCCGACTTGTTATTGTCGATTCATTAATGGGACATTATCGTTCTGAATTCTTAGGACGAGCCACTTTGGCTACAAGACAACATAGGCTTAATCGCTTTATGCATCTCTTAACTAGAACTGCTGAAACTCGTAACGTTGCCGTTGTAATGACAAATCAGGTCATGGCTGATCCTGGTGCTTTATTTGGCGATCCTACTCGTCCTGTTGGCGGTCATGTTGTCGCTCATACTAGCACATATAGACTCTATCTAAGAAAATCTGGTAAAAATCGTATAGCTAAAATGAAGGATAGCCCTTATCATCCTGAGCATGAAGCCGTATTCACTCTTAATGAACGCGGTGTAGACAATCCTATTGATACAAAAAGTAAAAAGAAATAAATAAGAAATCCAAAACATTATGTAGTATTAGAAATGGATAGATGTAGTAAATGAATAAATTACTGTTGTCGCTGCTGTTATTGTTACTGTTGATTCCAATCATGCCATTTCCTAATATTATTGCAGCAACTAATTATCAAGAAAATCTCTCAATCACTACTTCTGGAGATTTATCTTATTGGTCAATAAATCTGTCCGACGTTAATGCTAGTGGAGTTCTTTCTACTAAATCTGGCATTGATTCATTTGAAGTATTTTATTATAGTCATCAGGGTTCTTTTGATACACGATTTGATATTTTTACAACAAATGGCTATGGTTTAATTGATTCGGCACTACCACAAAATGGGGCGATTCTTACTATAAATTCAGATAGCCAATCTAACGCTGATAAATTCGCATCTTCAATATCTCAAGACCTTCATTTAGGATTTATTACATATAATCCAAATACCTTTTCACAAAATAATATATATACGTATTATTCTTATGCCGACTCTGAAATTGTAGTTGACATATTTTGGGAAATTTTTTCTAATAACGATCCTGGATTTAATCAATTACTTACAAAACAATTTTTCAATTCTAATCGTGATCAAGTTATCAAACTTTCCGGGACACAACAATCAAACAGTCTAATCTATTCAATTGAATTTGCCGGAACTAGCGAGGCTGCAGTTGTTGATAATACTCCTGGTGATTTTAGCATTCAAGGTTCTGTAATTGATCCTCTTGCATTATTTAGCGTTAAAAGTATCAATGCATCGAATCTTTCTACAAAGTCAACTATTAACATTCAAACATTTGGTTCTATGATTAATTCATTGGATATCAATTCTAAAAACATCTCCGATGTTTCTTTTGCTCTTGATCAGGATGTTGACAATATACACTCAGAATTAATTATCGATTTATCTAGCGACAGTCATTTTAATTCAACTATACTTCTGGACTATTATCCGCCCGTTCTTTCTGTTGTTCGAGTAATCGATAAAACCTCAGGTTCTGATGGAGATACTATTGAATCTCGTATCACTTTTACTAATCTATCACCTGTTCTTGGCGGTCATTCAATTGAAGAAGTAATATTTGCTGACGACTGGTGGACTGATGATTTTACCCTTCTTGAACCTGGAGAAAATGATACCGTTAGACATCTAGCACCCGGTAAATCTAAAACTCTGTCTAAATTACTTCAAATTGATACTTCCGAATCCACTATTATAGAAACTAGTCCCGAAGATATTAAATTTGAATATAAATTTAAGATGGGCGACGATGAATTCTCAAAAATTACATCATCAAATGATCTCTTTATCCAATTAAATGATGTTAGACCTGCACTTATTGTAAACTCTTTATACAATAATTCATATGTTTCAATGCATAATGATCATCTATCTCAACTAGAAATAAAAAACCTTGGTTCTAGATCCGCTTATGACGTTTCTATTGAACTTAATGATGAATTGTTTGAAACTTTTGACTCTATTGCACCTGGTTCATTTGAAATTTTAGAACTTAATGTTTCTAGACATGATTATCTGTTTAATACAAATACATATGAATGGAAAATTACTTGGTCTGACGGCGTAGACTTGTATACTGTCTTTTCTAATCCTGTTTATCTAATCAATGATTATAATCTATATGTAAAACCTTTCATTAATTCTCCAGAAATTGTCGTTGATAAAATCTCTGAAATACCAATTGATGGAGTATGGCAAGACGAATTGAAAGTAACTCTAGAAATTACAAATAACGGAGATGAGGATTTAACCAATTTACATCTAGTTGATGTTATTCCTTCATCGGTTATGTTTTCAAGTGGCGGCGATAATATGACAAAACTAAATAATCGTCTAGAAGCAAATATTCCTTTGTTAAAACCTACTAACTCTTCTACTTTTGTATATTATGTCAAACCTGATTCTTCTGATAATATACTCCTGCCTCCTACATCTGTTGACCTGACCTATCATGGAAAAGATTATAGGACGTTCTCTGATTCCATAGTTTTACCTACTGCCATTAATATCGATAAATATATTAATATAAATTCTGCACTTGTCGGATATAATTTTACAATTTCAGTTGATTTTGCAAATAACGGCGGTTTGTCATTATTTGACGTTCAATTAAATGGAAATGATTTTGAATATGTAGTTATTGAAGGAAATCAATGGAATGAAAGATCTAGTTTAGAAATTGACGGAATTATGAACTATGAATATTTGATCTCTAGTAATGACGAAGTAAGCCGTAATCTCTTACAAGCATGGGGTGACTTTACCCTTGGAGGTAAATCTATGAGAATATTTACTTCACAAATCCCTCTTAATATATCCCATACTCCAATTGTTACTATCTCCACTATTCCTGAAGAAATTCTTGATAATCAAGAGATTGAATTAATCATTACTATTGATAATCCTTCTAAAACTCCTCTGAAATCTATTTCTATTATTCCAGGAATTATTGATAACCTTGAGATATTAGACGAATCTATCTTTACTGAGATTAATCAATTAGATCCTGAAGATTCTATTGAACTAAAAACAAAAGCTAAAAGTCTTACGCCTGGAAAACCAATGATATTTCATCCTCAAATATCGCATAAATTTATGGGCCAGTCAATATCTGTTGACGTAGAACAATTTTCTACATCGGTTTCTGAAGAACTTGTCAATAGATACCTTCCATCAATTGCCATCTCACTTGTAGTTCTTCTTGCCACTGTATATTTCACTAATAAACTCGTTATACGAAAAAATTAGTAATTAATTCTCTATAGTCACTGAATTTCCAACAGTAGATTTTATTGCGTTTAAACCCATTTCTGAAATTTCACTATAAATTTCATCAATATAATCACTATTTGTATTGATAAAAATTGATGGCCCCGTTTGCATAGAATAATATATTGGTATGTTCTCTTTTTGTTTTTTCTTTACAAAATTAATTATGTTAATTGTTTCAGGACGAATTAGAATTACTCTATCTTTTCCAGTCATTGTAAGCGCATGTAGTTCTAATGAATCTTCTTCAACTAATTTTCCTAGATTGTCTAAATCTCCCTTCTTTATAGACTCTTGAATTTTTTCCAATCTAACATTGGCACTTTTAATTCTTGCATCAAAGAAATTTGACGTTAAAACTTCCTTATGAGCTGATTCTGTCGAATATTCAGAAGGAAATGGTATTGCAATCATTCTGAGATCTAGATCACTTTTGGTTGATATCTTTTCCGCATATGATGTTTCGTCATCGTCACCTGCATACCATCTTGAATATTCTCCTGTTGCACTTCTACATGCCGATCCTGCTAATAATCTTGCAATTCTTGAAATTAATTTAATATCCCATCCATGCGTCGATTCAAGACCTGATGCTTTGAATGCCGCTCCTGCTAATGCTGCACCTGCAGAAGATGAAAAACCTAGCCCCTTTACTTCTCCAAATTTAATACTATTCTCTGACGTTATCCTTACTTTATCATCAATCTTTGCTAATAATCGAATTTTATCAATTATTGCTATGGCCCGACTCAAAACTGTATCTTGTTGTATTTCATTATTAATTGTTAATTCATCTTTTTCAAAATTTCCAAATTCTACTGTTGTCTTTGTAAATAACGCATCAAGACAAACTGAAATACTATCGTGAAATGGTATCCTTAGTTTACTATCTTTCATTCCATGATATTTCAATAAACCTTGCATTGCATGTGCTTTGGCAGTAGCTTTATCCGTCATAATTATTCCGTTTCCTCTATTATTATCCTAAACAGTCCTTTTACATTAGGATTTCTTAATTTACTAATCATTTCTCTTGGAACATCTATTGCCGCATTTTCTGCGTGTATGCCTACCGTTCTTGTACATGTAAACGCACTTTTTCGTAATACTATGTCTTTCTTGTGCTTTAATGATAATTTAGCACTTCCCATTGCCTTTATCTTAAATTTCATATCTTCTACTATTAATTCTATTGTAATTTTATTGTTATCTTTTTGAATCTCTTCTTTAATTCTATTATTTAAAGTATTACAAGACGTTCTAGCATTTACTCCAATTATGCAATCTCCCTTCTCAGTAAGATGTTTATCCATAGTAATTTCCATTGTTGTTTTATGCTCACCTCTTACTTCCGGATGCCCATTAAATTCAATTTCTTCAACTATCATATTCTTCATTATTTACTTCGAATCTAAAAACTTTAAATGTTAACTAAAACAAAATATGTTTGATAATTATGTTTCCAGGAGCACAAGGATATGATAGAGCTATTACTGTTTTCTCACCTGACGGTCGATTATATCAAGTTGAATATGCAATGGAAACAGTTAGACGTGGTAGTTTAGCTCTAGGTATAAAACATAAGGAAGGTGCTATTCTTGCAGTTGATGAAAAATTATCTAAATTACAAACTCCTGGAATTACTCAAAAACTCTTTCAGGTTGACGACCATATAGGGGTTGCTGCAGCTGGTTATATTCCTGACGCTCGTGTTCAAGTAGATCAAGCACGTGTAATTGCTCAAAGTAATCGATTAATTTATGACCAACCTGTAGATCTAGAAACTTTGGCTAGAAAACTCGCTGATTCTTCACAACAATTCACACAATATGCGGGTGTTCGACCTTTTGGCGTTTCATTAATTATATGCGGTGTTGACAGATCTGGCTCACATTTGTGGAAAACCGACCCTAGTGGAAATTATGTTGCTTATGATGCTACTGCAATTGGATCTGGTAGTGATCAAGTAATTGAATTATTTGAGAAGAAATATAATGCAGATTTATCTTTCGAAGATGCGATTCTTCTCGCAATTGAATCGCTTATTTCTATTAATGAGGATGACGACAAACTTTCAAGTATAAAAATCTCTATTGTCGATCACGAAACTAAAACACTTCGATATCTAAATCAAGAAGAAATTAAACAATATTATGATAAATTAGATCCTGAAATAACTAAAGCAAATTAATCTTGTAGTCTTCCATGTTCTATTTTTATACATTTATTCGTGATTATATTTAATTGATTTTCCTTTGATACAGTGTCTGCCCTATCATAAAAAATTCCTAATTGCATCCATACTGTATGTATCTTGCCGTATTTCTTTTTCACTTCAATTACCTCTTCTAATATGTTTTCAACAAACTCTGGTTTTCTAAATATATTGATTAATTCTATATTTCTTACCATATTTTCTGGGATGTCTTTTAAACTATTATGAGATTTTACGTCCATTATTGAGTCGGTAGTTGGATTTATTGGAATTATATTGTATCCGGAATTTTTCATATACATGGATACCTGATAACTATCCTTCAATTCATTTTTTGATAAACCAATTACGGCAATATTAGTTGTATTCTCAAATATCTGTTTAATATCCATATTTTATCTCATTTGATATTGCATTTATTTTTTTCTCATGATTGATTAAAAAAAAATCAATTCTGCAATAAAAGACAAAGATTATAAGTCGGCATTTTCCAATTTGTCTATATCCGTTGTCATTAATTATTTCTAATTTTTATATATTGGTTGGTCTGTAGTTGCCTGGAAAAGTCAAAAAAGTTCCTTCAAAAAAGGAACCAAAGAAAGTAAAGGAACCAAAGAAAGTTATTCCAAAGGAAGAAACTCAAGAGTACGATGCTACTCTTCATGTTTTATCTCCTAAACATGAGAAAATCCCTGATGATCAAGTTACTGAATTGTTAAAGACTTTTAATGTCGAATATGCTAAACTTCCGAAAATATCTTTATCTGATCCAGCAATTGAAAATCTTGAAGTTAAGTTGGGCGATGTAATAAAAATATCGAGACCTAGTCCAACAAGTGGCAATACTGTCTACTATAGAATGGTGATTGAACAATAATGAGTTCAATACCAAATGAAAATTGGGCAATCATTGAAAACATGATTAAAAAAGAAGGAATAGCTAGCCATCATCTTAATTCTTATAATGAATTTCTTGATCATGGAATACAAGATATTGTAGATGAGGTCGGTGGCATTGACGTTGAAACAACTGGTACTCCATACCGTGTATCTTTTGGTAAACTCTTTATCGGCGAACCACGATCTGTTGAATTAGATGGTTCAACAAGTAGAATTCTTCCACTTGAAACACGATTACGTGATCTTGCTTATTCTGCTCCTATTCATCTTGAAATGACTGTTGAAGAAAACGGTGTAGCTCGAGAAACACAAAAGCATCATATTGGCGATATTCCTATTATGGTTAGATCTGCCAAGTGCGAAACAAGTAAAATGGCTGAAAAACAAATGATTGAAAAAGGCGAAGATCCATTGGATCCTGGAGGCTATTTTATCATAAATGGCTCAGAACGTATTATTGTTGGACTAGAAGACCTTTCTCCAAACAAAATTATTGTTGAAAAAGATAAAGTTGGTGGAAATATAGTTCATCGTTCAAAAATTTATTCATCTATTGTTGGCTATCGTGCGAAACTTGAATTGACTCTAAAGAGCGATGGCGCAATCATGGTTAAACTTCCAAGTTCTCCAGTAGACTTGCCCATAGTAACATTGATTCGTGCTCTTGGAATTGAAAATGATAGAGAGATTGCATCTTTAATTTCAAACCAAAATCAAGTTCATAACCTTCTAGAAATTACTTTTGAAAAAGCAGTTCTTGATAGAGATAATAATTGTAATATTTGTAAAGTCTGCGGACTTAAAATAGTAGAAAAAGCAAAAGACCAGACTCAAGAAGACTTTGATAAAGAAAACCCTGATTTCGAAAATTGCGGCCATAACGAAGTCTGTGGAAAAATAGGAGATTGTAGTCATAAAGCTCTTATGTATATTGGTAATCGTGTTGCTCATGGCATGCTTGATGAATTCCGTATCAGAAAAGCCGAATCTATTCTTGATTGGGGTCTTTTACCACACTTGGGTAAAAACCTAGAAAATCGATATGATAAGGCTATATTTATTGGAGAAGCTGTTTGTAAACTTCTAGAACTTCGTATGAACTGGATTGATCAAGACGACAAGGACCATTATGGAAATAAAATTGTTAAATTTGCAGGTCCAATGATTGCAGATCTATTTAGAACCGCTTTTCGTAATTTGGTTCGCGATATGAAATATCAATTAGAGCGTACTTCTCATAGAAAAGGCTCAAATATCGTTGGTGCATCTATCCGCCCTGGTATTATTACTGATAAACTCGCTAACGCAGTAGCTACTGGTAATTGGGGTAGAGGCAAAGTCGGCGTTACTCAGCTACTTGATCGCACTAATTATTTGTCATTACTTAGCCATCTTCGTCGTATTCAATCACCTTTAAGCCGTACACAACCAAACTTTGAAGCACGAGATTTACATTCAACTCATTATGGCAGGATTTGTCCAAGCGAAACACCAGAAGGCGCAAATTGTGGTTTGGTGAAAAATATTGCTCTTTCTTCTGTTATCTCTGTCTCTTCTTCTTTTGATGATATAATTGATAAATTAACTCAAATTGGTATAGTGTCTTCTAGAGATATTTCTATGGAAGATCGAAGTCGCTCCTGTAAAATATTTGTAGATGGACGTCTTATAGGTTATACTAAAGACGAAACCAAACTTGTTGCTTCATTTCGTAATATGAGGAGACAAGGACAAATTCATTCTCATGCAAGTATTAATCTACAAAAATATCCAAATAAAAACGCTTCTACTCGTATACATGTTTCATTAAGTTCTGGTAGAGTTCTTAGACCTCTTATAGTTGTATCTAACGGAAAACCACTTGTCAATCATGATGTCGTTTCCAGAACTCAAAATGGCGAGTTAAGTTGGCAAGACCTGATACAAATGGGTGTAGTTGATCTTCTTGACGCTAATGAAGAAGAAAATGCTTTAGTGGCAATTGACGGTACTACTGAATTCAGTAATGAACATACTCATGTAGAACTATTCTCATCTGCTATTCTGGGCGTAGCTGCATCACTCATTCCTTATGCAGAACACAACCAGTCACCAAGAAATACCTATCAATCTGCTATGTCTAAACAATCATTAGGATTTCCAACACCTAATTATAATTATAATACAACTGTTCGAGAACATCTTCTCGTATACCCACAAAATCAATTAGTTAAAACTCGTGCAACATCTCTCTTGAATATTGATAAACGTCCTACTGGACAAAATTGCGTTGTTGCTGTCATGTCATATGAAGGTTATAATATTGAAGACGCTATAGTTATGAATAAATCGTCTGTTCAGCGAGGCCTTGCACGTTCATTCTTCTATCGTCTATATGATGCAGAAGCTAAACAATATCTGGGCGGTATGAAAGATAATTTTGAGATTCCTAATTCTGATGAAAATACTCGTGGTTATCGAGGTGAAAAATACTATAGATTACTTGAAAGTGATGGAATAATCATGCATGAATCGGTAGTCTCTGGAGGCGACGTTATTATCGGAAGAACTAGTCCACCCCGATTTATGGAAGAATACAAAGCATTTGATATGCAAGGACCATATCGACGCGATACTTCTATTGCAGTACGTCCTTCTGAATTTGGTGTTGTTGATTCAGTATTTATGACCCAAAACGAAGACGGAGAAAAATTATATAAAATTCGTGTTAGAGACATGCGTATTCCTGAGATTGGTGATAAATTTGCTTCACGACATGGACAAAAAGGAATTGTTGGTTTATTAGTTAATCAAGAAGATATGCCATATACTGAATCTGGAGTTGTTCCTGACATTATTATTAATCCACATGCATTTCCATCTAGAATGACCGTTGGACAGTTTATCGAATCTATTGGCGGAAAAGCTGCTTCATTTCGCGGTACTTCTGTCGATGGTTCAACTTTTGCAGGAGAAAATGCCGAAGATCTGGGAAATAAATTAAAAGAATACGGTTTCGAATCTAGTGGTTCTGAAACTATGTATGATGGAAAAACCGGTAAGAAACTCAAAGTGGAAATTTTTATTGGAGTAGTTTACTATCAAAAACTTCATCACATGGTTGCTGATAAAATGCACGCTCGTGCACGTGGTCAAGTACAAATGCTTACTAAACAACCTACTGAAGGGCGAGCTCGTGGAGGCGGTCTAAGATTCGGTGAAATGGAAAGAGACTGTCTTATTGCATATGGCGCTTCTATGGTTCTTAAAGACAGATTATTAGACGAATCAGATAAAACTAATGTTAATGTTTGCGATCATTGTGGTTTACTTGCATATTATGATGGACAACAAAGAAAATATATATGTAAAATTGATGGAGAGGACGCACAAATCTCTACTGTTACTATTGCTTATGCTTTTAAATTATTGTTACAAGAGATGATGAGTCTTAACATTGCCCCAAGATTACTCCTAGAGGATCAAGTGTAATAATATGTCCCCTGAAAATCTTAAAAAAATTGGCGGAATACGTTTCTCAATATTGTCTCCTAGTGAAGTGAGAAAATACTCAGTTACAGAAATTACTGCTCCAGAAACTTATGACGAAGATGGCATGCCTGTTCAAGGCGGTTTAATGGATAATCGATTGGGTACACTTGAACCTGGACAAAAATGCGCAACTTGCGGTAATACTGCTTTAAGATGCCCTGGCCATTTTGGACACATTGAACTTGCAGAACCTGTTTTACACATTGCATTTGCCGAAGAAGTAAACAAACTACTACACTCATTCTGTCGTGTTTGTGGACGATTTAAAATGTTAACTGAAGAAGCTGAACACTTCAAAGCAAAAATTGAAGAAGAATCTAAATTCAATCCTAAAGTTCGTGATAAAATTGCTAAACAATTATTCATGAAAACTAAGAAGGTTATGCTATGTCCACACTGTGGTACTGAACAGTATAAAGTTGAATTTTTAAAACCTACAATATTTCATGAAATTACTGAATCTGGCGGTGCCACTCGTCTTCTTCCTAATGCTATTCGTGAAAGACTAGAACGTATAACCGACGATGATATGAGCCTAATCAATTACAATCCTAAATCAGTCAGACCTGAATGGTTTGTTTTACAAGTATTGGGCGTTCCTCCTGTTGTTGTTAGACCTTCTATAACTTTAGAAACAGGAATTCGTTCCGAGGACGATTTAACTCATAAGGTTGTTGATATTCTTCGTGTTAATCAACGTGTGCGTGAAAGTAAAGAATCAGGAACTCCTCCTCTTATCGTACAAGATTTAGTTGATTTATTGCAATATCATGTTACTACTTTCTTTGATAATGAAGTTTCAGGAATTCCTCAATCTCATCACCGTTCTGGTAGACCATTAAAAACAATTAGTCAACGATTAAAAGGAAAAGAAGGTCGATTCCGAGGTAGTCTGTCTGGTAAACGTGTTGATTTTTCCGCCAGAACTGTTATCTCACCTGATCCTTCTTTGGATATATCTGAAGTTGGTGTTCCTGAAGCAGTTGCAAAAAGACTTTCAATTCCTGAGAAATATTCAAAACTTAATGCTAAATTCCTTAATGAATTAGTTCTAAACGGTTCCGATAAGCATCCCGGTGCAAATTATGTCATTCGACCAGATGGCGTAAAAATTAGATTGGATTATGTTGAAGATAAACAAGCATTAGTTGATAGTTTAGAGGACGGATTTGTTATTGAACGTCATTTGATTGACGGAGATATCGTAATATTTAATCGACAACCATCATTGCACCGCATGTCTGTTATGGGACATTCAATTCGCGTCCTTCCATATCGTACATTTAGGTTACATCCTGCAGTTTGCCCTCCTTATAATGCTGATTTTGACGGCGACGAAATGAATTTGCACATTCCTCAAAGCGCAGAATCTCGTGCAGAAGCATTAAGTCTCATGATGGTCCATGATCAAATAATTTCACCACGATATGGCGGTCCTATAATTGGAGGAACTCGTGATTATATTTCTGCTGGATATCTATTAACACATGATGATACTCTTCTTGAAGCCGACGAATTCTCAGACCTTGCATTAACTGGCGGTTATGTTGGTCCATTACCTAAACCTGTCAAATCTAATCCTTCATTATATAATGGCAAACAATTATTTTCCTTATTTTTACCTAAAGATTTTAATTATAAATTCTCTTCTAAATGGGGGCGAGCAAAAGGTCTCACAAATGACGTTCTAATAAAAGACGGACAACTCATTACTGGTCTTATTGACCGAGCTGCAATTGGTTCTGAAGAACCTGATTCTATTCTCCATAGACTTAGTAAAGATTATGGTTCTGAAGAGGCACGTAAGTTTCTTAATTCTGTATTAACAGTTCTTAGATCATACATTAGTAATCGGGGTTTCTCTTTAAGTTATAAAGAACTAACTCTTGATAAACCTGCAGAGAAAAAGGTCTTTAAAAGTATTAGTGATTCTTATGTTAATGTTGATGCATTAATTACTAAATCTGCTAATGGTGAATTAGTTAGTGCTAGAGGTATGTCTGACGCCGAGGCATTAGAAGCTCATATTGTTCATGAATTATCGAAATCAAGAGATAAAGCTGGAAGGGTTTCTGACACTGCATTGTTTGACGACAATTCTGGAGTAATTATGGCCCGAACTGGAGCTAGAGGTTCTAGTCTAAATCTTGGACAGATGACTGCCGCATTAGGACAACAGTCAGTAAGAGGAAAACGTATTCAGAACGGTTTTAATCAACGCGCTTTAACCCATTTCAAGAAAGGAGATATGTCTCCTGATGCTAAAGGATTTGTAAAATCAAATTATCGTACAGGACTCACTCCTACAGAATTCTTTTTCCATGCTATGGGGGGCCGTGAAGGGTTAGTAGATACTGCTGTAAGAACTCAACAAAGTGGTTACATGCAACGTCGATTGATTAATGCATTAGAACATATTCGCGTTGAATACGATCGAACTGTTCGTGACCCTCATGGAAATATTATTCAATTCCTATATGGCGAAGATGGAATAGATCCTGCAAAAAGTGATCATGGCGACGGTGTTAATATTAGTAGGCAAGTTGACATCTCTATGATTAATAATACTTCCAAATCCCAATCTGACTCTAAAAAAATTGATTCTATTATTAAACCTTATAAATCTAAATTCAACGAAAAAGTTATTGACGACTTGACAAATTCATTTTCTAACAATCCTATCACCGAATCCGGTATGAAAAATATCTTAAAGAAAACATTAGAATTAACTAATAAAGCCTTGGTAGAACCTGGAGAAGCTAGTGGAATAGTTGCCGCTCAATCAATTGGCGAACCTGGCACTCAGATGACTCTTAGAACATTCCACTTTGCAGGAGTTCAAGAAAAAGATGTAACTCTTGGTCTGCCACGATTGATTGAATTGGTTGACGCCCGAAAAGTTCCTTCTAAGCCTTCTATGGATATTTATCTTAAATCAACCCATCGCAAAACCTCCGACAAAGCACGAGAAATTGGTAAAAAGATTCTCTATACAACTGTAATGGATTTAGTTTCACAAACTGAAGTTGATTATATTGAAGGTATAAAACTTAAATTTGAATCTGATACTCTGGACGATTTCGGTATTACATTAGATAAACTTGGAGAAATCGTTGGAGTTGGCGGTAAACGCGACGTCAAAGTAGACCATAAAAGTACATCTGTTATGGTTATTGTAGAAGACACTGACGCATCAACCTTATTCGCATTGCGAAATAAATTACTTACTCTTCGTATTGCTGGAATTAAAGATATTAAGAATATTACTATTGTAAAGAAAGATTCTGAATGGATTATCCAAACATCAGGTTCTAATCTTGGTAAAGTCTTTAAAATTCCTGGAGTTGATACAGCTCGTACAACTACAAATAACATCTGGGAAATTGCAGCGATTATTGGAATAGAGGCTGCAAGATCAACACTGATTAATGAAATCACACATACTCTTGACGAACAAGGACTTGAAGTTGATATTAGACATATAGTTCTTGTATCTGATTTAATGTCATCTACCGGTGTATTGAAATCTATTGGCAGACATGGAATTGCTGGTACTAAAGAAAGTGTTCTAGCACGTGCCGCATTTGAAATTACGGTTCCTACTATTGCTAAAGCCTCAGTTACAGGTGCAATTGAAGAACTAAGAGGAGTTACTGAAAATGTAATTGTTGGATTACCTGTTCCAGTTGGTACTGGAATGATTGAATTATATATGAAAAGGTAGTTTGTATGACAAGTTTAAAACCATTTGAAAAAACATTAAAAAATATTCGTAAAAATGGTAAAGTAGTATATGGACTTAAAGAAAGTATTTCATCATTAGATAATTCAAAATTAATCATTTGTTCATCAACAATTTCCACTGAAAATTTTAATTTAATTGAAGAAAAATGTAAACAAAATTCAATTACACTCATTACTACTGAGCAAAACTCAATCGGATTAGGTAAAACACTTGGTTTAAGTTATAGAATTTCAGTCTTTTCAATTCTTGAAGCTGACGAGTCAGATTTAAATTTAATCTTAAGTAAATTATAAAATATTTTGTTAATAGATAACATTAAAATATCATTATTATCAAATGTGAAATAATAATTGCTAAAAAATAAAACAGAAACAATAAAGATTACATCAGAAGCATTTAACCTAATGTCATTATTCCAGAAAGTTACTGGAGCTATGGCTCGTGATTGTGTAATTGATAATAAAGTTGGTCGTGTAATATTCTTAGTTAATAATGGTGAGATGGGTCTGGCAATAGGTAAAAATGGCCAGTCAATTAAAAGTATTCAAAAATCAATTGGAAAAACCATTGAATTAGTTGAATATTCTGACGATCCTAAACAATTAATTCTAAACGCATTAGATTCAAAATATGTGAACGATGTTAAAATTAATGAGAAACCTAACGGCCGGACAACTGCCACTATTAAAGTTGATTCATCAAAAACAGGAGCAATTGTCGGACGGGCTGGTAGAAATGCAGAAAAGGCTAGATTGATTGCTAAACGATATTTTGAAATCAATAATATAAAAATTACCCATGAATGAAGGCTATGTTTAATAATTACATTATACA
>Ga0209089_10002825_pt1 | contig 15139 bp, 7 predicted proteins | sample ArcticOcean_MG_C_FD_187431 | JGI IMG/M metagenome (GOLD analysis project Ga0209089, IMG submission 187431) | Marine microbial communities from western Arctic Ocean - ArcticOcean_MG_CB2_150 (SPAdes) (version 2) | ecosystem: Environmental > Aquatic > Marine > Oceanic | place: Arctic Ocean: Canada... | reverse complement strand
CGATCATTGTTTACTCGGGAGACAACGGTTATTACCTTGGCCAACGTGGTTTTGCCGGCAAGTGGTCTCATTACGAGGAATCGTTGCGAGTGCCACTCGTGATTCACGATCCGCGTGCTGCGGAGGATCAGCGCGGTATGGTGCTCGACCAGGTTGCTTTGAATATCGATATTCCAGCGACGATTGTTGAGCTGGCAGGCGTCAAGGTGCCGGAGTCCTATCAGGGCCACGGTCTGGGGTCCCTGCTGGCTGGCGAACAGCCCGACGACTGGCGCAGCGACTTTCTCTGTGAACATCTGATGCATATGCCGGGCGGTATTCCCAAGTACGAGGGTGTCCGCAGTTCCCGCTGGGTCTACGCCCGTTACATTGAGCAGGATCCGCCGTTTGAATTTCTCCATGACCTGGAAACTGACCCAGACCAGCTGATCAACTTTGCCACGGATGCTGAGTTCTCGGAACAGCTCACCAGCATGCGGCGGCGATGCGATCAACTGGTCGACAAGCATGGCGGCGAATACTCACGCGAGAAGTTTCCCTTGCGCGGTGATCCACCGAAAAAGCAGGGGAATGTCCAGCCGCGGCGACCCGCTCGCCAACTGGATAACGAACGCCCCAACGTGATCCTGATCATATCGGACGACCAGACCTGGACCGATTATGGCTTCCTCGGTCACCCGGTAATCCGGACTCCATCGATCGATCAACTGGCCCGACAGAGTGCCACATTTGTGCGCGGCTATGTGCCAACGGCCCTCTGTCGTCCCTCGCTGGCAACCCTGATCACGGGGCTTTATCCCCGGCAGCACATGATTACCGGAAACGATCCTGCACCGCCGAAAGGTCTGGGCGGAGCGGCGCTGCGGGACGATCCAGGCTTCCGTCAGCAGCGCGCCCAGTTGATCAGTAATATTGATCGAGTTGCCACGATCCCGCGATTACTGGCGAAACAGGGCTACCTCAGTCACCAGAGCGGCAAGTGGTGGGAGGGAAACTATTCACGAGGCGGTTTCACGCACGGCATGACGCACGGCGATCCGGATCGAGGGGGACGGCATGGCGATGAGGGCCTCAAGATCGGTCGGCAGGGCCTCAAGCCAATCTTCGATTTCATCAAGGCTGCTGGCGACAAGCCGTTCTTTGTCTGGTATGCCCCCTTCCTGCCTCACACACCACACAATCCACCAGAACGGCTACTCAGCAAGTACCGCGCTGCTGACCGACCAATCCAGCTGGCTCGCTATTATGCAATGTGCGAGTGGTTTGATGAGACCTGTGGTCAGCTGCTGGACTTTGTTGACGAGCAGGGACTGCGGAAGGAGACGATCGTGATCTATGTCACCGACAATGGCTGGATCCAGCGAACGCCCGAGACAAAAGTACCCGAGGGTTGGCGCCCCAGCTTTGCCCCGAAGTCCAAGCAATCACCATTCGATGGCGGCACACGAACGCCGATCATGGTTCGCTGGCCAGGGAAAGTCCGGCCTGGAACCCGGCAGCAACTGGCTAGCAGTATTGATATTGCCCCCACCGTGCTGCGAGCCTGTGGTATTCAGCCGCTGGAATCGATGCCAGGAATCGACCTGGTTGACCTGTCGGCTGGCAGGGGTCCGAGCCATCCGCGCCTGTATGGCGAAAGTTATGCTCACGATATTGCCGACTTGAACGATCCATCCAAGACACTGCTTTACCGCTGGTGTATCGAGGACAACTGGAAACTGCTGCTGACCTATGATGGCACGATCGGGCGTTACAACGCCGTGCACCCCCAGACAGCCAGTTCTCCACTGTTGTTTGACCTCTCAGCTGATCCACACGAGCAGCAGGACATCTCGAAAGCTCATCCAGATGTCGTTCGGCGCTTAACAGGAGAGCTCGGGATCCAGTGGCGATCTCAGTGACCGAGCTGTGCCCAAGGGACTGGCAGCCTGTCGATCAGACTTTCGGCTCGAACTTTTTGTCATAGTTGCGACGCCAGAGTTCCATTGCGACCTTGTCGTTCTGGATATGCCCGTTACTGGGGTCACATTCCAGTGTGCGACCGGTCCGCTGGGAGATGTTACCGAGGTGACAGAGCAGCGTGCTCTTGTGGCCCTCGGCGATTTCCGAGTTAAGTGCCAGCGGCTTGTCATTACGAATCGCGGCCAGGAAGTTGTCGATATGCTCGACATCGCCACGGCTGCCCGCCTCTGTCTTGACTTCCTTGTTGTTGCGGTCATAGATGGTGTACTCACCGCCACCACCGATAACCATCGAGCCGTTTTCGCCAAAGAAGCTGACAAAGCCACCGCCGTTGCGGTTACAGCTGAGTCCCTGCCAGGTGATCGACTTGCCATCGGCGAACTCATAGCTGACTGTTTGGGTATCGGGTGTCTGCTGGTCGTCCTGGAAGGCGTAACGACCGCCGACGGAACTGATCCGTGTGGGATAATCCACACCGAGTCCCCAGCGGCAGACATCCAGCGAGTGGACGCCGTTGTTACCCAATTCGCCATTACCCCAATGCCAGAACCAGTGCCAGTTGTAGTGCACACGGTTACTCATGTAGTCGGTCCGTGGTGCTGGCCCCTGCCAGAGGTCGTAATCCAGGTGGGCTGGCACATCGGCCGCGGCACCGGTGCCGATCGACCCTCGCAAGCTGAAATAGAATGCGCGCGAATGATAGACCTTGCCGATCACTCCGTCGCTTAACATCGCCATAGCCTTACGCAGCGTTGCTCCACTGCGTCGCTGCGTACCCATCTGGACAGCTCGCTTGTGCTTGCGAGCGGCCTCAACCATCCACTCACCCTCCTGCGGGTTGTGGCTGCAGGGCTTTTCCACGTAGACGTGTTTGCCTGCCTGGCAGGCGAAGATGGTCGCGGGAGCATGCCAGTGATTCGGTGCGGAACAGACCAGTGCATCCACATCGGGATCGTCGAGGATACGGCGAAAGTCACCGATTGCCTGCGGCTTCTTGTTGACAGCACCCATTAGCAGGTCGGCGCAGCTTTCGGCACGCTGGCTATCAACGTCACAGACGTACTTGATCTCGACATTGGGCCGCTTGGCAAAGCTGGTGGAAAGTGAGCGTCCGCGACTGAGTCCCATCACGCCGATCACGATCTTCTCACTGGCGGCGGTTGACTGGGCGCTGGCAGTTGCGACCAGGGCAGCCTGGCTGACAGCAGCACTGGTTCCGATGAAACGGCGTCGGCTGATTGAACTGGACATGAACTTTTCCCCTTGGCAAATCAGGACAGCAGGCGGTCGGGTTGTTACATAATTTCCGAAATTGGTCGCGGGTTGCTTACCAGGTGGACCGGACGTCCTTCGGGTGTGTAGAAAATCTTATTGGGGTCGATCCCGAGTTTGGAATAGACCGTGGAAAGGAAGTTTTCCGGACTGAGTACACGTTCGACGGCGGAGAAGCCCTTGCGATCGGTGGCTCCTACCACAACGCCGCCCGGAGTTCCGCCCCCTGCCATTAATACGGACATCGCATTGGCCCAGTGGTCGCGCCCCGCCTTGGTCTGGCCAGAGAGCGTGGAGATCTTGGGCGTGCGGCCGAACTCGCCGAGTGCGATGACCAGCGTGGTGTCGAGCAGTCCTCGTTCATCCAGATCGTTGATCAAGGTCCAGACCGACTGATCCCAGCGTGGCAATCGCTCACGCAGACTGCCGAACAGGTTGGCGTGGCTATCCCAGCCGCCGTCATAGACGGTAACGAAGGGCACACCAGCTTCGACCAGGCGGCGAGCCATCAAGCATTGCTGACCGAACTCATTACGTACGTACTGCTCGCGGACTTCTTCCGTCTCCACGGAAATATCGAACGCTCGCTGAGCTTCGGGCGATGTGACCAGGTCCATCCCCTGCTGGTAATATTCATCGAGGGCATTTACCGGATCGCCGGCCGCCTTGTGATTGATTCGCTTGAGCTGATCCAGCAGCTTGCGAAGGTCGCTGCGCTGTTGGAATTGACCGGTTGTCAAACCGCGTGGAATGGCGACATCGCGAACCTGGAACTCAGCTTTGTCCGGGTTGCCAGGCACAACGAAAGGAGCATGCTTGGCGCCGAGGAAGTTGGGTCCGCCAGAGCGAGACATGCGCGGCATGGAAAAATAGCTGGGCAGCCCATTGTCGCGGCTCAGTTCATGGCTGGCGACCGAGCCCATGCTGGGGTGGAAGCTGACAAAGGCACCGCAGCTGACGGGAATCCGCGGCGGAGAACCGGTCATCATGTAATGATTGCCAGCCCCGTGATTGCCCTGGTTGTGTCGAATCGAGCGGATCAGCGACCACTTGTCCAGCGATCCTGCCAGCTTGGTCATATACTCCGACAAATGGATACCGCTGACGGTGGTCTGTGTGGTAGCAAACTCGCCACGAATCTCCGCTGGCGCGTCGGGCTTGGGATCGAATGTCTCAAAGTGCGTGGGACCGCCATCCATCCAGATCAGGATGCAGTTGGTCGCGGTAGCGTGAACCGTCTTGTCCTGCGGTGCCGCCTCGCCGCGACCGCGTAGAGCATTTACCAGGCCCCCACCCAACAGGGACCCAAGACCCAGCTGAAGGGAATTCCGACGTGTCATGCCCTGGCAGTTTGTTGAGTATTTCATGGTGCTTATCCTTCAATCAGCCATGTATCGCCTAACTGGCACATTCGTTGTCTGTTTGAATTCTAGCTTGCTCCTGCAGGCGCAGCTACATCAAGAACGAAAGCCATTCTATTCATCGGCAGTTCAGACGGTCCCCCGCACCGCTGGCATCGTATATAACCACTAAACAGCAACCAGATTTTAGGGAAAAATACCATGCGCCAGACGACTTGTAGCCTGCTGTTTCTGACCCTGATACTGCTTCCACTCAACCTGCTACCGGCGGCTGGGCCAATCCGGCTGGCACATTTTTCAGCCGATGTAACGATCCCCCTCGGCCATCGTTGCATGGGAGTGCTACCTACCAAGTCCCTGAAGATCGTGGACCCGCTCGAGGTTCACGGATTCGTGCTGCTGGGAGCGGGCCAGCCAATCGTGCTGGCCGCCTTTGACTGGTGCGAAATCCGCAACGGGGCGTTTGACCAGTGGCGAGACAGGCTGGCTAAGGCTGCCGGTACGACTCGCCAGCGAGTGCTAGTGAGCAGCTTGCACCAGCACGATGCGCCGGTGATCGACCTGGAAGCCCAGCAGATGCTCGACACCTTCGGCTTGCAGAACGAACTTTATGATACCACCTTCCATCAACAGACTTTGGAACGAGTTGGGCAGGCAGTGACCGACTGTCTGGAAGAAGCAGAGCTGATCACCCATATCGGGCTGGGCCGCTCGAAAGTCGAGCAGGTTGCTTCCAATCGTCGTGTCGAGTTGCCCGGTGGCCAGGTCAACTATGGTCGCGGCAGCAGCAGCGGTGGGCGCCAGCAGAACGCGGACGCGGACGCGGGGGAAATCGATCCATGGCTCAGAACGATCAGCTTCTGGAATCGTGGCCGCCCGTTGCTGGCGCTCCATAGCTATGCGACTCACCCCATGAGCTACTATGGCCGTGGTGGTGTCAGCTGGGATTTTGTCGGTATGGCCCGCCAGCGTCGCTGGCTGGATGATCGCAGCGTTGCCCAGATCTATGTCTCGGGTTGCAGTGGTGATGTGACAGCTGGCAAGTTCAACGACGGCAGTGAGGAGAAGCGAGCGCTGTTGGCTGACCGTGTCTACCAGGCAATGGTCCGTGCCTGGGATGCGACGCGGAAAGAGAAAGTTCGCGAGGTCGGCTTTCAAAATGTCAGCTTCTCCCTGAATTTCAACGACCATGAGAAATTCACACGGCAGGCGCTGACCACCACGCTGGAGAACAGAGAAGCCGATGTCGAGCAACGAATCATGGCGGCAATGGGACTCAGCAGCCTCGATCGAATAGCTGCCGGCCGCGAGATTGACATGCCCTGCCTGACGCTGGGCGAGGCGCGGATTGTGCTCTTTCCCGGTGAGACGTTTGTTGGCTACCAGTTAATGGCCCAGCAACTGCGGCCTGATAACTTTGTCATGTCCATCGGATTTGGGGAATGCTGGCCGGGCTATATTCCGACCCGGCGGGCCTTCAGTGAGGGCTTTGGACATAGCTGGCGGTGGGTTGCTCCAGGAGCAGATGACCAGCTTGAAGCGGCACTCCGAAAGGCACTCCAGGTCGAGGAGTAACAAGCCGCATCGATCACGGCACGGTCAGCTCGAAGAGGTTCGTCGCTCCGCCCTGCTGGGAGATATAGACGAGCTTTGTGCCATCTGCAGACCAGGAGGGAAAGTCATCGCGAGTTTCATTACTCGTCAGCTGGCTGAGCTTCTTCGTCGCGAGATCCAGCAGGAAGATCTCATGATCTCCATCCCTGACGCTGACAAATGCGATACGTGAGCCGACGGGCGACCAGGCTGGATGAATGTCACGCAGCGGGTGATTGGTCAACTGGGTCAGCTCGGTTCCATCCAGGTTGACGGTAAATAGCTCGTAGTTACCTGTCTTACTGCTGCAAAATACCAGCTTCTTGCCATCCGGTGATGGGTCTGGCCAGCGGTTGTTTGCCGGGATCTCGGTTACCAGCCGGCGGTTCTTACCCTCGTAGTCGACAACGGATATCTGTTGTCCACCCTCCCCCGACTCGGTAAACGCAACCAGCCTGGTGCCGGGAACGAAAGCGGGTCGGCGAGCCGTGCTGCGAGCACCGACGGGCATGTACTGGGCTGTTTTCTTTTCCTGGGTGTCACGAATCATCAGTATCAACTGGGGAGATCCAGCGGACTGGCAATACGCCATATAGCGACCATCCCTCGATATCACCGGGTCAAACAGGTGGTCTGTCGCTTCGAGCAGCAGTTGCTTGTCCTTTCCCGTCTGCAGATCGAGTTGATGCATGAACATGCGACCTGGGTTGGATGACTGGCAGTAGTAGACCGATTCGCCATCCGGAGAATAGCGTGGACTCAGTTTCCAGACGCCGTCGCTGGTCAGCTGGCGCGGTTCAGCGCCGCTGCTGACGCTTGCCAGCATCAGCAGGACCAGCAGGGCTTTACATGAGCGGATCAAATACATGGCTATCCTGGAGTACATTCAGTTCTGCTCGTTGTTGGCCGCTGATCCCCATTTTTTCGAGGATCGTTGTGCCGACCATGGCGGGGGGCAGCGGATTGGTCAGTGGATGCTCTGCTCGCCGGTCACTCATACCGACAACCTGGCCACGTGGCACACCCGCTCCGGCCCAGATTGAGAAGTAGCAATCGTGCCAATGATCGCGCGACCCGATACTGTTGATCCGTGGCGTGCGGCCAAACTCTCCCATCATGATGACAAGGGTTGTGTCGAGTAGCCCACGGTCATCGAGGTCATTCATCAGGGTAGAGAAGACATGGTCGAGCAAGGGGCCATGCCAATCTTCCATTAGCCCAAAATTATCGGCGTGAGTATCCCAGCCGTAATCAGAGAAGCCATAGAGAACCTCGGCATACTGACTCCAGTTGACCTGCACGTAGGGCACACCGGCTTCGACCAGTCGTCGACCGAGCAGGCAACTCTGCCCAAAGGAGGATTGGCCGTATGCCTGGCGAGTTGCCTTTGACTCATCCTCTATATTGAAGGCCTTGTTCGACCGGGCGGAGGTGAGCAGGTTGTATGCCTGTCCATAGAGTGCCGAGAGTTCGGAGGATGCCAGCCCATCGACTCGTCGGGAAGCAGTGTTCAGTTCCTGCTGAAGTTTCCTGCGATCACTTAATCTCCCTGGGCTGAGTCCTTCCAGTAAATCCAGTCCCGGCAGCGTGATTGCTCCGGCCTGGTCACAGTGGATCATGAAGGGGTCGTGATGTCGTCCCCAGACATTGCCCCCGGCAGCCAGGCTGGGACCGCGGCCGTCACCAATTGGCCCCTTGGCAAGTGAAACAAAGCTGGGTAGGCCATGCCGCCGAATCGAGCGCGAGACAATGGAACCGTAATTGGGCTGGTAGCCGGCGGGAGCGCCGTTTCCTGTTTCCCCACCGTCGGTCGGCAGGTATCCACTCATCATGGTCGACATGGCGATCAGGTGGTCGCCACTATGGTTCACATTCGTGCGGACGACAGTGTACTTGTCGCTGATGGCTGCAGACTTGGGCAGCAACTCGGAAAAGTGAACACCTGGTGTGCGGGTCTGGATGGCAGCGAAGGGACCGCGGTATTCCGCGGGTGCTTTGGGCTTGGGATCAAACAGGTCGATATGACTGGGGGCACCGATCAAGTTCACGAATAGCACGGACTTGGCACTGGCATCGGCCGCCGCTTCTGCTGCTGGCTGGGCGCCGAGCAGGCTGACGAGCGGAAGTGTGGTCCCAATTTTCAGCAGCGATCGCCGTGAAAGCTGATTTCCACACGTCTTGATCGGGTTGGACCCGAGATTCAGAATTGCCATTTTAGCACCATGGCCGAGCGTCAACTGAGAATGTCGTGAACCACCCGGGCCTTGCGCCCGTTGGTGATTGTCTGCTCCTGTCCATTATGGAAGTAGACCAGGCGGGAGTGATCCAGTCCAAACTGGTTCAACAAGGTAGCCTGGAAATCGTTGGCATTGACTATGTCGACTGCCGCACGATGACCAACGTCGTCGGTCTCACCATAGACGATGCCAGGTTTGAATCCACCGCCAGCCAGCCAGGTACTGAAGCCCTGGCCGTTATGGTCGCGGCCCCCGGAATCCGGATCTCCCTCGGTGACTGGCAGCCGACCAATCTCGCCCCCCCAGTGGACAATCGTGGTCTCCAGCAATCCGCGCCGCTTGAGGTCTTTGACCAGGGCTGCAGCGGGCTTGTCGGTCCGCTGGCAGGCGGCAGGCAGGGCACTTTTGATATTCGCGTGGTTATCCCAGGGCTGACCATTGAGGAAGAGCTGGACAAATCGCACGCCCCGTTCCACCAGTCGGCGGGCGATCAGGCAGCGGGTGCCATATTCCCGGGTCGCGGATTCATCGAGGCCATAGAGTTGATGAGTTTCTGCGGTCTCCTGGGAAATATCGAGTGCCTCCTTGGCGGCTGTCTGCATTCTCGCGGCCAACTCGTAAGAGGCAATCCTCGCTTCCAGGTCCCGTTCCCCCGGATGACGCTCCAGGTGCCGCCTGTTCAGCTTGCCGAGAAAGCCGAGGTTCTGTTGCTGAATGGCGCCTCGCAGATGGGGTGGAGCATCCAGGTTGAGAATCCGCGGTTCCTTGGGACGCAACACCGTGCCCTGGAACATGGTTGGCAGCCAGCCATTGGACCAGTTATGGGTACTGTCGACGGGATGACCGCCGGGATCCGTGAGCACCATGTAGGAGGGCAGATTGTCGGTTTCGGAACCGAGCCCATACAGCAGCCAGGAGCCCATCGTGGGGCGGCCGGTGACACCAGGGATGCCGGCGTGCATGTAGCGGATGGAGACCTCGTGTCCGTTGTAGCCGGTGTGCATCGAACGGATCAGGCAGATGTCGTCAACAACACCGGCAATATTCGGAAGCAGTTCCGATATCTCGGTACCACACTGGCCGTGCTTCTGGAACTTCCAGCGGCTTCCCAGCAGTCGATTGCTGGCCTGCCTGGTGTTACTGTGCTGCACGTCCCCCTCGTATGTCTTGCCGTCCATCCGCTGCAGTTCCGGCTTGGGATCCGTCAGGTCCATGTGCGCTGGACCACCATGCATGAACAGCGAGATCATGGCTGTGGCACGAGGCTCAAAATGTGATTGCTTGGGCACCAGGTCAAAGACCTGCTGTCCTCGCGGTACATTGGCGGGCGTGGCCAGCAGCTTGTCCCGCCCAAGCATTGTTGCCAGTGCGACTGACCCGATTCCCAATGCGTTGTGGCTGAGGAACTCCCGGCGATTTCTAATCTGCGGGCTGTTCGTCATGGTGATGCTTTATTGAGCGAAATCGAGTCGAGGAAAATCCAGGCTGCTATCAGTCCGTGTAGAGAAACTCGTTGGAACTCATCAAGACCTGGCAGTAATTGGTCATCGCCTGGAGCACCGGGTTTTCGTGGCCCTGGTCCATCAGCAGATGGAGGATTGTCATCGGAGCACCATGGCCGAGCGTCAACTGAGAATGTCGTGAACCACCCGGGCCTTGCGCCCGTTGGTGATTGTCTGCTCCTGTCCATTATGGAAGTAGACCAGGCGGGAGTGATCCAGTCCAAACTGGTTCAACAAGGTAGCCTGGAAATCGTTGGCATTGACTATGTCGACTGCCGCACGATGACCAACGTCGTCGGTCTCACCATAGACGATGCCAGGTTTGAATCCACCGCCAGCCAGCCAGGTACTGAAGCCCTGGCCGTTATGGTCGCGGCCCCCGGAATCCGGATCTCCCTCGGTGACTGGCAGCCGACCAATCTCGCCCCCCCAGTGGACAATCGTGGTCTCCAGCAATCCGCGCCGCTTGAGGTCTTTGACCAGGGCTGCAGCGGGCTTGTCGGTCCGCTGGCAGGCGGCAGGCAGGGCACTTTTGATATTCGCGTGGTTATCCCAGGGCTGACCATTGAGGAAGAGCTGGACAAATCGCACGCCCCGTTCCACCAGTCGGCGGGCGATCAGGCAGCGGGTGCCATATTCCCGGGTCGCGGATTCATCGAGGCCATAGAGTTGATGAGTTTCTGCGGTCTCCTGGGAAATATCGAGTGCCTCCTTGGCGGCTGTCTGCATTCTCGCGGCCAACTCGTAAGAGGCAATCCTCGCTTCCAGGTCCCGTTCCCCCGGATGACGCTCCAGGTGCCGCCTGTTCAGCTTGCCGAGAAAGCCGAGGTTCTGTTGCTGAATGGCGCCTCGCAGATGGGGTGGAGCATCCAGGTTGAGAATCCGCGGTTCCTTGGGACGCAACACCGTGCCCTGGAACATGGTTGGCAGCCAGCCATTGGACCAGTTATGGGTACTGTCGACGGGATGACCGCCGGGATCCGTGAGCACCATGTAGGAGGGCAGATTGTCGGTTTCGGAACCGAGCCCATACAGCAGCCAGGAGCCCATCGTGGGGCGGCCGGTGACACCAGGGATGCCGGCGTGCATGTAGCGGATGGAGACCTCGTGTCCGTTGTAGCCGGTGTGCATCGAACGGATCAGGCAGATGTCATCCACGACCTCGGAGATGTGCGGCAGGAGCTCGGATATTTCTGTGCCGCATTTACCCTGCGGTCGGAATTTCCAGCGGCTTCCCAACAATCGCTTGCTGGCTCGCTTGATAAAGCTGTACTCAACGTCTCCCTCATATGTCTTGCCATCTAACTTCTGCAGTTCGGGCTTGGGATCCGTCAGGTCCATGTGCGCTGGACCACCATGCATGAAGAGCGAGATCATGGCTGTGGCACGAGGCTCAAAATGTGATTGCTTGGGCACCAGGTCAAAGACCTGCTGTCCTCGCGGTACATTGGCGGGCGTGGCCAGCAGGTTGTCCCGCCCAAGCATTGTTGCCAGTGCGACTGACCCGATTCCCAATGCGTTGTGGCTGAGGAACTCGCGGCGATTTCTAATCTGCGGGCTGTTCGTCATGGTGATGCTTTATTGAGCGAAATCGAGTCGGGGAAAATCCAGGCTGCTATCAGTCCGTGTAGAGAAACTCGTTGGAACTCATCAAGACCTGGCAGTAATTGGTCATCGCCTGGCCAGCGGGATCCTCGTGATTCTGCTGCACGAGCGATGCCAGTTGTGTTCGCAGGAAAACAGCTACCAGATCCAGTTCCGCCTTGTTTGGGCTGCGTGCATAGGCCAGCTGCCAGGCATAAACAGCTTGTTGCATTATCGGCGATTTAACCGGCAGCGTCTTGTCTTTGAGAGGGCCGTGGAAATCCTTTTCGGACTGCCAGACCTGCTTTTCGTCGCTATTCGGCAGCGCCATGTCGACCTGGTAGGTGAGCTGAAAGGAGTCGAAGCTGATGGTGTCTCGCTTGCTCACCACCATGTCGATCTGATCACCCTGCTCGACTTTCAGGCTGACCTTGAATTCTTCGTTACTGGCGTGCACCGTCCAGCGGCCCTGCTGACCGAGGCGGCTGCTATAGAGCACCAGCTCAACTCCGTCACCCTGCTGATTGGTATGTGCCAGCGTACCCTGAATCTCTATCTCGCCCGATCGTGGCGCGGTCCAGCGGCGAATCGAGCAGAACTGGTCAGCCCCGGTGTGTCCGCCGGTGGGATGGATCAGCGAGTAGCCGAGTGGGTTTTCGGGAACTTTCTCGCCTCCCTGCCAGCGATTGGCCTCGGGATCATAGGTTGGATAGTGGGTGAAGTTGACCGCCGCCAGCTTGCCTTCAGCCGGCTCGGGAATGAATCCATAACCATAACTCCAGGGATCACCAAGATAGAATTCGGCCGGATCAAAACCCAGCTCGATATCCTTGACCAGCTCGGCATCCACCATGCCCTCGGCATGCTGATTTACCCTGGCAGCAAAGGCGGCGGCATAATTGAGGATGAAATCGCTGTTCATCAACATCAGCGACTGGTTGGCATCCGTAGAGATTGTCCGTTTGCTACAGTTCACCGTCATCACCGGTGCGTCAAAGACCTGCAGCACAGCCGCTGGCTGCGTCCGCCGGACCTCGACATAGACACTGCGACGGTGAGAATCACCAACCACCACCTGCCCGGAATCGTCCATCTTGACAGCGCTGTAATTCCCCAGCATCGTCGCATCGAGCTTGCCACTGACGGCCAGGATGCGGTCGCGAATGATCTCGGCGTCGAGCCGCTGGACCGATTTGCGCCAGTAGTAGCTATTGGCACCGTCAATGTTGTCGAATTCTGCCAGGTGATCAGACGATTGGCGATAGGCCGTTGAGGTCACCATCAGGCGATGCAGTTGCTTGAGGCTCCAGTTGTTTTCCATGAAGTAGGCGGCCAGCCAGGTGAGTAATTCTGGGTGGGTTGGCAGACTCCCCAGTTTGCCGAATTCGTCGGGAGTCGAGACGATGCCCTGTCCGAAATGGTGCAGCCAGATGCGATTAACAAGGACTCTGGCAACCAGTGGATGCTGGCCGTTGGTTAACCATTGGGCATAGGCCAGCCGCCGTCCTGATGTGGGGAGCTGGGGATTGTCGTCCTCGATTGCCAGTCGCTGACCCTCGGGGGCTGTCACCGTCAGGCCACCAGGAGTGATCTCATGTTTTGGCTGCCGATGGTCGCCGCGATAGAAGAGGTAAGTCGGCGATCGCTGTCCGGCGACTTCGTTGGCCACTCGCAAAAACTCTTCGACTGGAATCTTCTTGCGAATCTCCCCAATCTTTGCGTCAAATTCCTTGATCTCATCGGCATGGCCCTGGTTGTACTGATACAGATTGCCGCCGTTGACATTCAGGCTGGGATAGTCCTTGAGTAACGCCTTCTGCTCATCCGTCCGCTTATCGTCTGCCGCATCCTTGGCCGCTCGTAACTGTTCTCGCAAGGGCTCTTCATAACGCTCATATTCCTTTTCCAGTGCCTGGCGGATGTACTCATTCCGCTTGCTGTCTCGCTGGGCGGCGACGGTGTTAATTTCCTGCTGGACTTCTGTTCGGCGCTGTCGGTCCGCCTCGGTATACAGCGAGATCTGCCGCTGGGATGGGTTTCGCCATTGCTTCCAATCAAAGGTCGGTTCAAAAACTGCTCTCATGCGATGGTAATCATCATGAGAGATGGGGTCGTATCGATGATCGTGACAGCGTGCACAGCCGACGCTGATCCCGAGCAGCGATGAGCTGACGATCTTGATCGTGTCGGCAACAATCTGGTTTCGTGCGGCACCGGCATTTGGCAGGTCGGCAGCTGTGCCATCCACGGCCATACGCAGGAAACCGGTCGCTGTCAGGCGTCGAATCTGCTCCTCGTTCAAGTCACCCTGGGGCGGCTCGATCATCTCGTCACCAGCCAGTTGCTCCTGGATGAACTGGTCAAACGGCAGATCGTCGTTGAATGACTGGATTACATAGTTGCGATATTTGTAGGCGTACTTCCGGACCGAGTCATTGTTGGTGTAGCCCTCCGAGTCGGCATAGCCGGCGACATCCAGCCAGTGACGTCCCCAGCGTTCGCCATAATGGTCCGAAGCGAGAAGCTGGTCGACCAGTTGATCGTAGGCATTGTCGCTGCTGTCATCGATAAACTGCTGGACTTGCTGAAGCGTCGGCGGCAAGCCGACCAGGTCCAGGTAAACACGCTTGATCAATGTCGCTCGGTCGGCATCGCTGGAGAATTGCAGGCCCTTTTCTTTCATCCGAGCAAGCAGGAACAGGTCGATAGCATTTCGGGCCCGCGATGGATCGTCGACAGTCGGCGGTTGGGGCGTGCCAATCGGACGAAAAGCCCAGTAGCCGCGTTCTTCCTCTGAGATTCCCAGGCCGCGACCAATCGACTCGGGCTCCGGCCTGGCAGTCGGAGCGCCGGCGGCGACCCACTTTTCCAGTACCGCAACCTGGTCCGCGGGAACGCGATGGTCGCCAGGAGGCATCTCGCCCGATTTGATTCGCTCGAGGAAGTAACTCTCAGCTGGCTTGCCAGGGATCATGGCGGGACCGGTTTCGCCACCCTGCTGCATTGATCGCACCAGCCGTAAATCCAGCTTGCCCTTCATCTCCTCACCGGCACCGTGGCAGTCATAACAATGGGCCCGGAAGATCGGGCGAATGTCACGCTCAAAGAGGATCGTGCTGTCGTCGTCAGCGGCGCTGCAGAATGAAGCCAGCATGGTGCAGCAGAGCAGTGCCAGGAATCGTGGAGAGCGAGCCAGAACAGTCATGGGTGAGATTCTCGATCGCAGGGGGATGTACTAGGCTGTGCCATCGGCGGGTGGGATATAGCAACGACTGGATCTTGCACTAATTGTAATGCGCAGTGTCACTGTGACTATTTTATTCGGCTATGCGCTGACAAACAACGTCTACTTTGCTTGGGCCATTCACTCTCTGAGCCCTGTCCGGTGGACAAGCCGAGCAGGTCGTAACAGAATGCGGGATGCCCTGTTTCCCTTCCAGGTGACGCGTGGGATGAAAGACAAGCTGACATTGCGATTTCGACTGCTGCTGTTGGCCCTGTTGCTGGCAGCACACGAACCGGCTCAAGCCCAGCAACCACTGCAATTCAGCTGGGACAATGTCCCTGACCGTTCCTGGCCTGGCCCCAATTTCTGGGCCAATCGACTACAGGATTGGCATGTCAGCCA
>Ga0209089_10002819_pt1 | contig 15145 bp, 8 predicted proteins | sample ArcticOcean_MG_C_FD_187431 | JGI IMG/M metagenome (GOLD analysis project Ga0209089, IMG submission 187431) | Marine microbial communities from western Arctic Ocean - ArcticOcean_MG_CB2_150 (SPAdes) (version 2) | ecosystem: Environmental > Aquatic > Marine > Oceanic | place: Arctic Ocean: Canada... | reverse complement strand
GGTATCAACATACTGTTGGGGTTCAAATTCCAAGGGGCAACTTGGTTGTGGCTCAATGTGTGGTGACCAAACAAGTCCTATTGCAGTTGAATTGGGTGGGGATAAGTATCCAATTGATATTGATGTTGGGAGTTATCATTCCTGCGCAACCTTGGATGATGGGACAACTAAGTGCTGGGGTTACAACTACTATGGGCAAATTGGCAATGGCAATTTTGCCTTCACTTTGATGGATTCAAATACTGGAAGTACTTTTCAATCTGGAAGTAGTATTGAGTGGACACCATCCTATGTGGAGTTCGAATCGCCACATCTCATGCCAGCTGGACAACGCTTCGGAGAAATGACTTTTGTACGAGTAGGGGGCTATCATTCGTGTGGCGTGGATACTGGTGGAAATCTAGAATGCTGGGGCAGGAATAGCAGAGGACAACTTGGAGACGGTAGTTGGGCCACTCGTCTAACTCCAGTAAATGTTGATGGTTTGAGTGGTGACAAGGTAATTGATATGGATTTAGGCGGTAGCCACACTTGTGCTGTTCTAAGTAATTCATATTCCGGGATTGGAACAATAAAATGTTGGGGATCGAACGTTTTCTCACAGTTGGGTGATGGAACAGAATGTGCAAACTCAAATTCAGACCCCTGCAATGGTGATCTTGGGAAAAATAATCCAGTAGATGTGCAACTTGAACTTGGTGCTATGATTGTAGATACACGGTCGATGTATTGGGCGCCTAAAACTATTGAGATAATAGGTATACCTGAACCCCCCCCAGGACCGGGATCTGAATCTCCGTGTGGCTCAACGACAGAAGTCCCAGGAGGACTCACTATCACTGTTCTTTGTAGTTCCCAAGAAGGAAATAACGGGGGTTCCAACTCTACATCATCCAACGGAACAGGAAATCAAACGGGTTGTCCTGACGGTACAACTATGTTTGAATATGAATCTCTTCTTCTGTGTGTTTCAGATGAGATTGACCCTAATATGCTTGAAGATGAAGAGTGGTTTCAGAATGTCACATTCTTGGCCTCAGAAGTAGTTGAAGATGAAGTCGCTAATACTGAAGATAATACTTCAAACACTCAAAATACCGGAGGATTGGAATCTAATTTCTTCACGCTAACAGGACCGATGTTATTGGGATTGATGTTACTATTAATTGGAATGTATAACAATAGGAAAAAGAAAGATGATGATGAATTTCTTTGAATACCAAAATCCGTAAAGAATTGCGCTGCATTGTTTGTATCTACATTGACGTATTTCTTACCAAAGGAAATATATCCACATCAATCCCCAAACTCCTGACAAAATCAGAATAAACAACAACGTTTTAATCGCACCAGACCAAGAGTCTTTGGAGGATGATTGGGTTCCCATCCAAGAAGCCCATGCTGGGTCGTTTTTACTAGAACTGATGACCTTCAAGCCAACAATTGCCAATATAATGAACAATATGGCAAGAAAAGCGCCTCCTGTTTCAATAACCGGGATTATCATCATTAAGGACAGTATGCCTACTACAATGATGACGAATTTGTTATTTGATTCAGCCAAACGAGCCACCTATTCATTAATGCCTATTGCCGAGAGATATTTGGATTTATCCGAGAAAAATAATCACTTCTAAGTGACTATTCAGGCTCTATCATCTGATTCTGATGATGCTTCTTCGCTTTCACTGCTTGAGCCTGTGCCATCATCATCTCGTTCACCATCATCATCATCTTCACGTACTTCTTCATCTGTACGCACGGTATCATCTTCCCATCCCCAATAACTTGGGGCATTAACCATCTCAGGAAGCGACACAGAATCTGAAAGATTCATTGTCGTGTAATTAGTCACAGTCACGCCTTCAGCAGAGAATGCATAGACGTAATCACCCATGAAAATTGAGCGCCTAACATTTGGACTACCGTAGTAATACGAATCTCGTAGCCCATTTTCCTCATTGTAGAAGTCGGAGTGATCTACTGTTCCATACTTGGTAAGTGTGTTATTCTCAGCATCAACCTTCACTAGAATCAATTGAGTGACATACTCGTAACCACTGTGAGAGTATTTTCGCCCATCAATTGTCACTTCGTCGTAGGTGTACCGATAGGTTGAGAGAGGTATTGCCAATAATTCAGCAGGAGCCCAGTAGGTGAACGCCTTGTGCTCGTAGGTTGCCTCGCTGTACGACCATGACCAACTCCACCAATCCTCACTGTTGCGGTCAACAGGAGCAAGTTGCAGAGCTGATGCCAAGGTTGGGTCAGAGAAGTTTGAGACATCAAACAGGGAAATTTGGGTGTTACCCCAGTCCAATCCCAAGCCATCTTCACCACCGGCAATACCGATAGTCAAGAGATGGTCTTCACCAAGTGGGTGAATGTAGGTTGAAACACCAGGAACCTCTAACTCACCAATCACTCGTGGGTCGGTTGGGTCTGAAAGGTCAATTGTCCAAAGTGGGTCAATATTTCTGAATGTGACAATGTAGCCCTTCTCACCAATGAAACGGCAAGACCAGATGGTCTCGCCAGTCGCAATACCACCAACATGTCCTATCTGGAGAAGTTCATCGCCACCTTGCTCATCTGGTGCAAGAACATAGACATCGTTAGTTGGGCCAGCCCAATCTTCATCATCTATCCACCAGCGGCCCCAGATGTCCTGCGTTGTAGCAACTCGGATGGTACCGTTGTATTCTGAGAGTGAGAACTGGTCGTTGATAGTTCCAGTAACTCGACCTGAGCCAATATAGGTAGTTATCCCACCATCTGAAATATCGAAAGCGTGGATGTTTGTTGCCTCCTCAAAGGCATCATTACGCCAGTACCACCACCAATCGTTGGCTGGCTCAGAAAGAATCAGCATATCTTCGCTTGCATAAACTTCAACCCAAGAGGACGATATATGGTCTAGTTCGTATTCGACCATGTCGCCAAACAATTCAATTGTCATGATAGTTGTAAATCCGCGACCTACCGAATCTGCTGCTGCAGAAAATTCTTCACAAGTTGCGCTTACTGTTGATTGTTCAACAACTGTTCCATCAGCCATTCGCTCATGCATTCTTGGTGAGAAATCTGCTAATGTTAGGTCAGCAATAACTTCTAGGTTGTAGGCGATTGCTTCATCAACACTCGCATTCCAAACATCTTGACGGTCTGGGTCATCGTAGTCAATCTCCCAGTAAGTATCAGGAAGGGTTGGGTAAGTGCGCAAGCCCTGTAGTTGAGCGTATGAATGTGTCACTGCACGAAGTGTTCCATCAACCAATCTTGAGGTTTGATATGAGCCATCAAGGTAGAGTTCACGGTCAATTTGTGGGTCTGAACGGTTGGTGATGTTCATAACTGTAAATTTCACCTTGTTGCTGTATCGATAGTATGAGTATGATCTGTCATCCTCAGTTGTATCTGCCATCATAGCGATGCGAACTGGATCATCAGAAGGTAGATTCCAGTAGGAAACATAAGAGATGATTACGAGTTGATTGCCGTTAACAAGCATCTGCATTGGAGAGCCTTCCAATGTCATGTTTGATTCAAGAGTCACGTTTCCAAACTCAGGTACACCCAATATCACTAACTGACCGTTGTTAATCATGTAGATGTGGTAACCATCGGTCTTGAGGAAGTCTGCTTCATCAACACCTTCTTCTTGATTATTTGTCTCTGAATATTCGCCTTCTCGGTCTCCTGACCCAGAACTGCTTGGTGGGGATGAACTATCCATTGCTTGGTTGCTATCCCCATCACCAGACATTTCAGCTACTGCGCCATCCATCACCATGTCATCCTCCATAAAGCCGCCACGGAATCCCCAAGAATTCCAATGCCAGTATGATGCTTGGTCAAGTCCAACCATCATCTCTTCCGCAAGAGAATTTCGCAAATCTTCTTCAAGTTCCGCGCAACCATCATATTGATTCAAAACAGGAGATGAACGCATACGATTCCCGAGTAGTAACTCTGGAGATATCCACTCCATATTTTCTTCATCTTCGTTATTTATGGGGTTTTTTATTGTACCAAGACAGCCAGCCAAAAGCATTGAGGCGAGCACAATCAAAACCATCACAGGTGTTCTTGCCATGATTCTCCCACGGTAGTCACTACATTAAGGAAATTGGTTCAACGATTTTACCTTAAGAATTGAATAATCCAAGATTTTTTTGCAAATGTAGAGTAAATAAATGGATTATATTTTGTTCATTTGATTGAATCATTCCATTGAGAATCCTCAACTGATGATGACTTCTTAGCGAGGATTCGGCCTTTTTCCAGTATTTTTTCACGTTTTTTCTTACCATTAGAATACATTAGAGTTGACAAAAATAGCATGCCACCACCAGTGAAAGCCATGGCAAATGTATTGGGTTTAATTGGCAGTTCTCCAATTTCATCGATTTTGGTATCATCTCCTTCATTTGCATCAGAATCAACTATGTCAATTTGTGCACTCAAATTGATGTGATCCCCACGACCATCTAGAATTTCTAATGTCACATCGTGCAATCCTGTTTCAAAGAACTCATGCACAAAAGACTGATTTGTTGATGTCGTACCATCACCAAATTGCCAAACGTAAGAGTAAGGTGCCAATCCACCCCAAACTTCGATTGTAAAATGCACAGCACCCACTGCATCATTTGATGACGGTTCAAGTTGGCTAGAATGAGAAATATACCCCGAAAGTGATAGATTTACCGTAATCATCTCTTCCTCACAACTTTCTGGACCACTGGTGAATTGGACGCAAATTATCACATTTGTTAAACCACCATCGGGCACACTCGTGTATGTGTGCTCAACCTCAGAACCTTCAACAATTATTCCGTCAAAGCCCCATGATATTGTAGCACCACCATAGTAATCCCATCCTTCACTCAAGGTTGCATTAGCCGAGAATATAGCAGGAGTATCTATGGAAACTTGGCTAGGAATTTGATGAGTGAAATTACACATGAGGCAATCTGGAGGTATTGGCTCGGGATATTCGCAACTATCGTCATCTGCAGTTGCACTTGGATTGAAATTTGTTGCGGTGATATTTGTACAACCTAGGATAATCACCGGTTCGGTAGGAGAATCGATAATTTCTTGTTCAATAGTATAATTGATTTCAAAAATTGTCTCATTGCTCTGCCAGCCAATGGCACTGACGTTGATTTGTATTGAAATGGAACCGTTCGGTATAATCATGCTTAGGTTCCAATCACTTGGCTCCAAGCTAAAGTTGGTTGTAGAGCCGTTCCCAATGATTGTGTGATCTTCTACCCTTAATTCAAACTCTATTCCAGCATCTTGATGCTGTACCAGAACATATTCGGATTCGACTATTACGGCATTAATATTCTGAGCAGTGCATTCAAGGACGAAAGTTTGATCTCTGTACTGCAAACGGGTTTCGTTTTGGGTGATTTGCCAATCTTCATCACATGTGATTACAACATTTACCAAAGTAGGCTCAGGTTCTACCTTAGGAGCCTCGCCTACTGTAAATGAATATGAAACCGTATCAATCAGATTGAATTCATCTTCGCCAAATATCTTTTCTGACAATTCAGCAAAGACAGAATAATTAGTGTTATTAGTCCATTCCGAAGAAAAATCAGATAGTGAAATTGTGATATCAAGATTAGTGTAGATTGCAGAGGCTACTTTGTTAGAAGTGCCATAGGTTTCATATTCTTCATAAAGAGATATTTTGATTTGGTATGAGTCACTACCATTGGTATCGTAAGCATTGAATTCAAAACGCACTGATTGTTGAAGTGTAACGTTATCTGCAATATCGTAGTATTCTTGTTGAGGCGTGACAACCATCTCAACATATGGATCTGAATCTGCAGACACATTCATCCAAGGCATTGTCAATAAAATGAAGGAAACCATCAGCAATCTAGTTGCGCCAACTCTAGGGTTTACTGAATCCCAATCCATACTTACATCTCTAACGGGAACCTTGTCCCATATCATGATAACGCCGATTCACGAACTGCAGAGAGTTGTCCATGGCCAAGAACAGAAAGTTGCCAGGTCGCTTTGCGACCCTTTCCCTCCTTATCGATTAACTCTCGTTCTTGTAATTGCTTCAAGTGATAAGCCATCAATTGTTTTGAGGCTTCCAATTTTGTTCTAATTTCTACAGTTGAAATCCCCAAATCTCCAGCACTTGACAGCACCTCCAAAATTGCTCTTTGCATTCCAGTCACAGGACTCTCTAACTCATACAATTTCTTTGGATCTGTGCCACTTACAGCATATCTTCTTCGCCTACCATCTTGCCAAGAAATCAATTCTCCAGCCTTTTCCAATTGATGTAAATGGTGCGCAGTAACCCCATTAGCCAGTGCGAGAGCATCGCGAAGTGCCGAGAAATGTATTCCTGGGTGAGCCTCAACATAACCCTCAATTCGCCCGCGTGTTTGAACATCCTTCTCTTTGCCGTGAAGTTTCGCTAATAGTGGCCCTGCCAGAGCCAAAACAAGACCTGTCTTGACACCCTCACTGATGAGTACACCTACTCCAAGTGAGCCGACCAGCCCAACGGTTACAAGGGCTAGAAGTAGTGCTGCCATTATTGCAGTAAATCCTACTGTTGCTATTCCACTTGCTTCATCCCCTGCTACTGGCTCATCGTTTCTAGAATCCGCTGACTCAGGTGCAGCCCCACTACTATCATCCTCATTGCCGCTATCATCTGCTGCCGTCATTTCTGCTGCGAAATTATCTTCTTCATTGACTGGTTGTTCCTCTTCTGGAGTGAAATAATCAATGAGAATGGCGCTGTTGTAAGCGGTTGCGGCCACCCCAAGCACTGCTAACAGCGCTAGTAGCCTGTAACCAACAACTCGGTTCATGTCGTCTCCTGAGAACAGGATTACACCCATAACCGAGTTGGTTCAATGATTTTACCAATCTTCAAGCATAATTACTCATTGAGATGGTTGACAATTTTCATCCATCATCAAGAATTTCTGAGTTTAATCTGTAAGAAAGTATTGACTGTGACCCATTTTCGTCTTCATTCAATAATGGCTTTTCTGCCTTTTCTTTCTTCTCATTTACATTTGGTGAATTACTCTGTACATTGGCTAAAATCAGAATTAAAATCATCAACAGTAGTGGTACTGTATATTTGATAATATCAGCACCGCCTAAGGTTCCAGATGGATCGTTATTATTGTTTGAACCACCGCTTGTTACTTCTTTATTTTGTAATCTGCATTCCATTTCATCAAGTACCTGTTCAGCGAAGAATACATTACACTGAATTCTCTCAATCTCTGTATTCCTAAGGATAACATCGGCTAAAGTTGTACTATTGATTTCGTCTTGAATGCCACCCATATCTGAAAATTCTGAGCCGTAATAGAGCCGGTCACCATCTCTCAATCTTGTGAATTGCTCCTTAATGATGACATGCATCGTCTCTCCAAGCGCTGAATTGTTGATGTGGTCTTCTGCCAACATGCCAATCAATGCATCAACACTGTCAACATCAGGATATATGCTGTTCAAGGCTTCAATAGTTGCATAGTCGCTTGTGAAATCACTCCAATCCGTATATCGTGCTAATCCAAATGCTTCGCGTACGGTATTGAAATCTGGAACTCCGTGGTCGCGACCTCGTTGTGTGTCAATAGCACACAAATCCATCCCACCTGCTCCGGGTGGACCAAACATCTGGTTTCGTAAGTCCTCTACGAACATGAGGTCATTTTCTGGTTGAACATTGAAGGCAAGGCCACGCAAAATCGGGCCGATTCCACCTCCTTCAGTAATTGGGGTAACGTCAAAGAATCCCTCTCTGAGGGCAAGATGACCTTCTGGCGCAGTCATTCTTGTCTCATTCAGTCTGAACATCGTACTTCCAATTTGACTATGACCCATGCGGAATGCAACTGTTGCAAACTCATTGGATATTGACGGGTCAATTGTTGGATCATATCCATTGTATGGGTCTAATTCAATTCCTAAAGATGGCAGGAATTCATTGTAAGTAATAGACTCAATCAATCCGATATTGATGTGCCTTGCATATTGGTAAATCTGCTCATCGGACCAGTCTGGATTTCTGTCCAAAATTTCACCAGCCAAACGATTGTGTTCCCTAACAAACAGGATATGCATAGAAAGTAATGCGACGTGCTCATTCGCTCTCCCATCTCCTGCAACAAATGAATTTGAGAAATTGAAGCCAGCGAATGACATGCCAGGAGTTGTTGGGTCTTCAGCATAATTTGCTTGAGGAAGTAGGTCACCTTCCTCAAATTCACTAACTTTCATTCTACCGCCAATGTGTTCTCGCAACCAATCCGCTCGCCCTTCATCACTGCCATAAACTACTGAACCATCTATCCAAGTTGTAATTGTGTTAGGGTGTTCTCTTTGATTTAGAGGATCGCCGTTTCCAGTACCGTTAACCACCAATGAACGGAAAAATCTCATCTGCAACCCACCAGGGTATCCCATCCATTCATCATCTTCGGAAATTGGAATATATGCTGTATCGGGTTGATCTTGGTCTGGTGTTCTGCCATCTTGAGTCGTTGTGTGGTCAATCTCATGAGTGATGAACTGCCCCCATAACCAGTTGTAGTCAGACAAACCTTGTGAATCTGGATGTGGCTGATCTTCTTGGCATAATGAATTACTAATTTCACGCGGACTTGGGACATCTGAGCGATCCCAAAATGTGAGATTTTCGCCGTCAGTTGTAGGATATCTCTCTGAAAATCGTGAAAGTTGCGACCCCGCAGCACCATATCCAGGGTGACCAATATTTACTCCATTGCCATCATATCCATACTGAGTTGTAGTACTAATTGCTGACTCATCCACTGAGGCGTAGGTCGAAGCTCCAGACTCTTTCTGAACAGGTGAAGCAGAAACTGCTGCTAATCCTGAAAACAAAAAAAGTGCCACGGTCAATAAAGCAAATCCGCTACGACTTTTCAGTGCGTTATTTGATTTTGGTTTTGTTGACATTATTCTTCCTCATTGATTTCTTGTTCATCTATATTTGCTGATTCTTTTCTAGATGGCAGGGCTATTACTGCTATTAGAATTAAAACTATTACTGCCCCGATATAGATGCTCATATCAGTTGATGGTTCACCGGCAACTCCTCCTGAAAATTGGCCGGCCTCTGAGTTTGCAAGATGACACTGAAAACTACTCGCATCGTTCTCTGCAAAGAATACATTGCACTGAATTGATTCTATTTCGCTGTTTCTGAGAATAATATCAGACAACCGAAGGGAATTAAACTCACTAGTTAACGAAGTTAGTTCTGCATCATTCTCATACCAAAATCGATCAGCATCACGAATGCGTTGGAACTGGTCCAAAACCAACATCTGTTGGGTTTGACCATAAATTGAAGACTCTAATCTGTCTTCTGCCATTACGCCGATATATGCATCAATACTATCAACATCGGGATAAGCCTCAGCCAGTTTTTGTTGTGAATCAACATTGGAACTAATATCACCCCAATTCGTTACCCTCTCAAGTCCAAGGCCTTCTCTCAATGAATTGTAGTCTGTAAGGCCACGGTCACGGCCTCGTTGAATATCCATGGCACAATCATCCATCCAGCCACCCCACATTGCCCCGCTCATCAAGTTACGAAGACTTGGGTTGACCGCTAAATCCATCTCTCGTTGATTATCGTATGCAGCACCACGAATTGTAGAATCAATCCCACCAGCCTCAATTAACGAGGATGTTGTCCAAAAGCCATCTCTCAAATCTAAATGGCCGCTTGTAGACTCGTTGAGTCCTTCATCAAATTGCAGCCAACCATCAGCCATCTGACTTCCTGTTGCAAATGCTGCCAACAAAATGTACTCGTTACTTAATTGCGGATTAACACTAGAATTATACCCCGAATAATCACTCAAATCAATTCCGATAGATGGTAGATATTCGTTGAAAGTTATCGCCTGAATCTCAGCTTGAACTAGTTTCTTAGCGCGCTGAAATAATTGCTCATCACTCCAATCAGAATGACGCTCACTCAAACCATCTGCTAAGCGATTGTGTTCTCGAATGAATAATACTTGCAGAGATGTGAGACCAATGTGCTCAAGGTTACGTGAATCGCCCACGAAAAATTGGAGATTGGGATTATCCCCTGTTGAACTCTCTACGTATTCTGTCACACGCCCTGGAACCATGTCCCAACCATCAATATCTGTCACTTTGAGACGCCCCCCTTCTCCCATGCGAAGGTAATCTTGTAACTCTACACTAGAGGAATAAATTGAACTACCATCAAGCCAACTACTAACCTCATTCGGATATTCTCGCGGGTTCCCTTCCTCACTACCTGTATCCGAGATAAATTCAGTGCGTAAATATTTGATTCGTGAATCTTCTACTCCGCCCGGATTCATGATTTCATCATCAATCGGGATGGTAATATGCGCCTCTTCCATTCCACCTTCATGTGAAGAATCTTGATGCGAAGTGAGTTGCATATCGTTGTTAATGAATTCAGACCAAAGTACATTCATGTTTGAAAGGCCTAGTGAGTTTGGTATTGCTAAAGATTCGTTGCATACTATATTTGATATAATCCGCGGATTTTGATAATCAGGATGAGCCATTTCGGAGATACTATCATTGAAGGATTGAGGTGTTAGTCGATTTATTTGGCTGTTTATCACACCCCAATCACTGTTTGCAAGATTATTACCACTACCATCGTTATTTCGAGTTTCTTGAGGTGCTATTTCATCATCAGATGCAAAAACACTTGACTCTTCTTTGGCAACTGGTGTCGCTGCTGAAGGGAGGGAAAATGAGACTGATAAAAGCAAGAACGCGACTATTTGTGCCAAGAGGCGAGTTGCAGTAGTGCCCCGCACACTCTTTTGGATACCAATCGGTATAGGCATGTCTCAATCAATTTCTTCGAAGCCTACATTCCGTTAGAACTTTGTTCTAAAGGATTAAATTAAATTTTTTCAAAATATATAATTTAAATTAAGGGTATATTTCATACGCAAAACCAGTGTGGTTGAAATTGACCTAGTAGGGGAATACAGGTGACTCCTATGACAATAAATAAGGTTAGACGGCCTAAAAGAACTGCAATAATTTTGGCTCTCCTGACCATTACAACTCTTATCTCAGCAATACCTTCTCCAGCACTTGCACATTCCCAAGGGGTAGAAAGTGGGCCAATGGTGACCTTCACGGATGTTTCCGAAGCAAGTGGCATTAGTATTGTTGACACCGGCCCTCTAACAAATTGGGCCAGTTATGGGCCGGGGATTTCGGTTGACGATTGCGACCAAGATGGTGATATGGATGTCATGGTTACAGCAAGATTTGACCATCTATCTTACGAAAATTTAGAATTTGAATCGGGTACCATTCAATTCATGCTAAACAATGGAGATGGCACCTTCACTGATTGGACTGAGGAATCGGGATTGAATTTACAAAATACAACGGTAATTGGGTCATCTTGGGCAGATTATGATAACGATGGTGACAAAGATGTTTATCTCAGCGCCTTTGGCGAATCTAATGTTGATGATTTAGATTCTGGAGATGGAAATATCCTGTTCAAAAATAATGGCAATTGTCAATTTACTGATGTCACGGCTAACACCGGAGCAGGTCAAGGTGCTCAAGCCAATGCCATTGTCCTCAACGGGGTCATCACCGAAGTCGTGATGCAAAACAGCGGCTCAGGATATGCCACATCTGGAGGACTTGCTCCAGCAATTTATTTCCGTGATAGCAGCGGAAACGGTGCAATGGCTGAAGTTATTGTTGCCGCTGATGGCGAGATTTCATCTGTCAGCATTAGCAATGGAGGTGAAGGCTATGACGCCGCAAATCCTCCAACAGTTATCTTCGTCAGCGGAGTAGCGAATTATGGCCATAGCACAACTGCGATTTGGGCCGACTACGACCATGATGGTGATGTTGATCTCTACTCAATGAATCTCGGAATTGTTGATGAAGAGTTATACTGGGCGCGTACAGAAACTAACTTTCTCTATCGTAATGATGGAGATGTTGATGGCGACGGCGAAATAGAGTTTAGTGATGTCACGAAAATCGCTGGCGTCAGTGGCCAGAGCGAAGTCTCAGATTCTCCAAATCAATTCTTCCTTTCCGGGCTGTACAGAATGGACCAAGCCAGCCCTTCAAATCCATCAACAATGGCACAAATCGCCACCGCAGATTATCGGGGAACGGGATTATCTTTTGCTGGGGTATGGTTTGATTACGATGGAGATGGCTGGGAAGACCTCTATGTAGCATCTGATTTTGGAATGTCACCAATCTATCACAACAATCACGACGGGACTTTTACAGTGATGACAAAAGAACTGGGGATGGATATGCCAGGCACCGGCATGGGAGCACACGCGGGTGATTGGGATGGTGATGGTGACCTTGACCTGTGCCACTCAAACTTTGGGCCAAACTATCTGTGGGAGAACGAGGCAGGACAATCATTCAGGGAGAGTAGCCGGGACCTTGGTTTCCGTGATGAAGGGTCAGCTGGCTCTTTCGTTGCCGTTAATTGGGCTTGTCAATTCTTTGACTACGACCTTGATGGCGATTTAGACATCTTCTTTGGTGTTGGAAGAATCAACCGTTTTACTGCCTATAACAATAACACATTGTATCGCAATGAAGGCGATACTGATGGTGATGGCTCTGTCAATTTTGTAGATATTAGCGGTGAAATCGGCTTACGAACTGGAACCAATGGTAACAAAACGATGGGAGTTTCAATCTTTGATTACGATGGTGATGGTGACTTAGATATCATGCTCGGTCATTCTGACCGAGCCCCACAATTATTCTCGAATAACGCTGTTGAGGAGACTGGTCGTCATTGGCTAAAAGTTCAACTTGAAGGACGGCAAACAGATGTTAGTACATCGCAAGGCTTTGGACAACGCGGTTATTCTAACAGTTATGGAACTGGATGCCTAGTCATCGTGACCCTCGAAGATGGTCACGAATTACGTCAGCATGTGTATGCTGGGAGCGGATTCCTAGGTAGCAACGAACCAACAGTTCACTTCGGTTTGGATTCCGACGATTCGGTAAAATCAGTGGAAGTTGTTTGGTCAACGGGAATTACTCAAGTTGAAAGAAATGTTGAAGCAGACCAGACTTTAGTGATGCAAGAGCCGACAAGTTTGTTCTACTCAATCTTCGGTATTGGTTTGCACCAAAACATCAATTTAGCGCTTTATTTGTTGTTTACCATTATTTTAATCGGTTGTGCGTTCAAAATTTACAGGAACGAAAATGTACCAACAACTCACGATGAAAATACAGAAGAAGAGTAATAATGGGCGAGTTGAAACAAACCGTTGGGGCGAGCATGGCTGGGAAGAAATCAACACCAAGTGAGGATGATGGAGGTCCAAAACTTGATGATGATAAATTGGAGAAAAAACTCCGAGCGTCTGCTCGTACTGTGGTCAGAACTTGCATGCAGATGCGCTCGTACGAAAACACTCTAATTATCACCGACCCACAAACAGCAAAAATAGGTCAAGCGATTTACGAGCAAGCCTCACTCGTCTCTGAGAGAGTCCTGCTGCTGATGATGCCACCTAGCCACCAACATGGCGATGAACCACCAGGTGCAGTCTCGGAATTAATGCGCAAACAACAAATTGTAATCGCGCCAACAAAATTTTCGTTAACGCACACGCGGGCAACACGATTCGCTCGTAATGACGGTGCTAGAATCGCTACCTTACCAGGAATTACCCTAGATATCTTCACTGAAGGAGGAATGACAGCAGATTTTGACCGCCTCCGAGAAGATATCACAAGAGTAGGAAGCAACCTCAAACGTCGCCGACAAATCAAGATAACCAGCGAGGCTGGAACCGATGTTGAATTTGAAGTTGAACATCGGCGTTGGAAACTAGAAGACAATGGAATATGCAATCGACCTAGCCACGTAACTAACCTGCCTGCCGGGAAAATTTTCACTAGACCAAAAAAAGACACCATGAACGGTAAATTAGTCATTGATGGGTCATGGGATTCAACACTACTTGAGGAACCTCTGACCTTTACCATCAAAGATGGGCTTGTCACCTCGGTAAAAGGTGGGAGCATGGCTGACCTCATTGAAGAGACCTACCAAAGGGCATCTGAAAGACTGAAACCGAAGGAAAAAGATCTAGTATGGACTGTTGCAGAATTTGGTTTTGGAATGAATCCAAAGGCGCGACTAGTAGGCAATGTATTGGAGGATGAGAAGGTCAAAGGGACTTGTTACCTAGGATTCGGAGATAATACTGCTCTAGGTGGTTCAGCAAACGTTGGGATTCACAACACAGGAGTTATGCTAGAGCCTACGATCCACCTTGATGAAATGGTTCTTCTACAAGCCGGTGAAGTCCTTGACTGAATAATTATTCACAAGTCACAATTACAGACGGGACAATACTGCCAACTTTGTTCAACACCAATACCACAGCGAGAGCAATTCTTGCCCGACTGAATATTGTGGTGAACTGATTCTGCTACTGCGCGAGGAGCGTGCGGGCCACCGCTTACCAAATCCGAAACTGAATCTGAAGCAGATTGCTGCGGAGAGTTTGTGGGCGCTACTGGCCACCCGGTATCTGGCATCTGCGGCGGTTCTTGAGTGGGCCATCCTGTTGCAGGTTTTGGTGGTCCACTGGGAGCGATTGGCGCGCGTTTTGGGGTAACTGTTTCAGGTGTTTGCTCAACAACAGGCTCTACCTCAACAGGTGATGCTGATGCGGGAGACGCAGCAATTTGTGGCTCTATTACAGGCTCGGATGATTCCACTACTGTAGGCGAGGGAGGCGTGACTGGTTGGGGTGATTCCACTGGTGCAACTGGTGCATCAATTTCTGCTGCAGCAGAGAACTGTGATGCAAATGCGTCACTAGTTGCGACTTGCTGGTCGTTGGTAGGTAAGTTTGGATTATGTTCAACCGCCGGCTCAGGTGCAATGACTGCTGGCTCAACGAACGGTTGTCCAGTTGGCTGTAGAGATTCTACATCAACCGGCTGAGGAGATGTTGGAGCGGGAGCCAGTTGTGGTGCTGGTGCAGGGACCGCTGCAGGTTGAGGGGCCAGAGCAGGTTGAGGGGCGACC
>Ga0209089_10002816_pt1 | contig 15167 bp, 22 predicted proteins | sample ArcticOcean_MG_C_FD_187431 | JGI IMG/M metagenome (GOLD analysis project Ga0209089, IMG submission 187431) | Marine microbial communities from western Arctic Ocean - ArcticOcean_MG_CB2_150 (SPAdes) (version 2) | ecosystem: Environmental > Aquatic > Marine > Oceanic | place: Arctic Ocean: Canada... | reverse complement strand
CGTGCAGTGATCTTCGCTCGTTCGGCGATATTCGTCAGATTGATGGCGGTTCCATCAATCGTATACGCAATGACGTTTTGATATTGAAAATATTTCATTCAGATTAATCCTTCCCTATGGATTGATTAACTTCCTCATTCACGACCTGACCGAGCAGATCGACGCCGCCTTGGAAAACGTTCTCTATCGCCGTTGCGAGAATACCACCCTCTTGCTCCATCCCCGGACCAGACCGTTTGTCAGGATACTGCTCCTGATCCCATTTCCTGTTTGTCCCTCTCCAAATAACACTTTGCTGATTGCGACCTTGCAGACGGACTTCCGTGAATTCGAGCGTTATTGAAGTCGATGCTGGGTAATACTCGCGGCCGCCCTGACGATCCACGAAGGCCACGTTCTCATTTGATGAATGGTTAATATTGATGCTTGTTAGCACAGAACGATCAACGGTGTTGATGTGATGTGAACTGCCATTATGTTGTGTGAACATCGAAATTTCAAACTCATATGGAAAACCAATAAATGCTGAATCAATATCTTCTTCACCACCAAAGGATGGCAACATATAGAACTGGAAGGTATTGAGAATTGCATCGATAGCTTGCGCTTCAGTTAGGTTTCGTGGAACCATTACGAACGTAAAGGTGTGTCTGCGGTAGGCCACACTCTCGAAAAACATATCCGTACGAGGATTTGCAACCGAGCCTGTAATGGCTGCCATAGCCTTTTCAGCAGTCTCCCCAGAGACGCCGGCCCCCTTACCCAGAAACCCACCAAGCGCGCCGGCGAGATTGGTTATCCCGGTTCGGGCACTCCCCACTGCTCCTGCGCGAAAGCCTGCCTCAAGCGCAGGCAACAGGGTATTCAGACCAAGCGTCGATGCCGGACCACTGTCAAGCTCTCTGCCCTTCTGAATGGCGCCTGCGAGCGCGGCACCGAGCGTTTGTCCAACATCACCCTCCGCCCATGTTACACCCAGTGTCGAACTCAATGCGTCAGGCGGGAGATACAACGCAACTGCTTTTATTGTACTGTCCTTCTTGTCACCATCCTCCGCCATCAATCCCGTACGGAGAATATGTCTAGCTGACTTCACCTCAAACAACATCCATTTTTCGTACGGATCTTTGCCGAGATCAGCAGGGTAGCGTACGGCGTATACCTGTGCTTGTCCCAGTGGATCCTGAATACCCATCGCAGACGCCATTATTTCTGGTGCGACCGCGCGATTTGTAAGTAAGTCTGGTGTGTTACTTGGCATGTGCCTCTCTAAATAGATGTATGGCGTACCGAGGGATCTTTCACCCCAAGCGTCCCCATAAATATCTGGGGAATGCTACAAACATTATTTATCGTTCCAGTTGGGAACGTCGGTTCTTCATGTATTGTGATGACACGCCAGGTGTTCTTCGTTGGGCATCAGAAGAATTCCATATACCCTATTTATCACCCATTGACCAACGGGTACACCGCTACTTTCCCGATGTCTGGATGGAAGTGCAAACTGCGTCCGGCCAGCGTGTCTACCTCATCGAGATCAAGCCGAAAGCCCAGACGGAATTACGAGCCGTCAAGCGCAAGACGCGCAGGTATCTTAAAGAAGCTGTGGCTGTCGCGATCAATCACGCGAAGTGGGAAGCCGCTAGAGAGTTCTGTGTCGAACGTCAGTGGACGTTTCAAATCTTGACGGAAGACCACCTGTTCAAAGGAGCCTCGTAGTGGCGTCAGTCAATATCTTTGAAACCTTACGAAAACGAGTCGAAGACAGCGGCGGCCTACTCCCGCAGGAACGACGCGCCATGTTCTGGTTTCGTGACTATAAGTCGCAACTTCAGCAATGGCAATCTCGCACAGCCGGAAAGTCGTTTGGGTCGTTGTCCAAACCGTTCGCGAAACAAATGGTGTCTTCCAGAGACGCCGCGCCGGGATTCCTTTACTTCTACATGTACGACCCTATAGGCCGTAAAACTTTGGATACCTATGATCGAATGCCCTTCACGTTAGTGCTAGACCAAGACTCGAAAGGGTTTCTCGGGGTGAACTTTCACTACCTGCCGTATCGCACGCGGGCAATCTTCTTTGATAAGCTGTATGCCGATAAACTTATCAAGAACCGCGATCCCTTAAAAGCCCGAATCGATGCGACCTATGAGATCCTAAACGCTGTGTCTAAATATAAGGCGTTCCGTCCGTGCCTCAAACGTTACTTGTACGCACAAGTGCGAACGCCTCTGCTGCAAGTCGGTGAGTCGGAATGGGATATTGCGCTGTTTCTTCCAGTAGACAAGTTTGCGAAGATGAGCCGCGGTCAGGTATGGAGGAACTCAGCACGGCAAATGGAAGGCCACTGACAAAGGATTCGAGTAAAGAGCAAAGATGTCCAACTTTAACATCAATCAGTTCATGTCGGAATTCCAAAGTGGGTTCCAGCAGCCAAGTCAGTTCCGATGCAAACTTCCGATGGAAGACGTGTCAGGTGGAGAACTCGTCCAGCGGTTTGGCAAGGCGGCCGAATACTTGGGGCGTGGACTGCTCTGCCAGACCACCCGCACACCAAGTCGATCCCTTGACACGACGCCCATGTCTATCTACGGGTATACGGAAGAATTCCCCACCTACAGCACATACGCGAACATAGACTGCACATTTCTTGCGCCGCTGATCGGGCCGCCTGGAAGGGCCAAGAATGACGTTCTCCACCTACTCCACGCGTGGCAAGAATTGATTCAACCCCGAATGCAACAAACGCAATACGGCACCCTTCAAGATGGTAATATGATGTTGCAATTCCCCGACAGCTATCGTTTGCGGGAGGGAATGGAACTAGAACTACTGAACGTACATAACGCCAAGCGCAACGAAACCGGGCTCGATGTTAATCTGGATCTGGAGTTGCCCATTATCGGTGAAATTGGCGGGAAAATATCTTTCCGCAAAAGGGGAGAGGCAGACGAAGCGCAATATGCGTCTCAGCCCACGATCCGATATAAGTTCTTCAATGTCTACCCACTGAACATTAACACTACGGAAGTGGGATGGGGTCTGGTCAGCGAGTTTCAACAAATCTCGGTGACGTTTGCATATTCGTATTGGTCGATTATAAACCCGGCACCATCCACGCAATAAATATGGTCCCATCTACTTGAAGGAGTATGCTATGAGTCTACCTAAAATTGTAACACCCGAATATTATGTGCAACTGAAGAGCATCAAGGAGCCCGTGAAGTATCGGCCGTATCTGGTGAAGGAAGAAAAGATCTTCCTCACAGCGAAGGAATCGGACGATCCAAAAGATATCAATAACGCCGTTCGTCAAATTTTGCGTAACTGTACATTCGACGCCATTGACGTTGATTCATTACCATCATTCGATATCGAGTACTTGTTTCTCCAATTGCGTGCCAAGTCTGTCAATAACATCGTGAATATGTCATTCCGTTGTGAGAATAAAATACCGAATCCAACACCGTCTGATGACGCGGCCGCGGACGCAGAACCTCCCCGGTGTCACCAAGTGAACACGGTTGTGATCGATATCGATACGGTCACCGTCACGACGCCAGAAAACCACACAAGTACTATTCAAATAAATGACGATCTGACTATTGAATTTACCTATCCCACGATGGCGTCACTTGGAAATGTTCTTCAAAAAAAGGATCAAGTTGTTTTAGCGGGACCAGTTATTGCGGCGTCAATTAAAACCGTGGTGAACAAAGAGGGAGTGGTCTATGAAGCCCGAGATCACAGCCAGGAAGAATGGATAGAGTTTGTAGAATCGATGCCGGTCAAATGTCTTGAAAATTGCGCTCAGTTTTTTCAGACCATGCCGAAACTGCGGTATGAAACAGAATTCAAATGCACAAAGTGCGGATATGCAGAACCATTGGTGCTTGAGGGTATTGGGGATTTTTTCGAATAGGGCAAAGTCACGAGACTTTGCCCAATCACTATCAGCTAAATTTCGTCCTGATGAAGCATCATAATTTTTCATTAACTGAACTGGACAACATGATGCCGTATGAACGTGATGTTTATGTGGTACTCCTCAAGCAATGGATCGACGAAGAGAATAGCAGAATGCGCGAACAACAAGCAAAATCAAAGGCACATCGATAATGGCATCAGAACTAGACGACGCCCGCGCGGCACTACGGATGCGGAATTACACCAAGGTCGCTCCCGTGGATATGACTGCCGCTGATGTCAAAGAGCGCAAAAAGTCTTCAAAGTCTCCGAGCCGAATTAAAGGGGGCGATATAGCCCCGTCTCAACGTTCTGTAGCCGCGGGCAAGCAACCTCGCGATAAAAAGTCTGGGCGTTTTGCTGCGAAGCCGACTCGCGTGACCGCCGTCAAATCGACGTTCGCCGCCACCGTCGAAAGTCCAACAGTCGTAGCCGAACTCAGGGGCATTCATGAGGAAATTGTTAAGCTCGTCGCGGCCACATCACTGGGCATCGATCAGGCCAAAGATCAAAGTGTAAGAGCGCGTGAAGACGCAGCACGGGCAGCCGAACAAGCATCGACAGCGCCGACGAGGGTGGACGTTGATGAGGACCCAAAACTAAAGAAGAGCCAATTAGAAACGCTCGCCGGTGGCGTACTGAATATGATAGGCTTCCTTAAAAAAGCTCTGTTCACAGCAGTGGTGAAGTTTATTCTCCCCATTGGTGTGGCACTCTTAGGTGCTTGGACCATGTTCAAAAATATTGACTTCGGACCAATTCTTAAACCACTGAAGAGGTATTTCAACTTTCTACTAGATGCAGTTATCGACGTCGGCAAGTTTATATGGGATGTGTTGGTGGTAGCGTTCAAAGCGTGGATGGCGATAGGCACAAAACTTTGGGACGGTCTTAAAATTTTTGGCGCGTGGCTTGAGGAAAAACTCCAGCCCATCTTTGAGTGGATGGGTGTGAAGCTAGGTGAATTCTCTGATTGGCTAGGCGTGTTGTGGGAAGAAACGTTGCAGCCATTCCTTGGAGTTCTCAGCGACGGCCTTGGGAAGGTGGGTGACTTTTTTGATTGGTTCAAAGATGCGAGCCCCTCGGATGTCATGACATTCCTAATCGATATCTTTAAGCAAATTCCCACAATGTTTCTGAAGGCCCTGAAAAAAGTGCCGGGGATGGGCTTCCTCCTCGGCGATGATGATGAGGAGAAGGGGGCCTCCGGCGCCGGTGGCTCGATGTGGAACCCGATGAACTACTTCGGCGGCGACGACAAGGATGCCGAAGAGAAAGAGGCACTGAATGAGTTGGCCGACGCATTTACGAACGTAGATGATAGACGCGTTGGTTTCATGGACAGAATACGGGCCCACGCACAAAGAATGGGTGACCAAGGGGAAGATACTTCTCAATTACTTGCGGATTTCCGCGCTAGCGCGCGCGCTTCAACGGGTCGGGATGTACTGGAAAACGAGGCGCACGGCGGCCGCGGTCGCGGAAGTCGCGGAAGTCGCGGCCGCGGAAGGACACCAACACCAACAGCGCCGGCGGCACCTCAGTCGTTGGGGAGTGGGAGTCCAACAGCAGCACATCAAGACATGAAAGTCAGCCCACAGGGGGTTGCGCGTATCGCAGAGTACGAAGGATTCAAACCGGAAGCGTATGAAGATGGGGGCGGCGTCTGGACCATTGGGCATGGGTTGACCGAATGGGATGGCAAGAAAGTCTCCGCAACGCATCCCGGTGGCTCCGTGACGGAACAAGAATCATATGCACAAAAACTCAAGATGCTCGATAGGTTTGAAAAGGGCATTAACGAAGGCGGCGAAAACAACGTCAGGCTAAAGGTTGGAGTTACCCAAGAACAATTTGATGCATTGGCATCTGTTGCTTATAATAAAGGTAATGCCAATGATTTAATTCGCAAGCTAAACGCCGGTGAGGAATTAACTTACGAGGATTTTGCTGCAAGTGCAAGTATTGGAGGCGTGCGCGGAAAAGAGATAGGGCAATACGGATTAGAAACACGGCGCGCCAAAGAATACGCGCAGTTCATTGGAGATGATGAACTCGCCGCGTCCACAGGGCAGACCGCGAGTGGCAGTTGGGGCACCGGTAAAGGGAGGATGGCAAACTTTAGCGCGACTCTTGCATCAAATCGCGCGGCGGGCCCTATCCAAACAGGCACCGCACAAATGGCGCAGGGCGCAGCGGGATCACCTGTTCTAGTGTCAGTGACCGCTGGTGGTCCGACTCAACCAGCAGGACCGGGCGTCGTAATTCCCATTCCCGTGCGGCCGAGCAATCCAGACCCAGTAATGGGTGCGTTGAACACGGTGAATGCGACCGCCTAGTCGCGCTTACCCTTTTCGTATATGTCCCACGCGGTCGCGTAGAGGACTTCATTCCCGCGGTCACCATATTGTTTATGGAACCGCGCCTTATTCTTCGTCACCCAATCTTCCATGCCGGGTGGCGTGACTTCAGAAACAATCTTACCAGCCGCGGCAGGCTGCACCGCGACAGTTTCGGTATCCTGCTCGGCAACGAACGACTTAAACGTGGGAATGGTCATGTGCGTATCCTTGTGCGGAAGAGCGATGTCTTCTTTGACGATTTCGTAATGCCCGGAGCGTGGTTCCGTACCTTTATACCCAGGCACGTGCCGCTGGATCAATTTTGTCAACCGCGAATAAAGGCGTTTTCTCGATGGATCTTTTGCGAAATACACAATCGACTGCGGCCGCGCGGCTTTCACCATCGTTTTGAAAATAGCAATCACCGTCGCAAACACAGGAATCGCGACGCCCGTGTTGCCGACGATGTCATCACGACCCAGTGTCGGGCTGTTCCACGCGTGGTCCGCCGCTTTGTGCAATCCAAATCCAAACTCCCATTGACTCGGGGATGCGGGTGGAACGGGGAATCGACTTCCGTCCGGGCGTATGTTACGTGGTGCTGGATATTTCGTGGCCCACAACGATACCTTGTAGACCATTCCGGTTTCTGGAATCGTGAACTGCGCCTGCTTTTGATCCGAGTTGTCGACCGTCATCCGCCAGGGATACGGGCGATTGCCGAACTCCGTGAGGTAGGCTTCGCTGACGCTCTCGCTATAGTCATCGTCGCTATCTTTTCCCCACACTGCGCTCTTGTTCTTCTTGACGCACTTCGCACACACACGCGCTCCCTGCTTGCGCTCTGCGGGTGAGAGCTTCTTGCCACACTGCTGACAGTTGGGGTTCGTCTTCCAAGCTTCCTTCACGCCAGACGCACCATCACGAAGATACCGCTTTATCGTTGGAGGAACATTGTAGCCTTCTAGCATGTTATCCATGATAATATTTAGGGGATCTAAATATATACAATCCCCGTCTAATATGATATACATGGAGTAAATATGGGAACGCCTAACACGGTACTAGCTGACATCAATGAGATATATACTGGATATGTCTTAAACAAAAACAAGTGGTATAGTGCCGATGCAAAAACCAAATATAACCAACGAGTAAAAGAAGCGCAATCCAATGAAGTTGCTGACGCCATAGGCAAGGCAGAAGTAATGGCCATTGCATTTCTAAAATGGGCAAAAGCTAATGGTTATGGTGGCGGTGTAAAGGGAGTGTGGTGGACTGCTCGACCAAACTCCATGTCATCAGCCTTTGGCGCACCAGTAGATCAAAAGAAAAACCCAACAGATATTCTGATCAAGTTCGGTACTGGCACTGGTCCCGGCAAAGGATTTCTTGGTTTGTCCGCAAAAGCAACCAAAGGCAAAGGCGACATTGGTTTCAAAAATCCCGGCATCGGCACCGTTGACAAAAATCTCGGATTGAAAATGGCAGAAGGATATAAAAAAGAGTTAGCACAAGTTGTTAAGAACTTGAAATTGCCTGATACTGATAGCAAAAGAAAACAATATATTCGTGAGAATTCAGGAATCAAGGTCCATACCGAAAAAATTGGTGTTCAAATTCTATCGAAGATGCGTAATGTCATGATTGCTCGATTACTGAAAATGAAACAGCCGGCATTAAGAAAGTATATACTCTCTGACTGGATGGATGCCGAAGTTTTAATTCCACCATACATCAAAATTACTGGGCAAGGAAACAAAGCGCCATACTCTGCTACAGTGATGGACCCAATCGATAACCCAAAGTTGGCAGCATTGGGTAAGTATTCCATTAAACTAGAAAAAGTTGGTAATGAATCTATTGGTGTGTCCGCAGGAAGTAAGCATATCATGAAAATCCGCTTCAAATTTGAATCAGAAAAGATGGCTTCATCTCTAAAGCTATCTGGAGATCCTTGGTAATATCTTAGACTTTAGTTGCAACTAAATTTAGTTGGGCTGCGCCTCGTCTGTTGGAACAAGGGCGGCCTCGCCACGCGCCACGATGTCACGCCCCCAGTCTAGCATATGCGAGATGAAGAGTTCTCCTGCGGGTGTCGTGCGTACATGGCGTTCGACCTCTGCAATTCCATTTTGAATTTTTGGTAAATTTCTCTTCATGTATTTGGATGCATCACGTGCCGATATCCGAGATGCACACCAGATGTCATTCTCCGTCAACATCAACCATGAGTAGAGCCCGTGAATGACTGCACACATGGGGCGTTGCTTATCGAATCGGATCGGGGAATCGTACATTTCATCGGGTCCGTTGAGGAGCAGACGATTATCATGGGTTTCGATTTGTATCCCACAGGTTTCCAGTCTGAGATGACCGACTTCGTGGTAGATGCCCTCCGCACAACCTTCGGGATCATCGACGGTGACAATGGCATTGGTAACCCGAGTGTCAGTCGTCCACCCATTATGTCGATTGGAAGGTTCTCGAAAATCCTTATGACTGGATGAACTTCCGCGTGACTCACGCAGTCGAACGACTTGTCTTGCTGATGCCGCGGCGGACCGGTATCGCTTTGGCCAATAGTAATCGAGAAACGCAGCAAGGGATGTGTATCCATCAGGCCATGCGGCAAGATGTCGATCCACTGCCTGGATCTCTTCAGTCGTGAGATCTTCAAATGCACTCACGAATCGCGTGGTTTCCATTTTGTACGGATCATCGGCAACTTCAACCGCACCATTCACAATGGTTATGCTACCTGGCGCCGGAACATGCTTTGTCCATTGGCATTGTTCGTGTAGCAAGAACGCGAGGACTGTGGTATCATAGCCATCTGGTTGTGGTTTCGCAACGCGGGACCAATCGATATCTGCATATATCATAACGAATTATTTAGTTGAACGGAGTCCCGTGGAACCACACATGCCGGCATATGACAACTCTGCCACCGTAGTATGCCAATCGTTCACCCCACAAATATCGCCAAGTGTCTGACCAGGCAGGACTTACAAGGTTTTTTTCATTTCATGCATTTGGTACTTGACATGCGTGGTGAGAAGAGGTATAATTGTTTCACATGAAAGAAAAACAACGGAAAATGAAACGGCATGCCATCGAGCGGGAGACGGTCGAGAGGTACCTCTCGCGTGGTGGCAAGATCACTCGCGTACATGCGTCACTCCCGAATGACCTCATATGCTTAACGGAGGGGGAACGTATCGACAAGATGCTCGGTGCATCGTATGACGATCTGTTTGGCACTGGCGTCTCATCCTTCTATGTGTCGGGTGAGATCCAAAGCGCGATTCGCGAAAACACGGATAACCTGAATGCGGAGAATGATTACAATGAGTAAAACAAGTAACTGGGCCCTGTCGATGCGTTGGTTGGATGAATGCTCCCCGATGGAGCGACTGGAATTCGAACGGTCCACGGTGTCCTCGGATGCTATCTCTGACGGATACGCGATACGACTGGCAGAGATGGAAGCGAAGGAAGAAGAGGAAAAGGAACGAGAACTGGTGGAAGTATAAACACGCGGCGACGGCCGCACATACATACAATGCCTATGACTGACTACAGATCACCCGGCTATTGCGCTCACGGCATCGGCATCGATCTCTCATGTGAAGATTGTGATCGATGGCATAGGAGTAATATATATTTTCAATACGGCGATGTGCCGACGCTTCTCTACACTTGTGACGATGAGGGGGACGTAAACGACTTCGTCGCGCCTGAGGCAGAGAAGTCGCGACAGATCGCACCGAGTGACATTCGCACTGTGCGAAACTGTCTCGACTGGGCAGAGGGCGCGTGGCGTGAGTGGCGCGGAACTAGCGGAACCGTCTCTCACACACTCACGGCGAAGGAACGCTCGATGATTAACGCGAAGCAGGGTGAAGAGTTCGTGCGTTTTGCCACCGGCGGACAGCGGGAGAATGAAGACATCATTGCAGTGGTGCAGAAGAATCCACGTATCAAGGATGCGTGGTGTTTATCCACGCGGGACGGACTGCACATTTATCGATACTAACAGCGACACACAGAGGTGAATGACATGCGACTAATATGATCGAGCGCCGACGATGACCTCTAGTCCCTGTGCCTCTTCCACCAGGCGCAGCGGCAACCTCGCCGAGGTGGGGGACCCCTACGGGGGTGGCGATTTGATGGTCTGTTGCAACATCGTCGATAGTTGGTTCGTTTAAACAGAAAACAACCATAAAAACATAAAACGGGTTCCACATCCCTCATCAAAAATTGGCGCGGCCGGTGGTGAAACACCAGCACAGTTTGGCGGGACCTGTAACAAACCGCCACCATTTTATAATTGTAACCGATGAAAAATAAGATTCACGTCAACCAACACATCATCAAAAAGAATCGAAAGACGGGCGAACGAAACCCGGTCCTGACGATCAAGACATACAAAAGCAATACGTATGCGTCCGAGATTGAGGGCAACGGAAAATTTCGCGTCATCTATTCCCCAGACAAGCCACTCTCCTGCGGCGCACACGTCTGGATTGAATACGACGGGGACGTGACGATCATTCGCTAACCACGAAGGTGTTCGACTAAATAGATGCGAAAAACTAAAATCGTTGAACCACAACGCACGGCCGCCACGACGTTCCGCTGGAAGTGTCCTTCGTGCCAGGCGTGGGTGAACGAAGCTATCGGTATGCGGTGCGCGGATTGCACGGCGGGAGTGAGCAAGGCACCGAAAACCAAAGCGCCACCAGCACCGAAAATGTTTTCGGATCTCGGTGACATGTTCGGAACTGACGTTCCTCGAAAGGCAAAGTCGTGATCACCATCTCCCCATTCGCATCAGAGAAACTCAAGGCACTCCTCGCTGAAGAAAAGAAAGTCGATGGCGGCCTGCGCGTGTTCGTGCAGGGTGGCGGGTGTTCCGGTTTTCAGTATGGTCTACTCATCGAGGATGACGCCGGTGATGTTGATCAAGTCTTCGAATCCAATGGCATCAAAATGTTTGTCGATCCCATCAGCATTAGCTACCTCACCGATGCCGTGATCGATTTCGAGGGGTCGTTAGTCGGCGGCGGGTTCAAAATCAATAACCCGAAAGCTGTCTCAACCTGTGGGTGCGGATCGTCCTTCACTGTGTAATATGCAGAACCGTGTTGAACTTGCTCAACATTTCAGCGATCTCGGATTCACACGCGGTGCGGAGATCGGCGTCTTCGAAGGCTACTACTCCAAGGTCTTGTTCGATCAGAATCCACGTCTCCGAATGTTGTGGTGTGTCGATTCGTGGGGACCAGAATCACGCCGCGTGGCCGCCTATGACGTAGCGCGTGAAACCCTGTATCCATACGCGAGTCGCATCGTCTGGAATCTTGGCACAAGTCTGAGTGTCGCACAGGGTATGGCGGACGGGATACTCGACTTCGTGTTCATCGACGCCAATCATTCATACGAATCCGTTAAAGAAGACATCACCGCGTGGGCGCCGAAAGTCCGCTCCGGTGGTCTGGTGACCGGGCACGACTACTATCCTGGCAAGCGTGTCAAGCAATGTGGGGTGATTCCTGCTGTCGATGAGTACGTTGCCGCGCACGGACACACGCTACACACAACCGCGTATGACGGGAACAACCCCGTCAAGGACGACCGACAACCGTGCTGGTACTTCACCAAACCCTAATGGATATCGCTAAGTCCAGCATCCGTAAGCACTTACAGGTGGGACCAAATAGTTGAAAAAAGATCGCCGTTTTTGCTAAGAAAAATCGCAGTTTTTGGAGGGTAGGTAAACCCCTTCTATACAGCAACTTACAGAGACGCCCGATTTGACATGGAATCGCGTTTCGATCTATAATATGGGTATGGTGACAAAATCATTCGTGCTTGCCGGACGCGCTTCATTCATCCTCGCTAACCCCTCGGGAGAATCCGTCACGGTCAAAATTTCACAATCGCGTGGAGAAGTCGCTGACGCGCAGGGGAACGTAAAGCCCGCGATGCATTGGGTGACGCTCCGACACAACAACGATCCGTGGGACTGGGTCGGTTCGCTGATCATCAGTCAGGGGACGATCAAACCGAAGTATGGTTCGTCGGTGAATCCCCGAATACTGAGCATTGCGAACTGGGCGCTCGACTGCGTCTGGAAGGGGCTCACGATGCCATCGGGGTATCGTCTGGAACATACTGGGCGGTGCGGGCGCTGTGGTAAAATGCTGCGTGACGCGAAGAGTATCGAGTCGGGGTTTGGTCCCGAATGTATCAGATACGTATAAGGAGTTTACGTGGGAGCAACACCTGGATTGAACAAGGCGCGTAAGAGTGAGTTGACGAAGTCGGGAAAGATCAACTGCTCTTTCTGCCCATATCACAAGAACGAGAATCAGACTCGGAGGAAGCCGCGATCTGACCGTTACAAAACTGAGCGGAAACGCTAGAAGGAAATATATTATGCCATATCGACTCTTGAGTGATCGTGACGAACCAGTCGTGTTTGACTAAATACATAAACGAGGATATCATGAACCATGTGATCGCACACACCATTGATGACATTGACCCGGACAGCCCATTTGCGGATGCGCTTCTCGCAGATGGTTTTGAAGATGCCTTCGTCGGCTTCGGGATGCAGTTCACTGCGGCCGTCGCCATCTACGACTACGAGCGGTGCCTCACGATCTTGCAAATCCGCGACGAGATGTCATGGGACGAGGCATCCGAATACTTCGAATATAATGTTGTGGGTGCCTACGTCGGCGCACACACGCCCGTCTTCATGCAATGGCCAACAGGATACGGACCTGGGTTGCTGAAGACGACCGCACCGGTTATTGACCAATTTTAGGAGTTCACCTCACATGTTACAGCTACGCTATACGCTCGTCCTCGTATTGATTGTCTCGATAGCGTGTATCCCCGCGTCGATCTTTGCGTCGATCCCCGCGCCTTTACAGTTGCCGCTCCCTGCACCGACATCTCCATCGATCCCTGCACCGATCCCGCCCGCTCCGATCCTCGATGTCCCGATACCGATACCAGATATCCTCCCCGCGCCTACACCACCGCTGGTCCGAGTGACCGTCACGGCCTACTCCTCCTCTCCTGATGAAACCTCCGGTGATCCGTTCATCACGGCCAGTGGTCGGAGAGTCTTTGACGGACTCGTCGCATGCCCTCGCAGCCTGCCGTTTGGTACAGTCGTCAAAATTGGCACACGTCTCTACCACTGTTTTGATCGACTGCACCAGAAGTATGACGACCGGTTTGATATTTGGATGGCCACCAAGGACGCCGCGCTGCTCTTCGGGAAGCGGCAACTCCTCGTTCACATCATGCGAGGGTAGCCCCATGCCTCCACCACGCACCACCCCGGCACCGTCGATGACACCACTCGACCCCGACACCACGAAGAAGATCGTTGTCGAGTATGGCGTCTGGGCCACCGATCCGCAGAGCGGGACGTATGACACCCGGCAGTTGCTCCTCCCCTTTCCCACACGGGTGGAGTGTCTCGCCAGGATTGCCGCTGAGGCCTCCGAGACACCTGTCGGACAGGCGCCGCGGCGCGGGTGCTTTGGTGAGGATCTTTTTGACTGAACGAGAGAGAATATTATGCGACATCAGTTGACGTTAGCCAGACGATATTTACCGCCGCCGGTAAGATATCAAAAACTAAACAAATATCACTTTGATGGCGACACGCTCGTCATGCTGAATAACCCAGACGGGAGAGAATTCTATTACGAAGCTGACGTGCCTGACACAGCCGATTTATCATATAAACTCTTGGAACATACGTGGTCGTTTGGCTTCCAAGCGAATGGTAAAATTCAGTGTGTTAAGACAAGTATCAATAGGCGGGCGATAACGATGCACGAATTGATTATGAAAGACGTGCCGCATAAACCCGAGCAGACGATAATTGCCCATCTAGATGGGAACCCGCTCAACAATCGCCGGTCCAATCTACGATGGGTGACGAGGTCGGTGAGTCAGCATAGTACACGCGATGCCGAGAACAAACCGAGGCGTGGGATTAAGCATGGGAATCCGCTGGCGTATATGACGACCAAATTAAATTCGTGTCGGCCGTGGATGGCCATGCTTATGGTAGGGCGCGTCCCATACAGGTCGAAAAGCGTTTCCACAGCGCGTGAGGCCGAGGAACAGTATCTTATCTTGAAGCATCTGCATCATCCTGAGACGCCAGCGATATGGTATGAGCAATATGCTGCCTGTCAAGCGTCAGGATATTGGGATGCCAAAGATGCTGCGAACGGCACTGCGAAATGGACCATAGTGGGGACCGTCGTTGTTTGAGGGGAGTGTATGATGAAACTTCTATTCTACATCATCATCTTTATCCTGGCGGCATTCGTCGGATTACTGGTCGACCACTACCTCCACTCACCGGGCATATGGCACTGCTTGATGGGGATTGAGTTTTGTGGGAATGGCATATTTCCAGAGAGGGAGTCCCGTGGATTAACATTGCCGATATTTCCGGACGGAGTCCCGTGGGATCTTAATAGACTACAGACTATCGGCACGGACTGTTTTGATAGCGCACAGTCTATTATTCTGGACGGAGTCCCGCTCGTTGCTGGCATAAAATGTTTTTGGACGGAGTCCCACGGGTTCAAAAATGCCGCTGAGAACGCCCGGGAGTCCCAAGACCCCCCCGGGCCCTACTAATACCCCCCCCTCGCGCCTGCGGCCGCCGCTGCAAGTCCAGCATCCGCAAGGACTTACAGGAGGGACCAAATAAATAAAAAAAGATCGCCGTTTTTGCTCCAGAAATTCGTAGGTTTTGAACAGCACTTAACCCCTGTATTCACAACGACTTAGCGCGACACCCGATTT
>Ga0209089_10002809_pt1 | contig 15191 bp, 8 predicted proteins | sample ArcticOcean_MG_C_FD_187431 | JGI IMG/M metagenome (GOLD analysis project Ga0209089, IMG submission 187431) | Marine microbial communities from western Arctic Ocean - ArcticOcean_MG_CB2_150 (SPAdes) (version 2) | ecosystem: Environmental > Aquatic > Marine > Oceanic | place: Arctic Ocean: Canada... | reverse complement strand
CTGGTGGTCAAACCCACGACGGGAATCCTTACGGAAAGAGAGTAAAATGAAGAATTACTCAGCTAGTTTGAATTATTTCAAATCGGTTTTAGAATCCTACACACCTCAAGATTTGAGGGATGATGACAAGTATGGCGAATTCCTTTCAAAATTTGGGGAGAGACTGAAAACCAAGCAGTTAGCCATGAGTACTGCGAATACCTACATTGGAATCTTAACTTCAAAATTTATGAGTCATGCGAATGTGGAACCACGAATCACATGCGAATTGAAGGAAGATATCCGTTCGATACGAAGCCGAATGAAACTACCAAAGCCAGACAATTCTTCAATCAGCGATGAAGATGTCGTCCTTTGGATAAGCAAAATGGACTATTATTGTGAACATCCTGAACGGGCACCAAACCTTAACAAAATTGCACTTGAAACTACAAAACTGAAGGGAGAACGAACGAGTCTTGGATTGCTACTCACACTTCGCGCCTACTCATGGCTGTGTTTGATAACTGGAGGGCGAGCAGATGAAATCAGAAGGATCAAAATTGATGACATCAATCAGAATTGGGTAAGAAGGAAGATTACCAAAGGTCGTCTTTACACAGATTCTCTCAACTCCAACATGCGCGATTGGGTGTGGCAAAGGATTGAACCATTTCTGGATTATATCAGGGTGAACCATCCAAATGCAGAATTTTTGTTTAGTGAATCTGACAATGTAATGGGAGCTGGCACAATTTCACCTAAGACACTCCGCCAACTTGTGAAGGGGTCAATGATTGATGCTGGGATGAGCCCAACTAGTCCGTCAAAATGTTACTATCGAATACATGATTTTCGAAAAACTATCGCTAGATGGGTCAGTGCAAATGGTGGGTCAATTGAGTGCACGACCGCTCTGCTTTCCCACTCCGGGACTGATATCACATTCAAAGCGTACTTTGCAGATGAACACAAACAAAGTCTAGCCTATGAGGGTCAGAGGTTAGCTGTTGACCATCTTAAAAATCTCTTAGAAATCCGGGAGTCGGTTGATTTGGAAATAATCCAGTTGCAAGAGATGTTTAGCGACCTTGAAGGGTTCGAAATCTTTGAAGATGGGGGCTCAACCATGCCAGCATGTGTTCTATTTGGAGAGCCAGGCATGATTTCTGAAGGGCCAGATGGAATTTCGGTTGTAGGTGCTGATGCACTTGACAATCAAATGACGAACTTCATGGTGGGCCACGAGGCTACTGAAATGGTCCGCGCTCCCGGACTTGAACCGGGGACATCCTGATGGCTGCCAAATACAACCGTTGTATTTACGAGTCTACAGTCAGGCACTCTGCCAACTGAGTTAAGCACGGGCAGGCCGCCGAGCGCCACCTCTCATTTGACTATTTCCGGCCCTCATTCAATTTCACCTCACTCCTTTACACACAAAGTGTGTAGTCAAACTCAACTTTTCTATTCTGGAAATTAATTCACCTCAGCCAATTTATTCTGCTTGTGGCCCTCATGAGGGGGTCAAGAATTGGCCTGTATAGGTGAACACAGACCGACAAGCGTTTATACCCTTGAAGTAGCGAGTTAGTGTCTGTAGGTAGTGAGAACGGTGAAGTCCATTGATGGGGGACAAAGCGCGGCAAGTGGTGAAGACTACAGTGGAATTGTTGATGAAATACGCAAGGACATTGATACTGGGCCGACAACAACACTTCTAGATGACGAGTTAAGTGCATACGGGGTTCCAAATCCTCGCCTCCTGATTTGTGGCTGCGGTGGTTCTGGCAATAACACGATGAACAGAATAACTCACTTGGGTGTTGAGGGTGCAGTCACCGTCGCGATTAACACTGACAAACAACATCTTGACCACACGCGGGCAATGCAGAAATTGCTTGTTGGTCGCCATATAACCAGGGGTCTTGGTGCTGGAGGTGACCCAAGTATGGGTCGTAAGTGCGCCGAGGCTGGCCGCGATGTAATCTCAAAAATTGTCCACAACGCGGATTTAGTTTTCATTACTGCTGGGCTTGGAGGCGGAACAGGGACTGGAATCGCTCCAGTTGTTGCTGATGAGGCAAAGCGAGCTGGAGCATTGGTTGTAGCAATTGTGACAACCCCATTCCATGTTGAAAGGCGACAACGCATGCAAAGAGCGCTTGAAGGCTTGGAGCAATTGCGAAAAACCTGCGACGCAGTTTTGGTTTTAGACAACAATCGACTTCTTCACTATGTGCCGAATCTTCCGCTAGATGAGGCATTCAGTATTATGGATCAATTAATCGCTGAAATTGTTAAAGGAATTACTGAGACTATCACTTTGCCATCGCTCATCAATCTAGATTTCGCAGATGTCAGAACAATCATGGAAGATGGAGGCGTGACAATGATGCTCTACGGAGAGTCTGACCGCGGTGCTGAGGAAGTTGTGCACGAGGCGATGAACCACCCACTTCTTGATATTGATGTGGCAGGGGCGACAGGCGCGCTCATCCATGTGACGGGAGGCCCGTATATGACACTCGAACAGGCTAGTCAAGTGGTTGACCTAATGACGAGTAGAATCGCTCCTGATGCTAATGTGATTTGGGGTGCGCGTCAAGATCCAGGCTTTGGTGATACCATCAAAGTGATGTCAATTATCACTGGCGTTGCTAGAGACAGACTGTTAGAAGAACAAATGAGTGCTGATAAGTTGGGCGAAGCGCTTGGCTTGGCCCAAGAAGGCGATGCTGGAAGTAGATTTGGCTTCCAGCGCTTCGATTAATTGTAGTCAAATTTCATTGGCACAAATATTCTCACCTGCAAGTTTTGCGTAAAATCAATGGCGCATTCAAATAGGGTTGGAAATCACACATCTTGCCGCTAAGGTAGGGGGGAGAAAGAGACATGGAGAATGATACAAGAACAACCGTTCAAATCGCAGACGCTTCAGGGCACGCTGAGATGGAACTAACCAAGGCTGAGACGATGGATGTAATCGCACAGAACCAGGGTGCATGGGTATTCGCAGGAAACCGACTAGTACAGCCGGCTGAACTGGAGCAAGCAAACTGGGCTGATGTAGGCACTGTTCAGGTGATGCCACCACTAGTTGGGGGACAAATCTGACACTAACAAGACAAGCTAACACGTTGGGTCGGGGGCGAGAGTCCCCGGCCCAGCACTAACATCACAGAATATAACCGAGGCGAACCGCTGATAAAGGGGCAGTAAGTCGGCGAGTCGCTAAGGAGGACTTGAGTATGTCAAAAGGGCTATCACACCATCTTCGGGAGACTTGGAAAAGGCCCAAGGATAACATCCCGTCTGACTACCGCCGTGAGCGCATGACGCAGTGGCGTCATGAGCCTGTTTTCCAGCGTATTCCTAAGCCAACTCGTATTGATGCGGCTCGCCGTGTAGGATATCGAGCAAAGCAGGGAATCACCGTAGTTCGCACTAGAATACGCCGTGGTGGCCTGCGTAAGTCTAAGATTAACGCTAAGCGTAAGCCGTCAAAGATGGGTATGCGTAAAATTACAATGGCAAAGTCAACTCAGCGCCTGGCTGAGGAGCGTGTCGGCAAGAAATATCCAAATATGGAAGTCTTGAACTCATATTGGGTTGGCCAAGACGGTAAACAAAAATTCTTTGAAGTTATTCTAGTAGATCCTAACCACCCAGTAATCAAAGCTGACAAGCAGTTGAGTTGGGTTGGAAACAGCCGACATCGTGGCCGAGTCCACCGTGGTAAGACCAGTGCCGGAAAGCGAGGTCGTGGATTATACAACAAAGGTAAGGGTGCAGAGAAATTACGCCCAAGTCTGAAGGCTAACCTCAACCGTGGCAAATAACTGAGTTTGACTTAACTCAGCGGCAACTTTGATTGACCTTGACCATCCGTAGTGATACAATGGCGGAGGCATTAGTCACGACTTTGCGTGGTCTTCCAGTTTTTCTTCCCGATGGAAGAAGGCTTGGAATCGTTCATGACACCGTTATTGAAGTAGACCATTGGTCAACTTCTCACCTTTTTGTGGTGGATTGCCCAGAAGAAATAGTTGCTGGAGGAGTCAATGTTGCAGTGCCCTGGCATTGGGTGCGAGGTATCGAAGATGTTGTTATTCTTCGCTGGTTTCCGCCAACCCCAATCCCTGAAGACCCGTGAACCCTTGATGAGGGATGAGCGTGTCCGAGAGTACGGTCACAATGTTTGAACTGCACGTGTTGGGTACTTCGTCGGCCCGTTTTTCACATGACCGGGCCGTTTCTGGCTCCTTTGTGATGACTCCTGGTGGTGCACTTTTGGTAGATTGTGGAGAAGGAATGCAAAAGCGCTTACTCGACCAAAATCAAGCCTTGAAGAAGAGTGGTTTGCAAATTCGTAGTCGGATGGCCAAAGTGCGCGCAATTTTGTTTACCCACGGCCATCTTGACCACTGTTGGGGATTATTGCCGATGTTGCACACAATGTCATTGGATGGTCGCACTGAACCACTTACTATCATCGCCCCGACCAGCCAAAAGGCTGTTGCGTGGGCTCTGAAAAATCCCGGCGAATCGCCGGATGCTGAGAGCGGCGTTGATTCAACAGATCTAGCAATTCTGTTCCAACAGTGGCAGTCTCTTGGCTCAAAAGATGATGATTTTGGTTTCAAAATAGATTGGGTGCTATTGCCAATGGAGCAGAAATCCCCATTTATTTCACCTATTCAACCCCTTGATAACGTTGAATTGATGGTTGTTCCAACAGAACACGGTATTCCATCCTGTGGCTGGCAAATCACTAGCAATCAAATTAAGGGCAAATTTGACCGCGCCAAGGCAGATTCACTATCTCTAACCACCGAGCAGGTGAGCGCACTTGCAAGTGGTGAAGATATTACAACTGATTCGGGTCAACTACTTGCTAAGGATTTTCGCGGCGAAGAGAAACCTAGGCGCTCATTACTAATTTCGGGGGACACCACAGGAGATGTGCAAGCGTTTGGCCAACTCGAGACAGCCCCAGATTTACTGTTACATGAGTCTACTTTCCTAGAGCACAAGTCAGAAAAGGCAAGAATGTACAATCATTCAACCACCCACGATGCCGCTCGTCATGCTGAGGTGTCTGGTTCTCAAGTGCTGGCATTGACTCATTATAGTTCAAGTGTGGACGACATATTAGTTGTTCAAAATGAAGCCCAAGAATTACACAAAAGGTCAATTGCTTGCAACGATGGAGATGTTTTCACAATTTCTCGTAATGGCGAAATCACTGTCCATAGGCGTTGCGAAGAGTGGAAAAATTACTCGCTTTGAAGACAAGATATGGCTACACCCGAAGGGTGAACCATTGAAAGGTAGAACAGCGGCACAACTTATGATGCGTTGGAGCGTAGTCGTCTCAGTCGCCCTTTTAATGCTGCTTGGAAGCATTATTCCAGCAACGATTTCCGATGACTTGAATTTGAATAATTTCCAACAGCAAGCAGGAGTAAAAGACCCACTATGTCCAGCAACAAATGTTAGTAGTCTACCACCGATGGTAAATCTCGCTAACCAAACATGTTTGCAAGTTCCATTGGGCACTTTAGCGCCTGGCAGTTTAGTTTCAATCCAAGCATCGGTAACAGGCAATTCATCCGACTTGCTAATCTTCGCTGCAAATTCAGTAGGCACTTATCTCAATGGCCAATCTTACAGGACTTCTTCTATTTGGGAAGCAGATGCATCAGTAGAGTCACTTTCAGGCGATGCGGAATGGCATTGGGAAGTGCCAACAGATCGTTCGGAAACAGCATGGTTTCTGATTCTTGACAATCTTGCACATTCAGGAGACCAAGGTAATGGTGGACAGGGTGGTGGTGATTCAAATATCACAATCTCAGTAACTTTCCCAACTATGTCCTACTGGACTCTAATTGACTCATTACAAGTCCTTGCACCGGGGAGTCATGTTGCCCTTCTTGGACCATCTGAATTAACTCTAGACGCGGGCACTCAAGTTTCAGTAACTGCCCTCCCTCTCTCTGGAGTGGGGGATTTGTTCATCCTAACTGAGGCTCAGAAAGACACCTATTTGTTGGGTGGCGATGGTGCTTTTTCGGTGCCTGGCACTCAAATGCTTTCAATATCAACTCCCACTTCACAGCCTTGGATTGTGCCATCTAATTTAGCCGGAGAACCTCTCTATTTATTCTTGGATAATGAGGCTGGTCCAATTGGTGGCGGAGATGGTTTGTCCCCCTTGAGAATTACTGTCAGCGTCACATTATTGCCAATATTGAATCCAGCAATATCCAGTGCTGATGATTTGAACGATGTTGATGTCAAAGAACAGATTAGTTTTGATGTTGAATCAACTCCTAATCTTTCACAGCAGGTTGATTTGACTCAGACTGAGTGGGATTTTGATGGAGATGGGTCAACTGATGCAACCGGGGAATCAGTCACAACAAAATTTTTGAGTCCAGGAAATCGTTCAGTAAAAGCAACAATTCACGGCCCTGATGGTAGAAGTAATAGCAACACTATTGCAGTAACTGTGATAGATTCTTCTAATCCCAACTCTTCAATTCTTGGTTCTAATGTTTGGCAGAGGGATGTTGACGCAAGTTTCACATTGACATCAACATCAGTGGATAATTGGCAAGTTGTTAGAGAAGACTGGAGGGTTGATGGTGTCCTAATATCCTCTTTTACAACCTCATTACCCTCATCTTTTACACATGCAATTAACACCACAGGTGAACATATTGTTGAGTTAACAGCAGTTGATGGGGCTAACAATATTGACGCCACGGTTGTCACGATTATTGTGAGAGATGGTACAAAACCAGTAGTGGGTGACATCATCGTAGCCAATGATACAGTGATGGTTGGTACTGAAATGACTTTCAGTGTTAGTGCAACTGACCCAGAATCAGAATTGTTGAGATATAATTGGGATTTTGATAAAGAGGTTGATTCCGATGGAGACGGCGTGACTGGGAATGATGTTGACGCTACAGGTTCTACAGTATCTTGGTCTTTCAGTACTGCCGAGCCAACTTATGTCACTGTTACAGTTACTAATGATGAAAATAATTCAATGACAGTTCAGATTCTCATCGATGTAGAGGCTGATCCGAATGCTGTAAGCGGTTCTTCATCTCCTATAGGTAGCATAGCCCCATTCATCATTTTAGTGATAGTAGTTATGCTAGGTGCTGGTGGTTGGTTTGCATGGAGAAAGCGTAAAGAAAATCTGCATCAAGAAGCAGTTTATCTTGCTCAAGCAGCCTCAGAAGAAGAGGCACAGGGTCCTGAACCAGAACGTGATGATCAACTCACAATGTATGCACCAGCGGGTTCCCAATCCGGTGGCTATGGCGGTGGAGGAGATGACAGCATTGCAGCACTAGCCGGAACAGGTTACTCGCAAGGAATAGTATCTGAAGATGCTTTAGCCGCATTTGGGGATGATGATGAGCCGCAAGATGTTGCTAAAAAAGATCCAATCCTTGATGACCTTGATTTTCTCAGAAGTAAAGATGAGAAACCAGTGACAGAAGTTGCAGCGCCTGAGCCAGAACCCAAAGCAGCTGTAAGCAAACCGGAAGGAAAAGTCGCTAAGGGTTCATCTGGTATTGCTCTGCCTGATTCTGCAGGAGTTGCTACATCTCGCCAAGCCGTGAAATCCAAAGCAGAACCTGCGCAACAGGTCTCACCTACAGCCAAGCCTGTGGCTGAACCTGAACCTGAAGTGGTTGACAGTACAACTGTGAAAGCCTCTTGTCCATCTTGTGAACAGATGTTTGCAGTTGATATGCCAAATGACATTGAACAGGCTCTAGTGGCTTGTCCCAAGTGTGACCAACGAATTCGTCTTGAAAAATAAGTCTGAAATCGTCCTCTATGAGGACGAGTTACTTTGGCTAATTCCCAGAACGCAAGAAATGACTCAAATTTGATTCAATCAACCAAATCGTTCAAGCAACATGAGTGAGTAAATTGCTCTATGGAGGAGCCAAGCGTCAGATTGTTAGTTGCCGGACCTCGCACATTTGACTCAAAAATGGGGATTTTAATCACACTCATCATTTTACTGCCGCTTGTTGCCCCAATTAGTACTGCATCGGCCGAATTACAAGTCAGTGCTGAGGATTTTGATATTCTTTCTCAACTTGATGCAGCGCTTGAAACTAGGGCTAGTATGGTTGGTAATGCAGCGGTGACAACTGCTGCTAGCAACGCTCTTGACCAAGTACGATTGGAAGAGAGATTGAGTGATGCTAATGACCCGTTATCTAGAATTGATGAGAGCATGTCAAATATGGTGATGGTTGATTCCACCCCTCCTGTACCCGTGCATCCAACCCCATACGAGATGGTTCTGAATCCGGATGAACACCCAGATGAATGGGCCAACAATATTTGGGGTACTTTACTGACTGCCGATAATTTTGTCATTTGGACTCATTTCAAAACAGATACTGGGCAGGAGTATGACCATTACGAAGAGGTTGATTTTTCAGAAACTGGCCTTTTTGCTGGAGGAATAATAGGATTAATTACTGGCTCGAATCCATTGTTGCATGAAATTTCTATTGATAACGATTCCACTTATGACATTGAGGTTGGCTTCACTGTTGATACCTCGCAGAGTGATGGTTGGGGCACTGAAGGAAATCCACCAACAACTTTGTGGGTTGAACCGACTATTGAATTCTCAGTAGTAGCCCTTGATACTCAAGCAACTTTGTGGGACCATATTGAATTCCTTGAAGTATCACTGATGAAACAATTTGCATATTCGTTGAATCCTCTTGGAGAAGGCGAGAGTTATGTTTGGGTCATCGACAGCCGATTCACGATGATGCCAGAAGATTTTAGTTTGGAAGTAGGGCTTGAGAGATTTTGGTTTGATATTACTGGAGCCACATTTTCATTCTTCCAAGCATTAATTGGAATCGTTACAGGGCCCGTAGATGAAACAGGAATCTCAATCGCATCTGTAGCCGCACCGTATGCTATTCATGTAGATAATGTAGGCCAAACAGATTGTCCTGATGATTACGATGCCGCAACGATGTATGGTGCGGAATCTAGCGTGCATCGTTGTACCGTAGGTGTTGGATTTGGTTATGTTCATTTTGACGCGCCAGCCAATGCGGGGGATAAAGAGACCAGCGAATTTGCTTACATTGATATTGGGATTCATCCCGTTGAAACGAATGTAGTTCTACCTTCTGTTATTGATTTAGTGTTGAGGAATGACGATGTTCTAACAACATCATTTGGAGTAACAGGAGAGGGTGGATTAGACACCGTTGAGTACTTCGCTGATGAAAGAGCAGACTTACATTTACACTTCCACGAAAACCGTTCTAACCAAGTTTCTGCACCTGGTGAACCTTATGGGAATATCACAGATTCTCAAGGTTGGCTCAGAGGAATGCCTTCTGGAGAACTCCCCTCTGATGAGGTATCAAGAATTTTCCGTATGCTTGGTAGCGAATCCTCGCCGGAATTACCGGGACAAATGCCAGAAAGAGTTTCGATGATACTTGCCATCAAGAATTTCAGTAAAGACACAACTCCAAATAATGCAGATTCCACTTTACCAGTTGACCCGACTGAACCACCAAATACACTGGTGGTGTTATTTGCAACTCAGTCAGTTACTGAAATTGATTATTCTTCTTGGTTTCAACGAGAAGGTGCAATTGATGATCACCGCCGATTACGTATTCATGCCACAGATTTACCTACTGGATTAGTTCTGCAGGGGAGTTTCCAACTAGGGGCTGGTGAAGCAACTGACGGGGTGATTGGTAACGCACAATCAGACCCGATTTCAGCCATATTAGATGCAACAATTCTCAATATTGTCGATGTCTTCATTGATATTGGTAATATTGTAAACAGTATTCCAGAAGCAATTGTGGACATTGTTGGCGGCGATGGAGCAGGGACTGGGACAGGCGGTGAAATCTATCTTGACTTCTACACTTCAATTGCTGCAGACCGACAACTGATGAGTCTTGGAATGGCGCAAATAGAATTGGGCTCTAGTATGCAACCAATTACAGATGGTCCCCACGTTATCATGGCAAAAGACCTCGGCTTAGGTCTGGTAAACGGTAGGCACGGAATGGTTGAGCCATTAGTGCCGGTGGCAGTGAGTATCCGACTTGATGGACTAAAGTCACTCCACATTGTGGATGATGCATTAGCAGAACAACAACTCGTTTCACTTAGATCTGAGGGCGGTGACCCATTACGATTCATCTACATGGAACACGAAACAGGCTCGTTGAATTCTGAAAATTATCAGTCAGTCTATGTTTCGAATCAACCCGGAAGTTTGGACTTATTAGTTAGTGAAGGAAATCTTACTTGGATAAGTGATAGGAGAATAGATGAGATTCTCTATAGTGGGCGCGCAGGTGAGCAAAGACAGGTTGTTCTCATTGAGCAGTTTCCTCAAAATTTCAGTATGGGGGTGGGTTCAACAATTGATTGGGCAGGAGATACCCCGATTGGAGGTATCACCATTCAGATGGGTAATGCAACTGACTTGCGAACAATGGACGGGGATCACTTCCAATTCTGGCAAAACATTGACACCAACGAAGCATCACTTTCAGCACACATTAGTGGAATATCAGAAATTTCCTATTCTGAGCCGGTATTAGAGGGAAGTTCTGGTAGAGATGGGATGCCAACAGCAACCATAGTTACTGAAGGCGGAAATGATTTGGCAATAATGCTCAGGGATGAAACCGATTGGGACCAACCTACATTGGGGATTAATGGCGAAATGTTACTCAGTCCTTTACCAGCCCGTTTGGAAATTGCAATCCCGCCATCAGATGGTGAGAATCAGATTACAATGCCAACTTTCTCAACTGAAAACGGTCTTGGGGGAGTAGGATTTTTCCTTGCAGGATTTTCAGATGTTGGCCGTGGCGTCAATGATATTCTCAGCGGTTTTGCAACTAGCATCACAGGTAATGGTTCGAGTAGCGAAGATTTCTCTGTAGGAATTAATCTAGAAACTGATTCACCATTTGACTTAATTATTGATATTCGTCAAGGAAATATGCCATTAGAACAGCCTGATTGGGTTCATGGTATGGCAATGAGAGCTGGACAATATGAGAACAGTACAGCATTCCATTTACTCGCTTGGTTACCCGACCTCCCTCCTCAAACCAATATTTTCGTAGATTACACCAACATGAGTGTACGTGACAAGTATCATGTTGAAATTGATCTTTCAGGGTGGGTTCCCACTCGGGAAGAGTTCATTATTGATGTGAAAGGATTTGAGGGCCAAGACTTCGCTCTCACAATGTTTGGATTTGAGATAGGGCAACAGACCTCTCTAAAAGTCGAGATGGATTTGGAGCGAATTAATGATCTAGTTATTCCTGAAATTCAGTTGACATCTCGATATGAGATGTCACATACACTTGACTTTGTTCATGCGATGTTACTTGACAGAGAGGGGGCTACTAGGTCTGAGGTATTACTCAACGATATTCCTCGTTCGGTTGATTTTAATGCGGCACTTGGTCAGAGGGTTCATCTTTCAATGACAGTGCCAGAAGAAGAACAAATCAACAAACGAAGTGTTGAGTCAATAATGATGCAACAACAGGTATACTCGGAAGGGCAATGGTGGCCACTTACGGTGTTTATTCACGAGGTGCCTGGTACAATGACTCTTGATGTGCGGCCTTCTTTCAATTTTGATATCACCCAGGATACTAGTTTCCAAGGTATGCCAACTTTAGATTATTCATCCTCAGGTAAAGGTATGGATTTGTTCATGACAGCCGCGGGCAGAGCAATAAACAGCAGAGGGGATATGTTGCTGTTAGCAGAAAACATGCCTAGTCATGTATCAATTGCACCGACTGAAACTTTTGGCCTGTCCGTGTCAACATCTGAAGGTGGAATTGGACGCATTTATGTCAAGCAAACAAATGTGCCTGCAACTCCAGGGATTTATATTCAACAGGTTGAAGCAATTGGTGAAAACTTGCAGAGTGCAACGGTAGAGGCAATTTGGATTGGAGGCACCTATCCCATCGTTAAGGTGAGTGATGTTAGAGGAGGTAGGATAGCCGCTACTGCGAGGGTACAAGCAGACCTAGGCGGCCAAACTTTTGACGCAAGGGCCGTTCTCATAGATGCCCAAACAACTAGTTTCATTCCTTCAGCCTCAACAATGGGTATTAACGGTCTGACTAGTGATTTATCACTACTAAACGCAGTGCCCGGTTTTGATAGTTCATCAACACATTGGCTCTTCCCAGAGCCACTTTCAACTGCTGCAGCTACACTGCTGTTTACGATTTTCTGAGGTATAAAAAATGGCTAAGAAACAACCAGAAGGCGCCTTCAATTTGGTTGGCGATTTGGACAATCCAAGCCTCGAAGAGGCTGAGCTTAGCGAAGGCGAAGAACTAGTTGAGGTTGCAGGAAAAACTTTCTCAAAAGATGAGGTTGAAATAGCCCATGAAGCACTAGAAAAAGTGAGGGAAGTTGGTGAGAGGGTTAGCCAAGTGATAACCCCACTTAATGTGGTACTGGCATCAATTTTCATGGCATTTTTAATTTTTACAACATTCGCAGTTGTATTTTGGGTAGTTCCACGTGATGCAGTTTCTGTTGACTCAGTTTACATGCAGAGTGGCCCAGGTCATGTGGTGATGGTTGAGTTGCATAATTATGGTACAAAACCGATTACCGATGTGACCCTTGAAGTTACATTTACTGATGAAGATGGTGAAGTCTTGAATTCAACTAGATTTTATCGGGCTGAAATTGCAGCCCATACCTCAATTGCTGGTGATGACCTTGAGTTGGTAATTAGTGGTGCTACTGTATGGGCGAATTATAAAATTTTGATTGAACTAGAGTATTCATATTACGATGCGTCGGATTTGAAAGAATCTTGGAGCCACGAAGTTGGTGATTGGTCTAGTGAGTATTTCACAGATAAAACTGAGCGACATTGGCTGTAATGCAAGAACAACCCACTGAACCCTAACTGATATAGAGGCTCGGTTGTCCCCTCTAAAGGAGGGGACATGATGTCAAACCGCTATCCTGCATTATTGATGCTGATATTGCTTCTTTTGATGCCAATGGCCTCACTTCTGCCTAGTGAGGCAGAATCTGGCGATTTCAACAGCAATGAATTGGGTACAATTGAATATATTTTGATTGAACCCGATCCAAACAGTATTCGGGGATTGAATAATTCAATATTGACTGAGGGAACTGAACAAATACGCACTACTGAAGCCTCAACGAGAATTGGAATCTATGATTCAAATGGTTTGAGATTGAATCAAGTCATCCCGCCTTCTCTAGCAATATTTCGATTTGATATGGCTATGGTATTAGTAGATGGGGAGGTTGGTTTGTGGGCAGCCCAAGAAGAGATAATTTCAGTCAAAGGGGCTGAAATCCGTGCTTATATTCCACCTTCTGGATTTTTGATTCAAGGTGATGTAACTGTTCTTCAAGCAGTAAAAGCACTGCCTTCAGTCGTAGCATTGCACCCAGTCCCTCTAGCTATGTTTGTCTCAGATGATTTGTTAGATAATTCAATCAATGGCAGCGAATATATTCGTATTGAAGGCTGGCGCTCAAATATAGATGGTTCACTTCTTGATGGCATTGAACTTGCTGAGTGGCAGTGGAGTGTTAGCGAGGTAGCGGAATCAGAAATGATTGTTGAATCAAATCTTGATGTTGGTCGTTACGAAGGCTGGGTAAATGCAAAGGACATACCAGTAATTGCCGCAAATCCAGCAATTTCCTGGTTAAGAATTCCACCAGTTTTTGAATTGCACAATTCTGAAGCAAAAAGTCACATGAAAGTGTCATCAGTTGTTTCTGCGTTTGGAACAACTCTCAATGGCAGTGGTCAAATTATTGCAGTTGCAGATTCTGGGCTTGACCAGGACCATGGTGATATGAATGGTAGAATTAACGCGGTAGTTTCCGTTGTAAGCGGTGACTCGTCTACCGAAGACACACATTCTGGCCATGGCACTCACGTTTCTTGCACAGTTCTTGGTGATGGGAGCAGAGGAGGGTATTCTGGTGTTGCTCCTGAGGCTAATCTCTATTTCCAAGCGATGGAAAGAGATAGTGATGGGCAGTTCTACTCGCCGAGCATGAATTATCTACTAAATGCGGCGTACAATAGTGGCGCAAATATACACACTAATTCATGGGGTTCTCAAAATAATTTTGGTAAATATACAACTGATAGTGCTGATGTAGATGACCGGACTAATCATTACGACCAATATTGGTCCTATGATGGGATGGCGGTGTTGTTTTCAGCAGGTAATGATGGTAATGGGGTCGGTACGATAACTCCACCTGCAACCGCAAAAAATCAGATTGCAGTAGGTAATCATCACAACCGAGGTGGCGGCGCTCCTGATACATTGGCAAGTAGTAGTAGCCGTGGGCCAACTGAAGATGGCCGCATTAAGCCAGATGTGACGGCACCTGGCGCATGGGTACGCTCGTGCCGCTCTCAAGATGCAACTGATATTGCTGGCTCAAGTTGGCAGAGTCAATGGTATTTGGAATATTCAGGGACATCAATGGCTGCTCCAAATGCAGCAGGGGCATCAGCCCTCATTCGTGAGTATCTGATGGAAGTTGCACTACGACCCGAACCTCAGGGTGCTTTGGTGAAGTCATTACTTATTCTAGGCGCAGAGGATATGGGTACCCGAGATATTCCAAACAACGACGAAGGTTGGGGGCGGGTCAATTTACAGCGCTCATTAGCAACTATTGGTGATACTGGAGTTTGGGTTGATGACCGTAATTTTTTGCGAAGTGGCAACAGCCGAGATTACTCATTTAACCTCACACATGGTTGGCAACAACTGAAAATAGTCCTTTCATGGTCTGATTATCGTGGCAGTACTTGGGCAACTGACCAGTTGCAGAATGATTTGGATTTGCTAGTCACAGCACCGGATGGCACAACCACATATCTTGGGAATGTCTTTGAAAATGGGCGCTCAATATCTGGTGGGACTGCTGACGATGTCAACAATGTCGAGGTAGTTTTGATTGACCAAGCCCAGAAGGGCGTTTGGACAGTAAGAGTCTCAGATGTTCGTCACGGTGGGCAAAAATCCGAGCAGACCTACGCTTTAGCAATCCGTGGCGCTGGAGTTGACGATTTGTCACCCGATGCAGCGTTT
>Ga0209089_10002806_pt1 | contig 15194 bp, 21 predicted proteins | sample ArcticOcean_MG_C_FD_187431 | JGI IMG/M metagenome (GOLD analysis project Ga0209089, IMG submission 187431) | Marine microbial communities from western Arctic Ocean - ArcticOcean_MG_CB2_150 (SPAdes) (version 2) | ecosystem: Environmental > Aquatic > Marine > Oceanic | place: Arctic Ocean: Canada... | reverse complement strand
ACTATTGTACTATTACAAATGAATGTTGATGTAAAAGCAAAAACGATGTCTTTTAGAAGAGGCGCTTTTAAGGACTTTATGTTTAGTTTTAGTTGGGGCGGCGGCTCAACCAATCCACATAGAAACAAATTCGGATTTAAAGCAGAGACTTTCAAATAATGAAAAGATTCAATACATATTTAGCGGAAGAAAAACTCAAACATTTAGAGCATTTAGAAGATGCTCTATTTAATCAGGGTTATGGAGGAGCAGAAGAGGCTTTACGAATGCTAGAGGAGATAGTTGCCTCACTTCAAGGCTCTAGTAAAACGAGTGTTAATATACAGAGCAAAGTAGATGGTGCTCCTTCAATCATTGCTGGAACTAATCCAGAAAATGGAAAGTTCTTTGTAGCGACCAAATCCTTATTCAATAAGACTCCTAAAATTAATTATACGGATGCTGATGTTGATGCAAATCACTCCGGTGATTTAGCAACGAAAATGAAATTAGCATTAAAGCATTTCCCAAAATTAGGAATTGATGGTATTATTCAAGGAGATTTTATGTTTGTTCCAGCAGACTTAAAGAAAGAAACCATCGACGGAGAGTCGATGATTACCTTTACTCCTAATACTATCACCTACGCTGTCCCAGATGATCAACCACTAGCTAAGACTATTCAATCGGCTAAAGTTGGAGTTATTTGGCACACATCATACACGGGAGATACTATTGCAGACCTATCCGCAGTATTCTCAGTTAATGTTGGCGCACTAACAAAAACATCGGCTGTATGGGCTGGAGACACAGATTTCAAAGATGTATCTGGTACTGCTACGCTAACGAAAAGTGAGTTATCAGATGTCAATGGAGAAATAAATAAAGCTAGAAACTCCTTAAAGCGACTCAACAAAACCGGTTTGAAAATATTATTTGGAGACTCAAAAGAAGATTCAATATCGTTTAATGTAAATATCTATATTAATGATATGGTTAGTTCAGGAAAGAAATTCTCTAATAAACAGAAAGCAATTGGTTCATTTATTGATTTTATCCGAAAACGTTATCAAGCTAAAGCAGACAAAGTAAAGACTGAAAAAGCGAAAGCAGGAAAATTAGCAAAAGCTGAAGCATTGGTTAAGACATTGAATTCTGATAGAAAGATTGGTGGCACTTTCGCTTATGCGTTAGAATGGCACAATAATGTTGCAGATATAAAACTAACTCTCATTAAGAAAATGGAGCAAGTAAATACTATTCCAGCATTTATGAAAACTGCTACTGGCTATAAAGTTACTGGTCCTGAGGGATTTGTTGCTGTAGATCATATGAGCAATAAAGCAATTAAATTAGTAAATAGATTGGAATTCAGTAGAAATAATTTCAATGCTATTAAGAGTTGGAGTAAATAATGTTTACTTACGATGAATATTTAGAGGAAGCAAAGAGTAAGCCCGTAGTGTTTACATTTGGACGATTTAATCCTGTTACTTCTGGACACGAAATAATGATTAAAGATGTCATTAAGCAGGCTAAGAGTCGTGGTGCCAATCCGTTGATATTTACCAGTCAGACTCAAGATAAGAAAAAGAATCCTCTGTCTTATAAAGACAAGACAAAATTTCTCAAGCATTTTTGGGGTAAGATAATAGTTAAGAATACCAAAATCGTAACGGCGTTCAATGCTCTGGAATGGTTATCTGATAAAGGATATAAAAACGTAACACTGGTTGTCGGCTCCGATAGAGTTGCCAAATTTGAAAAATATATGCGTCCATATGTTAAGAGTTATGGTTTTGATCACTTTGAAGTGGTTCAAGCAGGAGTCACTAGAGGTGCTGGTAATGAAATGAGTGCCTCAAAGATGAGAAAAGCTGCCGCTGATGGAGATTTTGAATCATATAAAGAAGGAATGCCGTCAGGCGCTGATGATACTATTACTAAAACAATATATGATGCTGTAAGAGATGGTCTAGGTATTAAAGAAGAGGCTCTGGAGCTTGGAACAGAACGAACAACGAAAAAATATAAATCAGCTACTCCAGGAGAAGCATTCGGAGAAAGCATTGAAACATTTAAAGAATTTGAAGAGGCGTATGTAAAGCCTCAAAAAATAACACTAAAATCAAATGGTAAATCTTACACTCAAAATGTAAGACTAAGACCAGGTAATACTCATATTGCAATAATACATTGGAAAGAAATAGAAGCAACTAATTTTGCCTCTGGTCATAAGGCTCAGACTGAATTCATTTCGGGTACGCAAAATAGTTTAGAAAAAACAGTAAAACATCATTTGAAAAATCGAGGAAAATTTATTGAGGGCGGAGAAATTCTAAAAATACCAGAAAAATATTTATGAAAACATTTAAACAGCATTTAACCGAAAAAACAGAATATTATCTGGATCCATCTTTTGATAATACTCAAAAGTTTGTTGCGTATGATGGAGCCTCTTGGTATACAGGTAAAGTCGGCGTGAAGGGAGAAAATATGTTTTTAAAGTTCGTGATGACTTCCGGAAAAAACAGTTATTTTGAAAAAGCTAAATTAAAACAGATAACTCCAAAAGAACTTGAAAAGGAAGTTAATATGTCAGGCGGAATAGATTTTAAGAAACTTTATAAAAAATAGGTAAAAATATAAATAGACTATAGACTATGAGTGATGAAATTGTGCATAACTACGTTTATGAAATTTTGTATCATTTTGACTGTGGAAAATGTGGGAAGTGGTGGAGTTATGCGAAAACCCCAGATAATAAAGAAGAAAAGCATAAGCAAGTTTGTAAGCATATGTACTGCCCGCATTGTGGAGAAAATGGGTTATTAAAAATAAAGGAACAGTTTTTCAATAATATATAAGGAGTAAATGAGAAAGCTATTGTTAGTTTTTGTAATGATGGTGACAGGGATGGTTGCTGGGTGTGAAACAGTAAGACAAATTCAAACAGGATGTTATGGATATTGGGAAGAAAAAGATGGTCACAAAAGAGGTACTAGGTGGTCCAATAAAAATTCCAATAGACCTTATAGACAATGTGTAGAGAAAGAAGCTCCACATAAAAATATAGAAAGTAGTCAGGCTAATTTTAAACTAAATATATAAAAAAGGTGATATTATGACTAAAAAAGAATTATTAAAGCGATTGGATGCAGGGCCGGTAAGAGTAAAAATTGATGGAAAACTCCGCCAATTAACACGCAAAGCCTCAAGTTCAGAACAAAAGAAAGCATACAAAGCGTTAGACGAAGGGTCTAACATTGGGGTCTGGGATATGGGTATCGCAGACTTAACAACTATTACAGTTAAATCTATCGAATCTATGATTGGATACGGCAGAGATACAGAAAAACCAAGTGAATAAAAGTCTCGGTATGACTACAAATAATTAAAGGGGAAATATGAGTATAGTACATTTCAAAGAATATGTAAAAGACGATGAGGTCGACGAGGGCGGCTATGGAGGAACAAGAAACAAAAAGGATAGTCGAGATAAGTATAATAAGAAAAGAAAAGGTCAAGGAATGATCTCGGCAGAAGTTGAAGAAGGAACAGTTCTTCAAATGACTGATGTGGATCAATGGTCACACGAAATTTATAAAGGAATAGATGCAGGATGGAAATCTGTTTCAAAATCTACTTTGGGTGGTGATGAAAATGTCGCCTTAATGATAAAACTTACTCTTGAACCTGAGAAGGATTGGCCTAGTAAAATATTACATAATGCAAGTTATGCTATGATCCGTGTAGCAACTAATGGGGCAATGGAGATGTTTGCCTCAGGTCTTGGAAAAGGCAAAAATATGCGGAAAACAAAAGTCAAATCTGCTAAAGATGTAGTAAGTAAAATCAATAAGTGGATTAACACGGTATCTGAAGAAGTTGTAATTGATGAAGGTAAATCAGCATACGATAAACAAATTGCCGCTTTCCTGAAAAAGGGTGGTAAAATCAAAAAACTAGCAGTTTCTAAAAAAGAAGTCGCTAAGGCAGCCGCTGAATTCAGGAAAAGTCATAAAAAAATGACACAAAAAGAGATTGAACTGGATATCGAAGATGAAATTGAAGCACAAGCAAACGCAGAAGGTGTTATTGTAGCAGAAGGGAAAATCTTTCTTATCACAGAAAAAATTACTGCAAAAGACTACGATGCTCTAAAAAAAGGTGATACTGTTGTAATAGAGTATGGAAGTGCTATGTCAGGTGGCAAAGCATCATTTAAAGTAACAGCAAAAAATGTGGTTGGTAAAGCTAAAGTAGGAAAAATAACTTTGAAAAGTGTTACAAAACCAAATAGTGTTAAACATTTTTTGTATAAGCGAGGTGATAAAGTGTCAATGGCTCAAGGAGATATGGGTGTAACAGTTAAGAGTTTTACAAAAGAAGAAGTTGAACTAGGAGAAGCAAAAATATTGAAGAAAGGTACAGAAGTGAAAGTCGCACACCCAGCCAAAGGTAAGGGTATGGTGACAGGAAAAGTTGTACGATATGATGATCAAGGACCAGGAAGTCCATTTTATGTTATAGATATAGGAGAACGTATGTCAGAAAAAGTACCTGCTCACAAAATCAAAGAAGATGTTGATCTTACTGAAAAAGCTAAAATAAAAGCACTACATCTATTTGACAAACAATCAGATGCAGATAAAAAAGCAAAAGAAATTGGCGGACAAGCAGTCCAAAATAAAGCCGATGGTAAATGGGCCGCTATTCTCTGGAAAGAGGAAGTTGAAATGTGGTTAGAAACTCAGGAACTACAAGCAAAAATGGCATTAGATGATGCTGGAATAGAATATTCTACAAAGAATAATTCAATAACAGTCAAGAAAAGTGATAAAAAGAAAGCACAAAAAGCATTTGAAAAATCTTTCAAAAAGGGTGGATGGCCCACTCTTAAACTTGAAGCGACCACTCTTACCGAAGCCCTGGATAAGAAAGACGAAAAGGTTCTAGATGCTTTTGGTAAGAGAAAATCTGCGAAAGGCATAATGCTCAAGTCCGATGGTGAAGTTTTATTTTCAACAGGCAAAGGTAAAAAAGACTCAGAAACTACAGAGATTGCAATAGCTGGCGAATTGGCACGATGGGCTAACGCTGGACAGCCTCAGAACGTCCCTGGTAGTTCTAAACAGGCCAAAAGCTGGGCTCCAAGGGGCACAAAACTAGGTCCGGACCAAATTCTGCTCTCAAAACGCTTCCAAGGAAACAAATATGACCAATTTACATCTCAAATGTGGATGTATATTCAAGGGAATATAAAACGCAAATACATCGCTGACTTCCGCTTCCCTGGTTATACTTCAGAAGAAGTCTCACTACACGAAGTCCTCAAATCAAAAGATAAATCAGTTATAGATTCTTTTTATGACAAGGAAGTAAATGATAATGGAAGAATACTTTCAACTAATGGCAATGAATTATATAAAATGGGAATGGGTGCCCAACCAATAGCACATTGGGAAAAAGGGAAAATCAAAATTGTTGCTAAAATGGATGTTAAATCAACAGAGGAAATAGTTAGGTATATGCAAAAGTCTATACCTAAGAATAACTTTGAAGAGAGAGATTATCGTAAAGAATACGACAATTACCAAGGCAAGCCTGAACAGATTGCTAGACGGTCTTCACGTAATCAAGCACGAAGAGTTATGGGCGATAAGACTGAAGAGGGTAAAGATGTAGGTCATAAGGATAATAATCCTTTGAATAACGATCCTAAGAATTTACGAAACGAAGATCCTTCGAAGAACCGAAGAGAGCCTCGATTGAGAAAAATGGAATCATTTGGTGATTACTACAATAGACCATTCATTTTTGAATCTTCAAGAAATGACATATACAATGGTTCAATTTCTTCTGGAGTAGAATTAGAAAAATACGCAAAGAAAAGTGGAGGAATTGATAAAGACGATTTATTAGCTACTGCGGCAATTTTGAAAAAAGGAAAATTACCATCAGCAAAGCAGATTCCAGGCGATACATCTCCAAGAGATAAAGTATTTTCCATAATGGGTAAGCACTTAGCCAAAAAATATCTAAAGAAATATAAGGGATCTTCTCCCGCTCTAGATAATGCGATGAAAGAAGAAGAGGAAAACTACGTTGTTCATTTTACAGAAGCCTATAAATATAAAATAGATCATAAAAGTTACACGGCCGCAGTAGAAGAAGCCCTAATCGTGGCAGACAAGGCAGGTTATGAAGTTGATATGGATGATTATTTCGACAAGATTGCAACTGGACCTCGCAAGCCACAAGAAGGGAAGACTAATATATTCCAAATCGCCTTAGAAAAAGGTGGTAAAGAACAAAAAAAGAAACTACAAATTCAAATCTACGGCAAAGGTAAGCACGGATATGAATTGAATTGTTACATCCAATAAGGAGAATAATATGGCGACCACAGTAGAGTTACCAAAACCAGACAAAAAATTGTTAAAAAAGGTCGAAGCTGATAATAAGGCTATCAAAAAAGCATCTACGTTCAGAGAAGAATGGCCCACCCATAAAGACAGTAAGGCTATTTCTTCTGACAAAAAAGTAAAAAAATTAAATAAAGGATAAACTGAAATGTTTATAAAAGTAGTAGATTCAATAGTTACTCAAGAAATTGAACCGAAACAAGTTAAAGAAGATAATGGTAAAACAACCAATAGAGTCGTACTTTCCGAAGTTGAACAATCAAAATATGATGTTCTATATGGCGACTCATTACAACGACCGCCAGGGGAGCGTGAGTGAAGAATTCTATGAGGATATTAATAGAGTTAAATATATTAAACGTTTGATATCCAAATATGTAGATTCGGGAAAATTAAAAAGTAGATTGTTGATGAATCATTTGGTGGTTTTAATTAACATTTTTGGTGCATTTCCGTGTACTAGAATATTGATGTACAAGATAGATCCTAAATACCACGAAATTATTGTGACATTTTTGGATGAGTTAAAAGCATTAACTCCGGAGTTTAAGTCAGTAACTACGATAGACAATAAGGTACAAGCCATTATAAGGGAAGAATTAAAATGACAATGCAGATAGATGAAGTGAAAAAAAAGTTTGCTGTCGCTTCAACTGCGATGGACTTGTATTTTGTATATAAATTTGCTAAGTTTATCGCTATGGAATGGACAGATTGGCCAGCTTATCAGTTAGGCATTATTGATGAAAAAGGAAATGTCATTAAAAAGAGAAGAGAAGGAATAGAAGAAAGGGCAAATTATACGTTATTCCATCGTCTTCTTCGCAAGTTAAAGCAATTACTAGAAAGAGTGCCTGGAATGAAGGGCAAACTCGGTAAAGCAGTCGCCGCTTATTTTCTATTCAAAGAAGGTATGGAGAAACACGGTGCAAATGGTGAGTTATTAGATGAAGGATTTATTGACTATATAAATGATAATATGACAATGACAGAATCAATGCAGATAAAAACATTGATGAATCAGCATATACTATTGGAGAAAGTGAAAAATGATTGATGAAAGTAATGTAGTTGGTGATGGAGGTGGAGCAATAAATGTTCAGAAAGATGTACCTCTATTTACCAACCCGAATGGTAAAGCATTTGGTCAAAATTATTGGACCGCTCCGGATTCAGATACATATGATGGAGTAAGACTTGGTAGACAAAAATACCAACGTTGGAATTCATTTGTCGGAAAGACAGAATGGGCTAAGGGAGTGTCAGCATATGCCAAGAAAAATCCTAAAGGCGGTATGCTAATGAAACATCCTAATAATCCAGTATTTCAAGTTATCAGAAGGTAACTAAATGGCTCAGGAGATAAAACTACTATTTTGTAGTAGTCCCATTGTCCCTGATTTCTGTCCATTTCGAGAATCTACCCCTAAAGTTTGTTGTTGTTCCTGTCCCTTGAAGTGGGAATGTCACGCAAAACAAAAAGAAATGGCGGAAGACAGTGGCGATTATAGCAAAGTTCTACCTTGTGTTCGTATGACCGAAGAGGACGAAAGAGATTATTGTAATGATTGTGACTTTTTGACTTGACATACGCCCGCTAGGGTTGTATAATACTATATTATGGATTACATTGACTCAAAATACATCGGAATTCTTGGTGTTCGTTTAGAACAATTCAAAAAGAAGGGTAAAGCCCTTTGGAATTTTAGATGCCCGCTTTGTGGCGATTCAGCCAAAGACAAACTAAAAGCCCGAGGATACATCTTTGAGAATAAAGGTGATGCGTTGTATAAATGTCACAACTGTGGCGTTGCAACAGGATTATCCCAATTAATCGAACAGGTAGCACCATCTCTGAAAAGAGAGTATATGCTTGAAAAATTTGGGACACGTGGTAGACAAGGGAAAAAAATAAAACTTGGCGCAGGTGAAGATTTCTTCAAGACAAACAAAACTCCAGTATTTGAAGTTGATCCTCTAAAACATATTACTTGTATGGACTTGTGTGATATTAATCATCCAGCACGATTATATATACACGAGAGAAAGATTCCCCTAAGTCAAGTGTCGAGGTTGTACTATACGGAAACTTTTAAAGCCTGGACTAATACGATTGTTAAGAATAAATTTCCTAATGTGAAGAAAGATGAAGGTCGTCTTGTTATACCATTCTTTGATAAGACTGGGAAGATGATAGCATTTCAAGGTAGGTCTCTGGACCTAAATAATCCAGTACGCTATATAACTATAAAGATAACAGAAGATGAATGTAAACTATTTGGCTTAGAGAAGATGGATGAATCGAAGCCAGTATATGTTGTCGAAGGACCTATTGATTCTTTGTTTTTAGATAATGCAATTGCAATGGCCGGCTCGGATCTATCTAGTTCTTGTAATCTAAATAATGATACAGAATTTGTTATCGTAATGGATAACGAAAACAGAAATAAAGAAATAGTTAAGAAAATCGAGACATTTATTAAAAAAGGATATTCAGTATGTATTTGGGATGAAAGAATTCGACAGAAGGATATAAATGATATGATTCTTTCTGGTATGAGTAGTGAGGAGCTACACGATTCAATTAAGTCTAGGACATTTAAGGGCTTACAGGCAACAGTAGCATTAAATAAATGGAAACGAGTATAAGGAAAAAAATGCCAATCTTTGATTTTGAATGTAAAAAATGTGGTGAAGTTAAGGAAGAATTTGGATTATGGTCAGAAGATATGCACTTATATATAGATAAGTGTGAGGAGTGTGGAGCAAAAGATTTCAAACGTATACATAATGTTAGTTGGGGATATAAAAAAGATTTAACTTCTGGTCACGAAGAAAGACGAGAAGCCGACAAATTAATATCAAAAGATTAAAATGAGTAAAGTAATTGAAAGTGAATGGCCCAGAATTATGGATGCCTATCGCAAAGGCAACGCATTGCGACTCGCCGAATTAGAGGAAAAAAGAAAAAATTATCAATCTGTTTTTGGTTCAATGGGCGACAAATCCACTTGTGAAGAAATTAAAGAAATATTTAAATCTGGTGGATTTATTATTGACGTAAGAAATCCAGTTGACTATATGTCAGGAGGAAAATTACATAATTCAGTTAATGTTCCTATTTACGGATTAATACAATGGTGTAATGCACATTCAGACATAAATAAAAATACTCCTATTCTTGTATATTCAAATGAAGGTAATACGGCACAATCTGCCTTACAATCCTTAAAAGAAAATAATTATGCTAACGTGACAAATATCGGCACTCATAAATGGTATAACCTCTGTAGCTAATTTAAATGATAATAATAAATGTGCAATGCGATGAGTGCCAAGCAACTTATTCAATCGGACACGAACTTGATGATAAAATATATGAAGTGGAATTTTGTCCCTTTTGTGCTGGGGAATTTATACAAATAGAAGAAGATGATCAATGATTATTGGAATAGATTATTCTATGACCTCACCCGCGGTTTGCGTTGGACAAACTCCATTTAGTTATGATAATTGTAAGTTTATGTTCATCACAAAGAACAAAAAACTTGCATCCAATCACTCCCCAAATATTGTCGGACTTCTTTTATACGAGTACAACGACAATCTAGAAAGATTCACCCATCTCGCAGATCAAACAGTTGAATGGATTCTTTCTCACGCCCCCACCCGACATCACGGAAACAAACTTGCTATAGAAGGATATGCGTTTGGTGCTAAAGGTCAAGTATTTAACATAGGTGAAAATACCGGAATACTTAAATATAAACTAGCAGAAAAAGTATCTAATGTTATTGATGTAATTGCTCCCTCCGCAGTAAAAAAATTCGCAACAGGAAAAGGAAACGCTAATAAACTATTAATGTACGAAGCATTTGTAGAAGAAACTGGCGATGACCTTGCAAAGTTGTTTGAATTCGACCCCTATACTGGACAATCCCCTGTTTCTGATATTGTAGATTCTTATTATATAGCCAAATATTGTGAGTTAAACTCATAAATATCTATACTATGGCTAATGAAGATATTTTTAAATATAATCCCATTTCTGAATGGAATGGAGATTACGTTGATTTTGGAATGCCGTCTACGGATGGTGATATACGCTTAACTGAAATATGTCTGGCTGCCGAGTCGTGTCTAGAAGCCACTAAAAATGCAATGGATCTTTCATTTTCATCTCCTGGTTTTGCAAAAGCGAGGACAGCTCCAGTATTAAACATTGTAAGAACACTATTTGGAGAAGAAACTGGTATAAACATAAACACTTTTCAATCTGTTGGAGATGACGGATCAATTCATTTTATGAGTCCGATGGTTTCAGCGGCCATGGAATTACTTGGATATGATTGGGTATATGAGATAGTCAATAACAATATGGCTCTATCTTTAGATCCAATTTATTATGATACTTGGACAGATCCATATGATGAAAAACCAATCAGAACTTACACGCGGCGAGAAACACACGCAATAAATCCTCTTAGTTCTTCAGCAAATGCATCCACGGTTGTTACTACTGGCAATAGACCGGTTACTGGTAATTGGGATACAGATGGAGAACCATATTGGGAAATCAACTGGGATTCTGCCTCCACTGGTAGATGTAGTGATAATGTTCAAACTACCCAACCTGCGTGTGAAGGTATAGTTCTAGGTGGATATTGTCGAGAAGGTTTTGGAACAGGTCGAGGATACTGCTCTAACTCTTCTTATAGAAATAATGAAACATCCTGTTTATCTTACGGTACTTGTTCAGATCCAACATATAACGATAATGAATCGGGATGTGTGGGAAATAGCAACATTTGGCTACCCTCCTATACTTGGAGTAGTAGTGAAGGTACTCCACCTCGGGCAATAAAAAAAGATAATGGAACTTGCGATAACTCTGCATATGACGGGAATGAGTCATCTTGCCCATCCGGACAATGGCACGCAGTAGGATTTGTAGAAGCAAACATAGACTATTACGGCTCTGGTCATTGTCTAGGGACTGCCGGCAGTGGTGCCCCGTTTACGAATGGTAAATGTTTCTATCAGAACGGATCTAATTCGGATACCCAAGCCTGGGCCCCCTATGGTTCAACCGAAGCTTGGTGTCTGGATTATGCGGCGAATAGAGATATTTGGTCTCATCTGTGGTGGACGTGGATACCACCCCAAAATGATTGGACAGTCATTAACGCAGTCTGGAGACCTACCACTGGAGCTGATTATGGTAGTTATCCTCATTTTAAGAATTGGAATATCAAAACTTCAAACAATCATAGAAAATGGCCGGAATATCACGTAACACCTATATGGGAAATGATGGGTTCCACATACCGAATTTATCATAGTGACATCAATTCTAGTTGGGGAAATGGGGAAGAAGTAGGTCGATCAACTATACCACTTTGGGTTACTAGCACGTATGACTGGCCAGATAATGATCATACTTATGATTATTGTTACGATCCTGGAAGTAATCCACAAACACAATGGTCCTCGCCCGCCGGATATATAGATGATGTCGCTTGTCTAGCCGCAGGTACTTGCACTGGTGATAGAAATCCGGGAAATTATCATAATAATCAAGTCGATTGTGAAACTGCTGAAGGCAACAACGGTTACATTTGTTCTGGTGGAGGTTGGACAGATCAGTCTGCTTGTACTTCTGCTTCATATTGTTCTGGTGGAAGTCACACATCTCAGTCCGCGTGTGTTAATTCTGGATATACCTGGTACGATTGTAGTGCTGGTGGTTGGACTAACTCAACAGCCTGTACCAGTGCAGGAGAATGTTATTACCATATTTGGAGCAACCACGCCTATTTGTCGCAGTTTAATAACAATCCCCAAGCGTGTTGGGCTCAAAACTATGGAGTGGGATATCCCCATTATCATTATTACGGTTACACGTGGGATTCTCATTGGACCAATCACGGTTACACGTGGAATAATTACAATTACTCTTGGTATCAAGCAAACACTTTCACAAGTGAAAATAATACTTGGGATTCAATTATTCCTGATGTTGAAGTTGAAATACCCATTACACCAGAATATCTCTGGAAGCCTATGTTTCCTCCTCATACATTTGTTGATACTACTGACAGTCGTGTACTTGATGAACAGGGATACACATCGAGCGGATATCCTGCTTCCGAATTACACGCATCACAATCCCAGATTCGTTGGAGACCTCCTCAAAGGACTTCCGATGACTATAATAGAACATATCCTAGACCTACTAAATTTAGAATTTATCGTGCGCCTGCCTATTATCTAGGCTATCAGGCTGTTACTGATTATACTGAAGAAATATGGAAACTAGCAGGAGAAGTTACTACAAAAAGTGACGACGGATATCATTATTTTTATGACACTCGTGAAGATATGGTTAACGAAGGATTAATGGAATATCAATACGCCTGGTATGCCATTACAGCAGTATGGGAAGATTGGAATTGGAAACGAGGATACACTATTAACTTATATGACAATATGGGATGTCAAGATTGGGATGTATATCACGGTCAAACTTGGTCAGCCTACAGCGGTAATACCAGACTTGAAGGACTTTGCTCTAATAACAGTTACACTACTCAAGCATCCTGTGCAGGTGGTGGAACTTGCTACGGAAATTCCGCTTATAACAATAACGAAACACTTTGCTTATCTTTCGGTACTTGTTCTGATCCAACATATGACAATGATGAAGCGGGATGTATTGGTGTTGCCGGAACTTGGACTACTTTCTATGTTTGGAGTAGTGGTAATTATACTTGGACCCCAGGAACTTGGTCTGGAACTCCCAATAGTAATGCTAATTTAAATGATGTTGAAAACGCATCTCCTGCCGCTGGTTATCCACAAAATATGAAAGCCGTTAGATTTACCACTTTGGGAAATTACAAAACTTATAGAGCATCAGGATATTTTAAAGCACCTGTGTCTGGAGAGTATCAATTTCAAGTTGGAGGAGATGATGGTCTTTTTCTTTGGTTAGGAGCAGATCAGCAAAGCGTTAGTGGTTTAATTGGTACGAGAAATGATGGTAATTATCTAGCGGCAGTTCCTGGGCTTCACGGCGTCGTATATCACACTGGAACAATTTCACTTGTAAAGGATGGAATATATCCTTTACTCGCTTATGGAGGTAATCACACCGGAGGCTTCGCATTTCAAATTAGAATTCATTATCCTGATGGAGAGTGGAATAATGGTGGTAATGGCTCTGGCGAATGGAAATACGTACCGATTCTTATGGGTCCTGAAGATATGGTTCTGGAAGATGGAGGTGGACAAACAGTAGAGGGACATTGGGCAGCCACCTCGGTTTCTGCTTGGTATACCCATTTCCCATAAAAAGACTTGACATTTAACATTGGACCACGTATAATAGTACACTATATGTTAACTGGATTTATATTTGCAATCATATATCTGCACATACTACTAAACTGGTTTCCAGTTTTTGAACTTTTTTATTAGATATAAAATTATGGAAAAAATTAAAAAGATGGGAGATGGTGTATGCTGTCCCGTAGGTGAGATTTGTGGAGAACCTGAATCGGAGGAAGAGAAACTGGATAAAATGCTGGCTGAGAGAGGTATAAAGGTCGACAGAGAATACGTTAATCCTCTGGCTGTTCCCTATGTTCCGAGTTCCCACGTACAGGATCTAATGGCGAGGGCAGCCAAAAAAGACAAAAAGCTGAAAATAGTACAAAAAAAAGACTTGACTTATTGAACCTGAAGGTGTATAATATACATAGTTTAAAAGAAGTGAAAAATCAATAATGAAAGAAGGAGAATATTATGTCAGCAACATATAAGATTTTTATCACGGAAGAAAAAGCAGAAAAAGACCTTACCCGAGAGGATATAGTCGAACTACTTTATAATGACGTAGGAATTGTTACGTTTACCAAAGCAGATGGAACTGAAAGAGTTATGGAATGCACGTTACTCCAAGAGATTTTGAGTGAACGTATGATGGCCAATAATACCGGAGATGAGGCTAAGAATATAGAATGGATGAAACCGGTATTGGAAGATTCAGATTCAGATTCCACCAAGTCTGTGAAAGAGCAATTAGGTGAATTTGAAGAAAAAGTAAAGTTACCAAATGCAAATACCATTGCAGTATATGATATTCCATCAGACGGCTGGAGATCATTTAGATTAGACTCTGTAAAGAGTATCAGTATTCCTAACCCAACCCCAAATAACAACAAAATACCACCATATCTTAATGCGTAAGAACGATGTAAAAGTTCTTTCCGAAATCGAACACGTCCTACATCGCCCAGGAATGTATGTCGGAGACACCACTATTGGTGTTCACGACAAATGGGTGATGCGAGACGGATCAATCGTTAAGGAAAAAGTTAAAATTGTTCCTGCTTTTCTCAAGCTCTTTGATGAGATTATATCAAATAGTATTGATGAGGGCTTCCGAACTGATTTTAAATTTGCAAACGAAATTAAAATCTATCTGGAAGATAACGGGAAAATCACAATCAATGATAATGGTCGTGGTATTCCAGTTGTAGAGATTCCAGAATTAAACAAGACCCAAGCAGAATTAGCATTTACAAATCTACGAGCTGGAGCTAATTTTGAAGATGATGGTCACGTTTCAATCGGAACGCACGGACTCGGCTCTACTCTAGTTAATATCTTATCAAGAAAATTTATCGCTCATACTGATGATGGGCAAAAACATTTTAGACTTCATTGTGGACATAATCTGTCCGAGATTGATTCTGAGATAACTGAATCTAAAGGCATATTAGG
>Ga0209089_10002805_pt1 | contig 15195 bp, 12 predicted proteins | sample ArcticOcean_MG_C_FD_187431 | JGI IMG/M metagenome (GOLD analysis project Ga0209089, IMG submission 187431) | Marine microbial communities from western Arctic Ocean - ArcticOcean_MG_CB2_150 (SPAdes) (version 2) | ecosystem: Environmental > Aquatic > Marine > Oceanic | place: Arctic Ocean: Canada... | reverse complement strand
ATTTTGGCCATCAAATTAGTGGTGAAATTGTTTTTATTTCAAAGGATTATCAAAATTGAAAATATCCCATTTCATTTTCCATGAACCATCATCTTGTTTTTGGCTTAAGATCATCCATTTGTAAGTTTTTGTAGAACGTTGCCCATCTTTAGATTCTGTAATCTCTTTACCAGTGCCACGAATGGCTGCCCAATCTCCAAAGTGTACGACCTCCGTAGCGGGCTCGCTCATTTCGAGAACTTTATAATCACGGCCTTCAAAGAATTCCTTGTAACTACCTAACACCGCTTGCCTTCCCTCTAGTATTGGAGTTTCTGGAATCATATAAACAGTATCTTTTGTATAAAGATTAGCACAAGCCTCTGCACTGCCCTTAAGGCAGGCAGAAACGAATGAGTCCAATATTTCCTCTTGTTCTTCAAACTTTGGCCCACTTGTAAGTACGACACCCTGAGGTGTGGTATTAGTCGATCCAAAATATGTCCCGACTACAAATCCAATTAGAAGAGATGCAGTAATAATTGTTATTTGTTTCATGTTAAAATAAATTTCTTCTCACCACACCCCACCAGCACCACGGCTCCGATTGTTGTGAGTAGTATGTGTTTCATTTTCCTTCAGCTTTCAATTCTTCACCTACTTTACGCCGGAAGCAGCTACTTCAGCGGGTTCTCATACCAAACCACATTTTTGCTTTGCTGTCCGGCGATGAGGGTATCGAGATCGCCGTCGGCGTCCATGTCCACAAGGCGAATGTCGTAGGCGGCTTGGTCGTCGTGGATGATGTGGGTGGTGAACTTGCCTTTGCCGTCATTCTCAAACCAAGCGGCCTTTCGGCTCACGTAGGCGCAGGTGACGGCGTCGATGTCCCCATCGCCGTCGATGTCGCCCACCTGCAGGCAGTGTGAAGACAGGAGTTCGGTGTTGATGTCGTGGATTTTCCACCCGGGATTCTCGTACCAAATGAGGCCGGTGCCGTGGCCGCGGCTGGCGATGATGTCCAGTTTGCCGTCGCCGTTCACGTCTGCGGGAAGAATGTTGGTGGCACCGGGATGCTTGCCGGGCAGGCGATGTTTCTTGAACGGCTTGGTGGGATCCTCCCCCGCCTCCCACCATGCGAACCATTCGCCCTTGCCGGATTTGACCGAAGGTCCGCCCTTGGCGGCGAGGGTGATGTCGAGCCGGCCGTCACTGTTGAGGTCGCCGGCCCCGAGGTAATGGCTCAGGCCGGGCGCGTCGTTCTTGGCGAACACGTGACGTGTCCACCGATCGGCCTTGCGGGGATTCTTCGGCACCTCCAGCCAGACGGCGGAGTCGGGAAATTTGCCTCTCGGCTGGGCGCTGTTGGCAAGGAGATCGAGTTTGCCGTCTCCGTTCACGTCCGCCTTGAGCACACCGTGGATGCCGATGATTTCGTCCTCGGCAATGCGAGCCTTCCACGGACCGTTCGCTGCGTTCTTGTTCGGTTGCTCGAACCACACGATGAGTCCGGGCTGATAGCGCGCGCCGATGAAGTCCGAATCGCCATCGCCGTCCACGTCGAACGTTTCGCCGTGGATGAAGGTGTGATCCTTGTGGTCGCCGATAATGACCTCCTTCCAGCCCGGTGCGACAAACAGCCGAGTTTTGCCACCGGCATTGCTGATGATATCCACCTTGCCATCACCGGTGAAGTCGGCCGCCACCGCAACGTTGTTATGCAGTCCCTCCCAGACGACGTGGCGTTTCCAATTGCCCTTCGCCGCAGCTTCAACGCTGGTCAGGATGAGCGTTTGAACGAACAGAATCCTCAGAATGCGCATGATGTTATTGATTGTCTTAGGGGGTTTGGCCGCATAGGGATGATTGTCACCCAACGGAACCGGCTATGCACTAATCATAACGATCGTGTCCGGTTTCTGAAATTTTTTTTGCTCAAAAAAAAGCCCACCAAAATGGCGGGCCTGCGCTAACGCTCTGCAACCAATTTGGTCAGAGCAAACGACGCCATAACGCCCACACCCCACAACCAGCACGGCTGCGACGATTGCGATCAGTTGTGATTTCATGGTGAGCCGACTGTCAGCCCGATGAGTGCGGTTTTCAAGGCGTTTTAACTGTTGCCGCAAAAAGGCTTCAGCCTTAAAAACTAAGGGTTGATGGCTGAACCGAAAGCATACGAGCCGGAGAAACTGACCGCCGGAGTCACAGTAATGGACTTGAAGGAAACCGAGACGGAGGAAAACTACGTTCGTCGTCTGGCGACAGGATTGTGCACGGCCTGGAACAACCACCCGGCTGAAATTGGACTTGCCAGCAGAATCCCCTGTTCTAATATCGGGGTCGGTTATCATGGATAACCACTAATTCTCTGTGAATATCGTGGCTCCTTGGTTAGACTGTGTCTGTGTCCCATCAGTTCTCCAATAGTCTAGCGCTTATTACAGGCGGCACCAGCGGCATCGGTCTGGCGATTGCCGAAGCTCTGGCTGATGAGGGAGTTCAAGTGATTGCCGCTGGGTTAAATGCGAGTAGGTCGGCCCACGATAATATTCGAATGGAAGAGTTGGATGTGACAGACGCCGGAGCGGTTGAGCGACTAGTGAACGATTGTGGCGAACTGCACCACTTGGTGAACGGCGCAGGCATCATTCGGCGCCAAGAGGAATACAACACCGAGGATTTCGCGGCTGTTCTCGAGGTGAATCTGATTGCGACTCATCGTTTATGCACACTGTGTCAGCCCAAACTCGAGGCTTCCGCTGGAAGTATTGTGAACATCGGTTCTCTGTACAGCCACTTCGGAGCACCTCATGCGCCGGGGTATGCGGCCAGCAAGGGTGGGGTTGTACAGTTGACTAAGTCACTTGCGGCTGCCTGGGCATCGAACGGCATTCGCGTCAACGCCCTCGTACCGGGCTGGATTAAGACGGTTTTTACTGAGGCTCTGCGTAATGATCCCGAGCGAAATACAGATATCCTTAAGCGAACGCCGATGGGACGCTGGGGACGACCCGAAGAGGTGGCTGCGGCGGCGATGTTTCTGCTGTCCCCCAAGGCTTCATTTATCACAGGTGCCGTCTTGCCCGTTGACGGCGGCTATCTAATCCACTGATTTCATGAAAAACCCATTGCAAGCCACTCAGGCCATTCCTGACCTTGTCACCGAGGCCATCCCGGACGACGAGCGTCTGTGGGTGCCGCAGGCTGACAAGATTTGGTTTCGGCCGCTGATTTTAAACACCACCAATGGGGAGTGGATAAATTTATTACGCATTACCAAGGGCGGCGTGATGAATCGTCATCGTCATCCCTCGCCGGTCTATGGTTATGTGCTCAAGGGGGAGTGGCGCTACCTTGAGCATGACTGGATCGCCAAGCCGGGCATGTTTGTCTTTGAGCCGCCCGGCGAGATTCACACACTGGTGGTCGATGAGGGTGTAGAGGAAATGATCACTCTCTTCCATGTGTTCGGTGCACTTGTCTACTTTGACGGAGACGACAATCCTATCCAGCATGACGATGTACATACCAAGATTGAAATGTGCCGTTCGCATTTCGAACAGGTCGGCCTAGGTGCCGATTACGTCAAGCAGTTCATCCGCTAAACGCACAGAGAGTAACAAGTATATAGTTTGTACATATAATTATCATTATACCGATCTATATCGCCCATACATCCATCGACAAAAATATGCGGGGAATTGCCGGAAAGCTCTTTTCTCCACTTTGACATCTCCAAAACAGGGATATTATCGCAGAGAGTCCGACAATTCCGTTTAGGCTCGGCAGACTCTGGCATAATGCATCATGTTGACAATCGTTCCATAATATTTCTTACAATCCTATCCACAACAGGATTCCCCGATTTGAGTCCGTCCGACCAATCACAACTACCAACAGTAGCAACAGTACCGCCCCGAGTGTACGTGCCAACACATGCATTTCCATCACGCTCCAGATCCCTCGGCACAAGCTGCTCCTTTCCCATTGCAAAACTGCTCCGGATGCTGTGGGCCCAGCCTAATGTTCCCTCTTCCTTGTCCCACCGTGCTGGAGCTGTCGCAACAATCTCAAAATTTTTCGGTGTCCCATCACGCCCGGTCGCCACAGGTAACCCGTCTTTCAATACAAATTCACACCCATCACATTCATAGCCTGCTATTCCATCTTTAGCACCAAACTTTTCTCCCTTTTTCAATCCTGTTCCTTTTAGAATCCAGTGATTTTGTCGGTGAACAGTATATTCGCCAGCTCCCGCTTCAATAGATGGCTGCTTCTGAATTTGTCGGCCGTTATGGAACAAGGATACATTGCTTCCATCATAGGTAGCGGCGACATGGTGCCATTTACCATCCAGCAAGTCGTCTCGCATTATCTGCCCACCTATCTCAACGTATCCGGCATCGATACCAAGACCACACCATAATCCACAATTTTCACCTGGACCACCGATAGCGAAGAGCTGACGTGCGTTACCATCCTCCTTCCGATAGATTATGAACCACCCATCAGGCACGATATGAGGTCGTATCCACGCAGCAAATGTAATTCGCCCAGAAGTCGGTTTAAGTCCTGGATAGGATTTGACTCGTAAGGTTTGATCTTTGCCGTTGAAGCTAAGGGCTTTTCCAGACCGCCCCGAAATAAACCGGAACTCTGCTCCGATTTCCTCCACTTCTTGCTGCCAACTTCCGGATGCAGCGTGATTAATGAAATTACCGTTAAAATCCCATTGGGCTGTCAGCATACTTTTCCCGACCTCTTCCTCCCCTTGGCTCAGTTTCTTGATTGATCCTTCATCCAGACAAGATTTGTAGATCCTCAATTCATCGATTTCCCCTTGAAAGAATTCGTCTGCATTCCTATAGGATCCAATATAGGCTGGCTCATCACCTTTTGACATTAATGCTCCGCTCCCACCCATGAACTCACCATGCAATCCATTATACCCGCCATAAGGGAAACCAACGCCACTAAGGAAGTTTTCAGGCCGTCCTATAATGGGCTCACTCCACAAAGTGGTTAGCTTTTTATGATTGCCAGCTTTTAAAGCAGGATCACGGTCGTGGGCCCTCTTATAGCATTCCAGAGTCCGTCCCTTGTCCTTGACCCGCACCTGCCAACAGATTGAATTACCACTGAAGAAACCCACATTTCCACCACGAGCTATAAATGCTTCCAGATTATCGCGCATGCCTGCTGACCAGTACTCATCATGGCCAACACTAAGCACTAGCTTGTATTTCTCTAGTTCCTCAGGATGAAATTCAAGGTCTAGATTTGCGCAATAATCAATTCCATAACCAGCATTCTCAGCCCAAGTAATAAACGGTTCATCCCAAGCGTGATAATTACTAGTATTGGGGTTGTACCAACTGGCTCCAGGCTGTAACGGTGTGTGGTATATCTTAAACGGCTTGTTGAACGAAACTCTGGGAAAATCTGCGCCAGAATAAAGATTTGTTCCGCCCCACTCGTTATATGCTTGATAGGTATTTGTTGCGATTTGATAAAGTATTTGATGTTGCTTTCCAGGCCTTGATGAGCGAACAATAATCAGTATTTGTCGCTCCTCAGACTCCATGACTCCAGATCTTCCTTTGAGACATGCAACATAAAGCCCTGACCTCCAATTCACTCCTATAGGAACCTGGGTTGATACGGGCCAATTGCAACCTGCCATAGCGACGTTTTCCGGAACTTGAAAAAGTTTGCCTTGAAGGCCATTTGCTCGCCAAACAGTATGAGGCTTCGAACCGATTCGGTTAATTTCCACAGAATATGTATCCGCATTGGTGGAAACACAAAGCCCCACACTTTCGCCAGGAAGACAACTCATCTGCTCACAATAGCCTTCAATGACAAGCGGTTCCATATCCTCTGCTTTGAGTTTATCGATTGAGGTGATGGAATCCCCCACCATTCCAGCCAATAAAAGTTGGCGTAGGAATTTCCGGCGATTCTCTAAGTTCCCTAATGAAGCGAGGTTGTTATCGGTGCTAATTGCCATGCGGTCACATTTTGGCACTCAATTCTCAAAACGAAAGATTTAATAACTCAAATTTACACTAAGCACTGAGAATTGGTAGCTATTCAGAAAATCATGACATTTGTTTCATGTGAAGGCCAAGATATGAACGAATAGTTAGCGAGGCCTGATTTGTATTCAATCGCATCAATTCAAAGTTCCGTGGTAAAAATTGCGGAACTAGGCCTTAGACAACTAACCTAACGCTTTTCATTTGCAATTTGTGAAGCTAGGTGTAAAATTAATTCATGTGATACATGGCATTAATGCACAAAACAAATCTTTACTATATTATAAAATAGAGACCGATTCAGAAGTGTAAATACACCAGCAACCGTAGTGAGACGAGAGGCCACATTGAACCCGGGATTTGAAAAGAAGTTATTTCTTTATGCGTTGATGTTGTTCTACATCCAGCTTGTCACTAATGGATTGACTCAACCGGTCGTCATCACTGAAATAATGGCGAGCAACAATACAACAATTGAGGATGGATATGGAAACTCATCAGATTGGATAGAGTTATATAATTTAGGCTTGTCACAAGTTGATTTGAGCGGATGGTTCCTGACTGATCAACCGGACAAACTGAACAAATGGTCATTCCCGCCAGAAACCTTTATTAAGGCACGTGGATTTATGATCGTATTCGCCTCAGGAAGTGCTGTTCGAGTCCAGAAAGACCCAAAAGGGTTTTTGCATACTAATTTTAAGTTATCAAAGAATGGGGAATATTTGGCACTTGTTAAACCTAATAAAAAATCAATTACCTCCCAACTCTCTCCGACATTCCCAAGACAGGTTACTGATGTATCCTATGGATTTCCGATTATCGCCCCTACTGGCAGTTTAATTGAACTGGGTAACAAAGGTTATTTTTCAAACCCTACTCCCGGCACTATTAACGCGGTTTCTACTTCGGATATGGGATCTATAATCTACGATGTACAGCATCAACCTGAATCTGTAGATCCGGGTGGTCTGTTGGTTATAACGGCACATGTCAAGCCTACCATTCATCCTATTTCACTGGTCAATTTGCATTATCGCATTATGTATGACCAAGAGTTGATCATCCCCATGAAAGACGATGGATTTGCCCCTGATCTCCTAGCAAGGGATGGTATATACAGCGCAATAGTTAGACCTAGCCTGGCAAAACAGGGGCAGATGATACGTTATTTTATAGCAGTAAAGGACTCGTCCTTAACACGACAGACTAGATCACCAGCTTTCAAAGATCCAAAACATTCGCCTCAATATTATGGAACCATTGTATCTGCAGCAGATCTAGATTCAAGTAAACTGCCTGTTTTTCATTGGTTCGTCGAGGATGAAAAGGCTTTTGACCGTCCAATTAACAGCAATCAGCGACACGGATCTAGGGCCTCGATTTTTTTTAATGGATCCCTTTATGACAATGTCTTCTGTCGTGTTCGAGGAGCTAGTGCCCCGAGTTTCTCAAAGAAACCTTATAAGTTTGATTTTAACCCGGGAAATAAGTTTAATTTTCTGCCAGATATTCCATCTATAGAAGAAGTCAATCTGAATGCTAATTACCAGGATAAGGCAAAAGTTCGTGAACCGCTCGCATACGAAACTTATCGAAAGGCTGGGGTACCAGCGCCTGATTCCTACCAAGTAAGGGTTCAGCGCAATGGACGATTTTTCAGCATTGCTAACCTGACCGAGCAAATTGACGAGGAATTCTTAAGTAGGCGATCTCTAGATCCTAATGGGGCACTTTATAAGATGTACAATACAGGGACTTCATCAACAGGCGGGGTCCGTAAACAAACCAGAAAAGAGGAATCTAACGGAGATTTGAGAAAACTGATTAATGGGCTAAAGCAGAGAGGTTGGAAAGGAGAAACTTTTGTATTCGACAACCTGGATGTTCCTGAAATCATCAACTATTGGGCGGCTGGAACACTAATTCAGGACTTTGATCGAACTTCCAAGAATTGGTACCTCTATCGTGATACGAACAACAGTGGAGAATGGAAAATCCTACCGTGGGATAAGGATCTTACTTTTGGTTTGATGTCGCTTCAAACCGACGACATTCGCGGTAATCACGATACAGCTACCAGTGGAACGTCAAAAGTTGGACATCCGTTTTTTGGAATTTATGAGGATTGCTGTTCAGGCTCAGGATCAGACTCTGGTAACAAGGTGATGAAGGCCTTGTTCGAAACGTCCCGTGGCAAGGAAATGTTTCTAAGGCGTCTAAGAACCTTAATGGATGAAATACTTCAGCCACCTGGGACTCGAATGGGAGAACTTTTTTATGAGTCTAGATTGGATGAGCGGCTTGAAGCGATGAGATCAGTAGCAGAGTTGGACCTTAAAAAATGGGGTAGAGGATTTGGGGCAAAACAAACTCTGAAACAGGCCATCACCATTCTGAGCAGAAAATACTTAATGGAGCGCAGATTACATCTCTTCCTAAACCACAACATTAACAATACAAAATTCCCTAGAAACGCCGATATTCCTGATGCTCAAAAGGAAAGTTTCACTCTCAAAATAAAGTCGGTAGATTTTAGCCCGCATTTAGTATCACGGTCCGAGGAATACATTGAGATTCAAAACCCACATTCGTATGCGGTAGATGTATCAAATTTTAATGTTACAGGCTCCATAATACATACATTCAAGACAGGAACGGTGATTCCATCCAAAAGTAGCCTGTATCTAGTCAAGGACGTGAATTCTTTTCGAGCACGTCGAACGGGGCCAAGTGGAGGCCAAGGGCTATTTGTGCAAGGTAACTATGAGGGAAAGCTTTCGGCACATGGCGGAACTATTACTGTAAAAAATGCATTAGAATCTGAAGTGGCGGTTTTGACTTACAAAGGCAAACTTAGTGACCCACAGAAATTCCTTCGAATAACGGAACTACATTACCACCCGCAGCTTTCAGACCAAGAAAAGATTATTGAAGATTTTAAAAATGAAAATAAATTTGAGTTTGTGGAACTAACGAATACCGGTCAAGTTTCTATCAACCTAAATGGAATCAAGTTTGACAGTGCAATTGAGTTTGTTTTTCCACCTATAACACTTAAACCGGGTGACTTTACCCTTATCGTTAACAATATAGCAGCCTTTGAATCTCGCTATGGGCAAAGCTTGCCTATTGCCGGAGCTTATAACGGACAACTAAGTAATAGTGGTGAAGGCATAAGACTGATCGACGTCTACGGGAGTTCTATCCTTGACTTTTCTTATAGTGATAATTGGTTCACCGCCACTGACGGAAGAGGTTATTCCCTGGTTATTCGAAACGGAAAATCAGACTGGAAAGCATGGAACCACCCTTCAGGCTGGGCCATTTCTTCCGAAAAAGGAGGGAGCCCAGGCAAAAGGAATGGCATTTTGGTCAATGAACAATTTGAAGGTTGGTTGCGCTTGTATCATGAGGATTCAGAAATACATGACCCTCTGCTTTGTGGTTTACAAGCAGATTATGATCGAGATGGCATTTCTACAATTATTGAATATACGCTGGGATTAAATCCTACCCAACCAAACTGGGAAAAGCTCATTTCATTCCCTGTAACAATCAAACAGGATAACAAATCATTTCTATGTTCCAGAATTTCCGTGGCATCTAACAGGCTTGACTTGAATTACCGGGGAGAGATTTCTTTAGACTTGGTAAATTGGACAGAAATCCCAATTGAATTACACAAGTTGGACCAGAACCGGACAGAAATCTGGGCACAAGATCCTCTTCCACTTGGGCAGATGCAGCGTAGGTATATCAGAATTCAAGTGATAAAGAAAAGGATATAGACGTTATGCCTTAAGTAAGACCTTGTGCAGTCCTTTTAGCCCTCCATAAAGGGCTTTACCCTAAGGCAAGTCGCCCTGCCTTGATCTTGCCACCTTGCATCACTGCAATAAACCGGGATCGGTCCTCAAGGATTGAGATGTCAGACACCACGTCTCCATCAACAACCAGTATATCCGCCAATTTCCCGGGTTCAAGAGTACCTAATTCATCACCGCGTCCTAGGATTTCAGCGCCGATCTTTGTGGCACACCTGATTGTTTCCATCGGAGTGAATCCTACATCATTGGTAAAAAATGTTAGTTCGCGCGCATATGTGCCATGTGGGTTCCAAGCAAAACCGTAATCGCCACCCATGCCCAATCGCCCGCCAGCCCGAAGAATTTTTAAAGCCGATTCAGAGCCTCCATCTAATGTTTCCTGATGACCATCAATGACCGCTTGGGGCAACTGAAATTCTTCACCTCGAAGCACGCTTGCCTTTTCAAAATATAATCCAGGAACGCAGGGCACATCTCGTTCAAGAAGTAAATCAAGCGCCTCATCATCCATAAATGTACCATGCTCAATGCTGTCATAACCCGCTCTTAATGCATTTTTAATGCCCTCAGTGGCACGGCAATGCCCAGTAACCTTCATGTCATGATTATGAGCTGCCTCAACAACAGCATTCATTTCCTCAAATGTCATACAAAGAGTATGATGATCGTTCGTATTTGGCGCTGCCGCATCTCCTGTGGGGTAAGTCTTGACCCACTCTACCCCATCTTTGACAAGCGAGCGTACAGCAGTGCGTGCATCCTCGATCCCGTTTATGATGAAAACAAGACCTTCCATTCCAATTCTGCGGTACTCCGGATTCCAATCCATTAATCCGCCAGCAGAACATATCTCACGACCGGAAACTGCCAATCTCGGACCATAAATGATATCGTTTTCAATAGCTTCACGTAACCAGTAGTCACAGTTAAAAAGGCATCCTCCAGAACGTGCTGATGTGTATCCACATTCTAAAGCCATTTTACAGTTTGCAGATGCTAGAATTGAAACATATTCAACTGGGTATTTGATATCTAAGTCTGTCAGTTCAGCTACATTGAAATAAGTTGCATGGAAATGGGCTTCAACAAGCCCAGGCATAATGGTTCCTCCAAGTGCGTCGATCTTTACAGCATCCTCCGGAGTTTGCGGGCAATCAGCAGAGGGGCCTGAGTATTTAATCTTTCCATCATGAACAAGCAGAGAACCATTAAGAACAGGGGCGCTCCCTGTACCATCTATAAGTTGACCATTTTGAATAAGGGTGGTTCCCTGGTATACCTTCATCTTATTATTTTATTTACAGATATAAACATTAACTAAATTAAATATTTAAGGTAAACAGAAAGCAATATGCGCGTCTCCTCTTGGCAAACCTAACTTACCTCCGCCTGTCGCAGGAACTAGCACATATTGGCGGCCTTCAACCTGATAAACAGTAGGCGGTGCTGACGCTCCAAATGGAAGCTTATGAGCCCAAAGCTCAACTCCGTTTGTTTTGTCAAAAGCTCTGAATTTTACATCTCTAGTCCCCCCAACGAAAACCAAACCTCCCGCCGTTACTGCTGCCCCTCCAAAATTTTCAGTCCCGGTCTTTGGATAACCTCGCTTGGTTAGTTTTTCGTGCTCGCCCAAAGGCACCTGCCATTTTAATTTACCATCATTCAAGTTAATACAATTGAGAGTTCCCCAAGGGGGTTTACACCCCGGGAACCCTTCGTGGTCTAGTAATTTAGGATATCCATTATATGTATATGAGGGTCTGGAGTCTTTAGTTTTTTTGTAAATTTCAGGTGGACGATCTTGTTCGAAAATATATTTTAATAAATCTCTTTTCTCAATGGATTTTAAATAAGCGGCAGGGGGCATCAGATTCCTGCCTTTTTGCAGTAAATCATTGACTTGTTTTTCAGTGAGCCTGTTCTTCATCCCGATCAGCGGCGGGTTAACCCCAACTCCTTCCCTGTTGATTCCATGGCAAGCCATGCAAAACTTTTCATATACCTTTCTACCAGAAGTTTTCCTTAGCTTGGTTTCATCCAATAAACCCCTTGAAATGCGTGAGACCGTTGGAAACCAAGGTATTTCATTCGAAGTCACATACAGATGTGCGGTTTCAGCATCAACGCAAGCTCCAGTCCATTCTGCTCCGCCATGAATGCCGAACAAAACCGTTGGTTTTCCGGGCTCAAAAGGCTCGAACCAACCATAATTTGCCTTAATTCCTAAATCAGAGTTATCAATTTGGCGCATTACCGCTGCTCGCGCCGCGAGTGAAATATTGGTTACCTCATTAATAGTGAATTTTTGTCGCGCAAAAGGCTCGGGCAACTGCAAATCCGGTTGATATGCCCATGTCTGCTCACCGTTCAAACGAGATACCGGGGCTCGGCGTAACCGAAATGGAAAAATAGGCTTTCCGGTCACCCTGTCAATCAGAAGTGTATTGCCCATTTTTGTCGTGGCTGCGACGGCATCAATTCGCTTTCCTCTTACATTTACAGTGACAAGATTGGGGGGAGCAGGAATATCAAGATCCCAAATGTCATGACGTATTTCCTGAAAATGCCAAAGTCTCTTGCCCGTTCGCGCATCTATGGCTATCAGACAATTGGCAAAAAGGTTCTTACCTCTATGGCCTACGCCGTTGAAATTAGGCTTTGGTGATCCGGTAGTCATATAGAATATTCCTCTAGCTTCATCCAATGAAGTCCCCCCCCAACAATTTGCTCCTGACTCAGGCTGGTCCCAAGTATCAAAACCAAATTCTCCTTTCTTGGGAATAGAATGAAATGTCCAGAGACGCTTACCCGACTTTAAATCCAAACCAAAAGCATCCTTGCTGTAACCAGCGATGATAATAATATTATTATACACTGCAGGTGCTACACGACATTCACCTGTCTGAACCCTCCCATTAGATCCAAACTCTAAAATTAGCTTACCGCTTATCGGATCTAGAGCATAGAGATAATTCCCGCTTGAAAAAAGTAACCTCTTGCGATTTTTTTGATTCCCTGGCCAGTAGGTAATTCCGCGAAATGCAGGTCGGCCATCTGGCTTAAATCGCCATATCTCAGATCCGCTTTTAGCATCGACCGCTACTACATTATTGCCTACCGTTGGCGTATACATCAAACCTTCTGCAATTATCGGATTACATTGAAGGTTTCCCACTCCATCTCCGGAATGATAAATCCAAGCTACTTTGAGTTCAGTGACATTATCTTTATTTATTTGATTTAGGCTTGAATAGCGTGTGCTACCATGATCGCCATGAGATCGATGCCAGTCTACAAAATCATCCTTGTTAGAAAACCGCCGATCAGTTTGAGTTAACTCATTTACTTTTGCAGCCGGAATCGTCTTGTATAAAGGTAGCTTGTTTCGAATTACTTCATTCTCAACATCCCAATAGTCGATTTGTTTATTATTCGATGCAATAGTTTTTTTTGATCCATCGGAGATTGATCTATTTGCCTTTATTTCACCTGCTCCTATCCATTTTCGCCTTAGTTGGTGGTAAATATTTTCATATGAATCACCAATGTCAGCTCGATTATTATAAACCCTCACTTCAGCCACTAGCCCTCTGTACGCTTGCTTCCCGTCACGATTGAAAAAATCAAACACCTCTTCACCCGCATCCCAGTTAATCGCCGGCGCTGTATGGGTCGGAACCGGGCTGTTCAAGTACACCCGACCTTTCCTGGAATCAAAAAACACAATATCCCAGCCCAAATGCCCACTGTTGGTCGGTGGCAATACTGGCCCGTCCCCGCCAATACCAAAATTAGCCTCGTAACTTTGTGGACTGCGGTCATCCACCCATAACATGGGCCGGTTTGAGTCATCGTCGTCAATGATGTTGTGGTAAGGGCCATGTTGGTCCGGCTTGACAACCGCCATCACTATAAAATCACCAGAATCGGAGGGTTCCAAAATTGCCTCGCCAAAATGATCATCACCGTCGAATTGCACTGCGGGGCCTCCGCCGGGACTTTGATTCTTAAGGTATACTGGATCTCCGTCGGCTGTTTTCCCATCCCATTCAGAAACAGTGGTCCCATCTTCAAGTTCAAGTGCCATTGCGTCAAAATGAACTATCGTTGAGGCATTGGAAATATTTAGAGTCAGCAGAAACCCAATCATTAATACTAATTTTAAATTATGTAAATACAGTATTAAATTTAATTTATTTTTGTTAATTTCCACTAATCTCTTTACGTATCAATTGTATTATATCGTTGGGCTTGTTGATGTGGATAGAATGGTCAACTCCTGAAAACTGAATGCACCTTAGTTCACTAACGACACTTTTTTTAAGCAAATTCACATCGGCATCTGTAAGCATTCCCCCTACAGATTGATCTGCCTGCAATAATAGAACAGGACAACTGACTTTACGGGCTAATTTCTGAAGTTCGTATCCATCCAACCACTGCCCTTTAACAATCGGGTCAAGCACTTCGCTATCGATCTGCATTATACTTTCTGCAGAATACCATCGTGACATTTCATCTCGTAGATCTTTTATAAGAAGAGTTTTTTCTTCTTTTCGGTTTAGCGGTATATTGGAAATTTTCTGAAACAATAACTCAGCGGAACTCTTTTGGCCGAGGCATTCCGATAAACCGATGAAAAATCTATGTAATTGCGACCCGTTAATACGGGCACCCATTGTCGAAAATGGCGGGTCCTCTAAAATGATTCCGGCAACTTGTTTTCCAGTTCTAGCTGCCGCGGCTAATGCAACCATCGCGCCAAGCGAGTGCCCGTAAATGAATTGCCGAGAACTGCGGGATTCCTTTAGGACAGCTGACGCATCCTTAATATAATCGGTTACTAAATAAGATCCCGGAGTTCTTTCTGATTTGCCGTGACCACGAAAGTCAATTGCAGTTAGTTGACATTCATTGTTCAACTCGCTGAACAATGGGTAAAAAGTACGCCAGTTACGGGTAACACCATGTAGAAACAATATTCCGTTAGGAGAATCGCTTGAATTTTGAGAAAAATTAATATTACGTCCCTCGAAAGTACAAAGCCTTTCAGGCATATACCCAAGTTTACTCCAAGGAAAGGACTGCATAACTTAATTTATCCGATGCTAGCAATAAGGGTAGCTGTTTTCCGCCCCTGACTGCACCATGGAATAAGCATATTTATTGATAATAATCGATACGACTTTACTCACTCGAAACCCGGAAAAAAACAGAATCTATTTCTTTATTGTGTTCTACTGAAAATGACGTGGTTGAGTCGGTTGCTGATATTCCTCCTGCAACTCGACTCCATTCTCTTAGGTCACTTGAGGATTCCAGAAAATAATGTTTACCAGGTGTGG
>Ga0209089_10002803_pt1 | contig 15209 bp, 17 predicted proteins | sample ArcticOcean_MG_C_FD_187431 | JGI IMG/M metagenome (GOLD analysis project Ga0209089, IMG submission 187431) | Marine microbial communities from western Arctic Ocean - ArcticOcean_MG_CB2_150 (SPAdes) (version 2) | ecosystem: Environmental > Aquatic > Marine > Oceanic | place: Arctic Ocean: Canada... | reverse complement strand
TCGATCCCATGAACCGGGTGACGATTCCTGAAGTTGTAGAGCGAATCGACACCGGCATGGATGGCGTTTTCGTGAAGAGCGATTTCGTGCCGGTTCCGTGCTGCCATCCGTCGTGCCAATCGGTGACTTTCTCCTACATCGACGAGGACGGTGGAGTGGTTCCGCTGCCACGAATCGTTGATGTCGACGAGTATCTCGACTACATCACCAACCGAACATTCCCCGATCTTTCGGGCGAAGTTCGAGATGCGCTTGAGGGCTTGTGGTCATCTTCGGCGACACCGGGTGGGAACAAGCTGGCAGACGATTTTTGCGCTGCCTGTGCCGACCTTGGTCTTTTCAATGGTGAGTCTCGTGAAATCGCTAAACGCATCTTTTCGATATCGATCAAGGACTTCCAGGACCCCTATACGTTTGACATTAAAAAGCTGATGAAGTGCTACGTTGAAATCGCTACTCCGGACGGTCGGCTAATCCCGTTCTGCGCCTACAACAACGTGGGTTACCGGGAAGAAGTGAAAGAAGAAATGATGAAACTGCGGGCACGTGAACGATTCGCCCGAATCGATGCTGCGGCGCTGAAAAAGGGTGACAAGGGATAGTTTCGGTGGCGCATATTCCAATCGACATCGCTGATCAATCTGTGCACATACATGCCCAGCGAGAACTGGCGTTCGAGATGATCTCAGCCAAGGGAAGAACCAGTGGTTCACCTGGAGGCGGTCAGTCGAGCAGCAGAATCCTTGAGCAGGACGCGGATCGAATGCTTGTCGAGTTCAACACGCCGCTGAAGATCGGCCCGATTTCAACGACGTGGAAAACGACCGAGTGGGTGACGCCAAATGCTCCGTCTTCAATCGATTTCAATTTGGTTCCGGTAGGTGGGATTATGAGCGGGGGGGCTAAGGGAACTTGTTGATCGTTTTGAGTTTGAACAACAGGGTAACTGCACTCTGCTGACCTACAAAAGCCGGTTTGGAATTCGCTGGTCGGTAGGCGGGTGGCTACTCGACAAGGTGCTGTTCGGTCCGATCATCAAGAGTCACATGATCGAACATCTTGGCGAGGTCAAAGAGATGATCGAGAGTCGGGCTAAAAACAGCCATATTTACCCGCAATTAGACTGTGAAGAAGTCGGGTCGTAATGGCTACTTTGCCAACTGATCTCGACGAACAGCCGATCGGCGCGTGCTGCTCGATTATCTACAGCCACCCACTGGCTACCTGGCTAATTGGCGAGTCGTTCCACCCGGGCGGACTCGCTCTTACAGAAGAACTCGCTGGCCTCACCGGACTTCATGCGGGGCAGCGTTTGCTGGATGCTGGATGTGGGCGCGGTACAAGCACGGTTCATCTGGCAAAACTGACCGGATGCGACGCCGTTGGACTAACGCTTGAATCGGATGGCGTGTCGAAGGGTCGGCAACTCGCCGAAGCGTCGGGAGTCGGCGAGCAGGTGAGGTTCGTTCAAGACGATATTTTGCACATGGATACGATCTCTGGCGATTTCGATGTAGTGTTGATGGAGTGTGTGCTTTCGACGTTGGAGCAGAAACCGGAATCGTTGCGGCAGCTCTATCGAATCACGAAGCCGGGAGGGTTTATTGGTCTTACCGATGTCACGGTTTTTTCGGAGTTGCCTGAGCAGTTGCGAGGCTCGATAGGTGCTGCTTTGTGTATGGCAGATGCTCGGAATCTTGACGAATACATGAGCCTTGTTGAAGAGGCTGGATTTCGGGTGAAGGAATTCCGGTCGGCAAAAGAAGCAGCTCAGCAACTTATCAAGAAAATTGGAGCCCGCCTGATGATCGCTGATGCTGCGATAGGACTTGGGAGCTTGAACGTAGACCGTTCGCTGATCGCCAACGCCCGCAACGCACTAAAAACCGCTTCGAAGATGGTCGATGAAGAAACACTAGGTTGAGGGTGAAATCGATTGTCGGATTCGACTCTTTCGTTGCGGGTTTTTAACGTTCAAACCCACCTTCTAACTCCCTCCCTTGATAGGGAACGAGGACAAGAGGCAAGGAACCCTGCGGCCAACCATCCACCGAAGATCCCTCCACAGGAGTCGGGAAATCGTACGGGGCGGCAAAGGACACGCCCACTACTCCAGCAACCCAACCTTGCGCCAGTTACGATCCCGAAACGCCAGCTTCAACTCGGTAAATTCTCGGGCGAAATGTGTGGCTATGACGATCACGCTCAACAGCAGGCAGAGCGCTATGCAAAACGCTGGCGCTCCAGCGATGATGAAGATGGCGTTGATGGCGATTATTCCGCCTCCGAACGCCCATACCCAGATTCGGGTGACGAAGTAGATGGCAAACACAACCGGACCCGCCATCATCGACAACACGGGCGCCATCGCCAGCGATATGCCGAATATCACAGCAACACCCTTGCCGCCCTTGAACCCGATATAAGGCGACCAGTTGTGCCCGGCAGTAACGGCAATCGCCATGGCAAACAGCGTGTAGTCAGAAACACCAGCTAATCGCCCAGCGCCGACAACCAACGCACCCTTCGCAGCATCAGCAGCCAGCACCAACAATCCCGATCTCAGCCCCAACGTGCGAACGGCATTAACCGTCCCAACGTTCCCGTTTCCATGCTCGCGAATATCGACCCCACGCTGAAGTCGGGCTCCTAAATACGCAGCAGGAATCCCACCGATCAAATACGAAACGGCAGTGAGTAGGGCAGCGAATATTAGTTCATATGGCATTGGCTATTTGATGCTCAAACAATCCATATCGTTGCGCCGCAATAATCCGAACAAGCAGCATTACACTCAAAGAAAACCCGCCACTGGCGGCTAAACCTCGATGGACATTAACTCTTCGGCGTAGATGGCCTGGCCGTTGTAGACCTCTCGAATATCACCGAGTCCCTTTTCGAGCGGACCGTGCTTGGCGATATTGGCACCCATGTGAACAAGAATCAGCTTCTTCACGCCGGCCGCCTCTGCCATTTGCGCCGCACCTGTTGTTCCGCACTGACCCGGCGACTCGCCATCGGCGTCCATTAGTTCCTGATCGTCCCAGCACATGCACACCAACACATCGGCGTCCTTGGCCAGATCGATAACCGACTGACACGGCTGCGTATCGCCGGTGAACACAACCGACTTGCCCGACTGCGTTTCGATGCGGTAGGCCAGCGAATCTAAATAAGGTTGAACGTGCTCGGCGCGCGCAGATGTAACTTCAAATTTATTGGCAGTGTGCACGGTTCCAACGCCAACATCACGCGCCAGAACCTTTGGAGCACGCCGTGGAAGCACGCCACCTCGGTTTACATAAACCTTCTGTGAAAGCGGGTGGTAAATGCGTGCCTTCCAGTCGTGCGAGAAAATACCGTTTTCGCCAATCACGCCCTCGGTGATCTTCTCGGTAAGCGTTGGGCCAAACACCTGAAGCTGGTTTTCCTTGCCGATCGACTGGTCGAAGCGAGTAAGCAGGAAGCACGGGTAGTCGATATCGTGATCGAAGTGGTGGTGCGTAAAGAAAATGTAGTCGATATCGAGCGGCCAGAGTCCGGCCTTAACCAGCTTGTGGGTAGTTGCAGGACCGCAATCGATCATGATTTTCTCGCCCTCGATTTCGAGAACGTACGCCGATCCGAACCGGGTGGGAGTGGGCGTGGGTGTACCTGCGCCGATGATGTAGAGCCTTGCCATTCGATTAGTGCCTCCCAGTTCCGATCGCCAATTCAGATGTCGAATTACCAGCTGCTGCGTCGGCGGATGATTCTGTCGCAAAGCATATTCCTGCCCCACTGCGAGCACTTCGAGCTGACAACACGAGTATTCCCGATTCCCTCACGGGATTACAAAATCGACGAAAAACCGCCGAAACTCGTATAAACCGCCAACAGGAAAGAACTAACCGGTACCGGATAGGATGCCGCTCGTTCGAGATAAACGAACGAACTAGTAAGTCACGGTGTCCGCTGTGACAGATGGAGGCGTAACGATGCTCTATTTCAAATCTTGCCTGCGATGCAAAGACGGAACCGTTCAACTTGGCGCTGACAATTTCGGATCGTTCCTGGCTTGCCTAACATGTGGCTACACGATCAACTCTCGCTCGATCCGTTCGAACGGATCTATCGAGCAGCCTGAAACTCTTGAAGAAGACGTTGTAATGGCTCCGCAGCTTGAGCCAGTTGCAGTGGTTGATGAGACGGATGAACCCGATTTTGAGCCCGATTTCGACGAGCTCGAAGAGCTGGAAACAGTAGCGCAGCAAGCGACTGCTATTTAGTTTCGCGAGTTCGACTCTCTCCACTTCGGTCTAGAAATAGGTGCGGCGCGAAGGCCTAACTCATCCGCTCAATCAGATCTAGCTTCAGATCGTCCGTCGTCGAATCGAACCATTCGATAACTTCTCGGTGCAGAGGAATGCCGTCCCGTTCGCGGACGATAGTCTCCTCGTGTTCAGGCAAACCTGCGTAATAGACGCGGTCGTGGCCCGGAGCAGGTGGCGTCTCGACCAGATAAGTCAGAAACTCATCCATCGAGCTTTTGAACTCGGCAACGTCCCGGAATGCATCGATGCTGTATGCCGCAACGAACTGCGAACCGTTGCCCGGTGGGGTACTTACGCCGAACAGTCCAGCCGAGAGAATTCCCGAGAAAACCTGCCCAATAACCGCCATGCCGTAGCCTTTATGCGATCCAAGCTCACGGGTCGAACCCCACGGCAGAAGTCGAACACCATCTGGAACCGGACGCTCTTCCATTATTGGAGTTCCTTCTTCATCGGCCATCAGGCCGGGTAGAAGAGGTGCGCCAGTTCGCCTGAGCAGCTGAATTTTGTTGGCTGCGACTGACGATGAAGAAATATCCAACACAAACGGTGGCATCTTGTCGGCCGGAACCGCCCATGCGTGCGGCACAGCGCCTACACGTGGCTCGGCTCCATACGTAGGAACCATCACCGCTCCGCCGCCCGTGATCGCATAGCCGATCATGTCGTGCGGCATCGCCCGCATTGCGTGGTAGGCCATCATCCCGGCGTGGTTGCTGTTGTGGATGGTCACGGCACCAATGCCGACTTTTTTGGCCTTCTCGATAGCGAGGTCCATCGCTTTCGGAACCATCACCAGACCGTGCGCTTTATCAGCGTCGATAGTCGCTACGGCTGATGTTTCGTGTGTGATCTTCCAGTCGGGAGTCGGGTTGATCTTGCCTTCTGCAAAAGCTTGCAGGTAGACCCTAAGCATGTTGGAAACTCCGTGGGTTTCGCAGCCTCGGATGTCGGCAGTAACGAGACCATCGGCCGCGAGTTCGGCGTCTTCACGAGACATGCCCATCGATTCGAAAATGTCGGTGGTGGTTTTGAATAAATCCGCTCGGCGAATCATTACTCGGTCTTCATCAGGAACATGAAAGTGTTCAAGCATTATTGTTCAGGTTCCTATCGTTCCAAAGGTGCGAGGTTGAATTCGGCAGTTGCGGAGTCGAACCATTCGACCACTTCGTGATGAAGCGGAATGCCTCGTTCGTGACGGTCGATCGATTCTTCGTGCTCGGGCAAGCCAGCGTAGTAGACGCGATCGTGACCCGGAGCCGGTGGAGTCTCTCTGAGATATTTCAAGAAGTCGTCCATCGAGCTTTTAAATCGTTTGACGTCGGTGAACGCTTCGATCGAGTAGACGCCAACGACGTGCGACATGTGACCGTTTTGGTACGGGCCAAACGCACCGTCCGAAAGAATTCCACCAAAGACTTGGGCGATGGCGCTGAGTCCGTATCCCTTGTGCGATCCGAGTTCACGGGTTGCGCCGTTTGGAAGCACGATAGTTTCTTCTGGGACCGGACGTTCGTCCATGATCGGCGTGCCGTCGGATTCCGCCATCATTCCGGGGATTGTCATCGAGTTCATACGGCGCAGTAGCTGAACTTTGTTGGCTGCGACTGACGATGAAGAAATATCGAGAACGAACGGTGGCTCTTTATCGGCAGGCACCGCCCATGCGTGAGGATTGGGGGCGAGTCGTGGCTCTGCGCCGAACGTGGGAGGCATGCTCTGGCCGCCAGCCGTGATTGCGTAGCCGATCATATCGTGGGGCAGAGCCATCATGGCGTGATAGGCGATCATCCCGGCGTGCCGACCGTTGCCCATTGTGATCATGCCGATTCCGGTGTCTTTGGCCTTTTCGATCGCCAGCTCCATGACCTGTGGAATGACGGCGATTCCGAGTCCGCGATCGCAATCGACGTTTGCTGTGGTCGGGGTTTCTCTAGTGATCGTCCACTTTGGAGTCGGGTTGATAAAGCCGTCGTTTACGCCTTCAATGTACCTACGCATCATGTTCGAAACGCCGTGGGTATCGACGCCTCGGGTGTCAGAAAGCAGTAGCACGTCGGTCGATTGCCAGGCGTCCTGTTCAGAAAATCCGATCTTCAGAAAGAGTTCGTTGACCGTCTTTCGAAGGGCGTCCGGCATGATCCGAACTGCGTCGTCTTCAGCAACATGAAAATGTTCGAGCATGTTTGGAAGTGTTCCTCACTGGTGCGATTCACGTCGGCCAACAGCGAACTCAATAGTGGATTCGCTAGTGTGCCGCAAACATACGCCTGAAACGCTGTTGCGTAAATGAGGTGCGATGTTGGAACAGATTGTTAGCGTATCGTCCGAAAAACAGCAAGAATCAGATCGAGTTCAGCCTGTGATCTGTACTCGGCACGAAAGTTCAACCTGCCGTGAATCGCGCCGACAATGTTGATGATGGGTGTCGTCAGGCTTGAGGTGGAAAAGTCCTCCGCAATCCAGAACATGAAGTTGCTGCCGTTCACCTCTTCTCGCCAGTATTCGACTCCGTTTTCAGGCGAGGCATTCCACCCTGAGAACGGCCCTTTGTCGAATTTAATCTCTGTTGAGCCAATATTGAGTGTCCCGATAATGTTTTCATACTGGATTCTCGCGTTCATCGTCGATTCCGATGGCGCAATAATTCTGAAAGGCGGAGCTGCGTCAGGGTCGCCGAGGAACATGAATTCCGGTGCAATCCACGTATCGTCTGGAAACATAACAGCCTCTGGCGGAGTTCGAGTTGTCACCGGTGTCGGCTCCGGCGTGGCGGTAGGAGCTGGGGTTAGGATTGGAACAGAGGAGGCGGTTGCTACTGGCTCAGCGGTTGGTGAAATCGGTGGAACTGCGGTTGCAGGAAGTGGCTCAGTGGCAATCAGCATGACCAGTGTTACTTGTTCCGATTGGATCCCTGGCGCAGAACATCCGATGACGGCCAACGAAACCAACAATATTGAAATTGCGGCAGCGACGATAAATCTACTTGGTTGCCTGACAATCATTTGTGTACCCAGGATGGTTTCAGCAATGTTCGCATTCTAGAGTTGGCCTCATGAAATTACCGCACCAGCAACCACACGTATTTCACTTATATGTATTTTGTCTTAGTCACCCCTTTTTGTTTGTTTCAGGAACTAGCTAAATAACGGCATCACACGTGTTCCGTTCTCGGAGTTCAGGTACGATTCAGCCTGAATATCGAATTGTGAATGGTCACCCGGAGCAAACATTGCAGGATTTGAAGATAGCGGCGATACAGATGACGTCGGTGGTTGGCGATATCGAGGGCAATTTGGCTTCGATAGATCGGCTGCTTGGCGATGCGGTTGGGCAGGGCGCCGATATCGCCTGTTTTCCTGAACTTTCTGTGTGCGGCTACAACACCAGCGAACGAAGCGGCGAGTCTGCGAACGACACAAGAATTCCGCCGGCTATCGAAATTCCAAGCGCGGCGACCGATGCCCTAGAAGCCATCGGCAAGCGTCATGGAATCTGGTTTCTGGTCGGTTTACTCGAACGTGATTCAAGCGGGATCGTCTACAACACTCAGTTGGTTATTTCACCGAACGGAATTGAAGGCAAGTACCGCAAAACCCATGTTCCAACGACCGAGATCGGCACATGGCGACACGGCGACGATCTACCTGTTTTTAGTCATTCAAAAATCCGGTTTGGAATCGAAATTTGCTACGACACCCACTTTCCGGAAGTATCGGCAGCACTCGCCGATAAAGGTGCCGAACTGATCTTCATGCCCCACGCCTCGGGCGGTCCCGAGCCAGCACCCGATAAGCAGAAACGCTGGGAGCGATATGTTCCGGCAAGGGCCTACGACAACACCGTTTTCGCTGCCATCTGCAACCAAGTTGGCGACAACGAGGCGGGCCACGTTTTCTCCGGCGTGACGTTCGTTTGCGATCCCACCGGAAAAGTGATGACCCAATCTAACGATGGCTCAGCGGAAGAGATCGGCAGCGTTGAGGTGGGCGATGACGATCTCGAAGCGGCGCGCCACGTTCCCGAAACGTTCTTCAGGCATTTCAGACGACCTGAAATCTACGACGTTTGGAAGAGCAACTAGTGACCCCCCAAGAACTTGCGCAAAAACTCCACAGCGTTTCGGGTCGAGGCTGCGTAGTAGTCACAGGAGCCGGAATTCAGGCGATTAGCGATCTTTTCGCCGAGCCCGGAACTTCCCGCACAATTCTCGAAGCCCAAGTCCCTTACGCCGGCGTGCGTTGGACGAATATGTAGGTGTACGAGCCGAGCAACACGTATCGGCAGAAGAGGCCCTGCTGATAGCGCAGGCAGCCCTAAAACGTGCACAGCACCTTGCCGAAGGCGATGATGCCGACCAACCGCTGTTCGGCGTGGGCTGTACCGCTGCGGTGGCAACAGATAGGGTGCGTCGTGGCGAGGATAGGGCTCACGTCGCCTGGACTGACGGCATTCGCTCAGGCGGTGCGTCGATTCGGTTCGACAAGCAGGCTAGAACTCGTGCTGAAGAAGATGCAATAGTATCGGCGATCGTGATGAACTCGATCGCACAGGTACTGAATATCAAAGAGCGGCTGGACGTAGACGTGCTCGAAACGGAACGATTTGATGAAATCATTTGATCGGATTTACGCAGAAGAAATCGGTGCACTCGTAATATCGCCGGACGGCACAGCAAGCGAATCGCTGCCGTCTCATCCCCTCGTGCTGGCAGGATCGTTTAACCCGCTACACGATGGACACCGCAGCATGCTTAGCGCCGCATCTCAAGTGGTGAATCGACCTGCCTTCTACGAAATCTCCGTAACGAACGTCGACAAGCCGATGCTTCCACGGAAGGATCTTGAAAAGCGTGCTGCACAAATCACCGCCGACGGCAGTTCGCTGATCATCACCAGTGCGCCGAGGTTTACCGAAAAATCATCGATACTGCCCGGTGCGACTTTCGTGATTGGATTCGACACCTATATTCGCCTGATGGACAAGCGGTACTATCCCGATCACGTCAGCGGAGCACACTCGTCTGTTGAAAATTCCCTCGATCTAATTCACGAAAATGGCTGCCGATTCGTTATGGCTGGAAGAGTGGACGATCACAGCCAATTCCGTGGGCTGCACGATATTGAATTTGAAGTACCTGCGCGGTTCCGAAGTATGTTTACCGAGCTGACTGAATCGGAATTCAGATCGGACCTATCGTCGACGGATATTCGCAACCAGACTCGATAGCTTGTGAAACACTCAGTTTCCGGCAGGCCACTTCTGGCATTTTGCATCTGGCATCGCGCCTCGGCGAAACGGCATCAAACGCCTGTACTCGGGCGCAAAGTAAACACACATAGGGACAACTCTGGCACATGACTACTACTGACAATAAGAATTCTCGAGTCGCAGATGCATCGATCGAGCCGATGTTCACTGAACGATGGTCATCAAGATCCTTCACCGACGAGTCGTTATCTGAAGATGAGATTGCTTCGTTGTTCGAAGCTGCTCGCTGGGCACCTTCTTCGGGCAACGCCCAGCCATGGCTGTTCGTTTACGCCACCGATGGCCCAAAGCGTGAACAATTCAATGCACTGCTGAGCGACGGGAACAAGGCGTATGCCCCCAGCGCGCCGCTTATGATCCTCGTGTTTGCACGAAGCGTGAACGATGATGGCAATAAGATTCGAACTGCCCATTTCGATACCGGAGCAGCCTGGATGTCGCTGGCACTACAGGCAAATCGAATGGGCCTAAACACCCGAGGCATGGGCGGGATCGACCTTGATGCTGCTTACGATGTTGCCGGTGTTCCCAGAGACAAGTTCGAGACGATCTGCGCAATCGTTGTCGGCCATAGAGGCAGCGATGACGATATTCCCGAACGCATGGTTAAACAGAATCTTGCGAACGGTCGAAATCCCGTCAGTGGAGCCGCTTTCAAAGACGGCTACACCGGCTAGATTGACTACGGCAGGCGAGTGTCCGGGTTCGCTCGGATGTACTCGGCCTGTCGGGTGCCGAATCTTTCCTGAAGCTGAACCGTAAGTCCGCCGTCGATCGTCAGCGTGTGACCAGTTATGAACGAAGCGTCATCGGAACACAGGAACGCTATGCCGTTCGCAATATCGTTGGGCACGCCGGTTCGTCGTAGCGGGTACTGGTCGGCGAAGAAAGCGTGTCCGGTCGGATTTTCCGCCCACATCTTTGCCAGCCCTTCGCCAACGATGTGGCCCGGGGCGATAGCGTTCACCCGAATGCCGTCTGGTCCAAAATCGGTTGCCATCTGTCTGGTCATGCCAACAACACCGGCCTTCGCTGCCTCGTATACAAGCATTCCGGGCTCCTGCAACGAACTGTGGACGCTGGCAAGGTTGATGATGTTGCCCCCGCCTGCTGCACGCATGTGCGGAATTGCATGCTTGGGACCGAGATAAAGAGCCTTGAGCAAAATGTCGATGCCGTAGTCCCACTCGTTTTCTTCAACAGTGAGCGCACTGCCGTGTATCTGCGATTCACCTGCCATGACACCGAACGCATTTTGAACGAGGATATCGAGCCTGCCATACAGATCGACCGCTTCGTTAATCATGCGAGCGATGTCTTCGCTTATCGAAACATCAACGTGGCTGGCAGCCGCGGTGCCGCCGGCATTCTTAATGCGTTCAACGTTTGCTGCCGCCGCTGCGTCATCGATATCAGCGATGAAAACCTTGGCACCATCAGCCGCTAGCTTTCGGGCTGTTGCTCCGCCAATTCCAAGTGCGCCGCCGGTGATAACCGCTACCTGACCTTCAAACCTGCTCATATCGCCTCTTTGATCCACTTCGCGTTGGGTGTTGCTGATTTATGGCGAAATGGTACCGGAAGCAGCAGGCTGTGCTCAGGTTTGTGTGGACGCATGAGGGACGAGGTGTGACACTTTCGGGATGTCGACGATCCCGATCCGCCGCGAAGAAATAACTGCTGAATGGCTTGCCACCCGTTTAAGCGGAGTAGGGAAGTGCAAAATTTCGGGCGTCGTGTTGGAAGAATTGACCGGGCATAATCCCGATCTTTCTCAGCTGTTTCGGGTTCGAATCGATTATTCCGTTAGTGAGGCTGAGCACCCCGACGTGGTGATCGTGAAGATTCCGCCTGTTGACGACGTGGTGCGCATTCGAGAGGCGGGATATGGGCCTTACGTTGGTGAGTTGGGCAGCTATCGATTGCTTGAGTCGTATTACGGTGAGTCGATAGCCCGTATGTACGACGCGGTCGAGGATCCCGCTGAGAACACCGTCTGTTTCGTATTCGAAGATATTGGCATTCTTCCTGCTGGGCAGAAATACGCAAAAATCGATCTCGATATAGCGAAATCAACTCTCGATTTCATGGCCGAGTATCACGCTCGATTTTGGCGAGACGGGACGCTTGGCGAAGCGAGTTGGATTCGTGACAGCGACTGGGCATTTTTGTTCAACCAATCCCCGGTAGATTCATCGGTAGGCTGGGACGTAATCAAGGCCGATGATCGCTTCGAGAAGGCGGGCGGTCTTGTAGTTGCGGGGGAGTATCTGGGGAGTCGCCTGACCGACCTACGTGATGCCATGCGAAGTCGGCCGAATACGTTGACTCACAATGATTTCCATCAGGGTAACGTGATGCTGCGCCAGACACCGAATGGTGCCATGCCGGTGATTATCGATTGGCAGTTGCCTGCGTTCTCAGGGGGCACCAATGATCTTGCCAAGTTCATGATGACTGCGGTGCCCTTCGAAATACTCGCCGAGCACGAGCAGAGTCTTGTTGAACACTATGCCGAAAATCTCAAGGCTCGCGGCGTTGGCGATTACTCGTTCGACGAGTGTTGGCGTGACTATCGTCGAGCGCAGGTTGCTACGTTCGGCAACTATGCGATCGGCTGCTACGAAACGTCGCCAGACGGTGGGTTGATCGAATCGTCAGGCGATTCGACGCACGCCGTCATCAAGGCGCTAACGCTCGCCGACCCGGTCGAACTGGGCCGATTCCTACCTTAGTTGTAGGTCTTGACCGGATATTCCACCAACCTGCCCGCTATTACTTCGTCTTTGAAGGTTGGCTAAACAGCGCAAAACTCGCCGAGTATCCGTGCAGGAACGTCTGATCGCCCACTGGTCCGATCTCGCCATTCGAGAAGAACCCGGCGATCGGTATGTCGGCCACCATATCGGTAAACATCGTCGTGTCGTGATCAGGTGATCCGTAGAGGTACTGACCACGTCCGAGACAGCTGAACAGCAGGGCGGAAGCGGGAATATCGCCTTCATCGAGATTATCTATGTATTCCTCAAGCATCATCCGCAAATCTTCGTCAGCGGCCTGGGCGTCTCGAACGAAGAACTGGACAACTTGTCCCTCCTGAACGAGTTCACCTATCGCAAGGGTGCCATCTTCTTCGTCGGCTCCCAAAACATTTCTAATAAGAAACTCGCCATCGCTTTTTTCCTGCGGAAGGCGGTCCATGATGATGCCGATCTGCAAAGACCGACGGATTAGGCGTTTTTCGCGTGTTTCAGCAGCATCGAATAAATCGCGCAGTACTTCGAGCGGAGTTTGATCGCCAAGTTTGGAAATGACGTTGATCTCGGACTTCGTGACGACCAGCGGTTCGCCGATAGGACGGCAGCCCTGAGCCACGATAGTCTCTACGGCTAAATCGCCTGTGAAGGCAACGCCAACAGCACCAGATCGAACAGATTTGTCGTTAATAAACAGCGCATTTGCGCCTGGCTGTCCGCCACCACTGGCGAGTCCGCCAATTTTTACGGCGTCAGAGAATGCAAAATCGAGCCCGGCTAGCAGATGATCGCTACGAAGCGTGAACGGATCGGGTAGCAGCATTATTGCGGGGCAATCTTCAGGTCGAACACCGAGCAATGAGTGCCACTCGTCAGGCCCTGCATCGGGTCTTGGGAGTTCATCCTGATTCAGATGAAAAGCGGTGAGATCGACTCCCGGCAACACTGCTGCCGAGATCGCAATCCCGGGTCGGCGTTCCACTTCTTGTCCGCCGCCGATGACACCAGCTGCTGAACAGCCGATGAGTACTTTCGCCCCAAGGGCTTCAGCGAGTACTTCTGGTGCCACAAAATACGAAGGCGCGTGGTGAGACGATATGAATACCACTGCCAAATCTGGATGTTGACCATCCAAATTCGCAAGTATTTGTTCAGATGCCTGGGTGACCGCCTCTGTGAAAGAGGGCGAATCAGATACGGTAGAACTCCATTGCAAGTCTTGCTACTCCCGTCCCGAATCACCTCACGGTTTCATCGGGATGTATCCAGTCAGTCTGCACCGCCACAACGTTCTGAATTGCCGACGGTGCAGAACTGGATAGCTCTACAGGGTCGGCAGAACGGCGGCGGCCGCAGCGACAGTCTTGTCTATATCTTCATCAGTGTGTGCTGAAGAAAGGTGAATCCGGCCATTTGAAGACAGCCTGATGCCTTGTTTCAACATCTCTTTGGCGAACCGTGTGTACTTGCTGTCATCGCAATTACGGGCATGGTCTCGCCAATTCGTTATTTCTTGTTTCGTTGTGAACGATATAGCGAATACCGAGCCTACACCTTGTACATGTAAGTCGGACTCTAGCGATTTTGCGACGTCTTGGAGTCCTTCCATTAAGCGTAGCCCTTTGCCATTTAGATCGTCGTAAAACTCGTCACCACGGTCCAGAATGTGCTTGAGCGATGCGTAGGTAGCCGATATCGACATGACGTTGGAATTGAAGCTTCCACCGTGATAAACCGTGCCATCCCCGATCAAGTCCATGATTTCACGCCGTCCAACAATCATGGCGATTGGGAAGCCTCCGGCCATTGACTTGGCGTACACCGCAAGGTCTGGGGTAATTCCCAAAATCTCCTGCGCACCTCCTCGTGCGACACGGAACCCGGTAATCACTTCGTCGAAAGCCAGCAGGGTACCGTTTTCTTTACAGAGCCTTTGGAGAGCCTCCAGGAACTCGGGTGAAGGAACGATGCAATTCGTGTTAGCGAGGATCGGCTCCATAATCACGCCGGCTATTTCGCCTTTATGGTCGGCGAACGCCTTTTCGAGATATCCGACGTCGTTCCACTGGCAAATAACCAGTCCGTCGGCGGTCGCTTGATCCATTCCTTCCGATTCGCCAACCGCTACGGGCGCATCTTCGGGTCCTGCCTGATCGAGTGGTGGGTGAACGCTCCAGTTCACCGAATCCATCCAGCCGTGATAGTGGCCTTCGAACTTCAGGATTTTTGGTCGACCTGTAAAACCGCGCATGGTTCGAAACAACAGCTGGTCGATTTCAGTTCCCGATGATGCGAAACGGACGGTGGCGTCTTTCATCGGAATCATGCTCAGCGCCATTTCGGCTACTTCAAGTTCCTGCTCGAATTGAGCCGAGAACACGTAGCCCTTCTCCATATCTTCAGCAACCTGCTTGTTGATGAAGTCGGGAGAATGACCGAACAAATTTGGCCCCATTCCCATGATGAAGTCGATGTATTCATTACCATCGACATCCCACATTTTCGAACCTTTAGCGTGGGTAAAGAACAGCGGGACGTCCGCCGGCTCGTTAACCCTGATCTGACTTGAGACACCACCTGCAACAAGCTCTTTCGCCTTATCAAAAAGACGCGCAGATCGTTCGTGATTCATCGAAGTTTCACCTTTGAAAATTTCCTTACTCGAACCGAGTGAGAAAATTGTATCGCCGCGTGGGGCGAAGCGGTTGTGACCTGCCCCCCAATAAGTAGACCAGAGTACATGTTAGAAACTCTGGTTGATGAAGGGGGTAGAAATGCCAAGAAGGAAACACAGCCCGGAGCAGATTCTGGGCAAGCTGCGTGAAGTTGAAGTATCCCTGGCCAAGGGCGAAACGGTTGCTCGCGC
>Ga0209089_10002799_pt1 | contig 15219 bp, 14 predicted proteins | sample ArcticOcean_MG_C_FD_187431 | JGI IMG/M metagenome (GOLD analysis project Ga0209089, IMG submission 187431) | Marine microbial communities from western Arctic Ocean - ArcticOcean_MG_CB2_150 (SPAdes) (version 2) | ecosystem: Environmental > Aquatic > Marine > Oceanic | place: Arctic Ocean: Canada... | reverse complement strand
TGGTGTTCTTGCAATTGTATCTCCAACGCCCACCGGCATTCCATCTGTCAAATTAACATAAGATTTTGATGGCAAAATATAATGCGCAGGTAAACTTGAATTAGCAATATTTAATTCAGCCCCTTTACTATCAACAAGAGTAACCACTGGTTTTAGATTTTTATCATAAGTTACGCTTGACTGGTCTTTAATCATTATTGAAGAGATACCTGTTAAATCATCCGTAACTTTTTCAATACTAACTCCTTCTACAAAATCATCAAACCTTACAATTCCAGCTGTCTCCGTAATTATAGGTGTTGTATATGGATCCCATGTTGCTGTTGTTTGTCCCCTCTCAACTTTTTGTCCATCATTAATAGTAATAATTGAGCCGTAAGGTATTTTATATTTTTCTTTCTCACGTCCACTTTCATCCAAAATAGCTAATTCACCTGATCTAGATACAATTACATTATTTTTGTTACTATTTTTAACTACATTTAGATTATGATATTTAGCAACACCGGCTGTTTTTACCTCTATGCTATTAGCAGCAACTGATCTTGATGCAGCTCCACCAATATGAAAGGTTCTCATTGTTAACTGTGTTCCTGGCTCTCCGATAGACTGAGCAGCTATTACTCCTACAGCTTCTCCAGTAGAAACAATTCTGCCTTTAGCTAAATCTCTACCATAACACTTTGCACAAATACCATGTCTTATTTCACATGTTATCGCAGAACGAACCCAAACTTCATCAATTATGTTTTGTTCAAGAAGTGCAACATTTTTTTCATCAAATAGTGTTCCTTTTTTTATAATAATCGCTTTTGATTGTGTATTATGGAGATCTTTCAATAAAGTCCTTCCTAAAACTCTTTCTCTTAAAGGTTCAACAATATCACCACCTTCAATTAATGGTGTCATTAATAAGCCAGATTTAGTCCCACAATCATCTTCTGTTACAACTAAATCTTGCGAAACATCAACTAACCTTCTGGTTAAATACCCAGAGTTTGCAGTTTTCAAAGCTGTGTCTGCTAATCCTTTCCTAGCACCATGAGTTGATATAAAGTACTGCATTACATCTAGACCTTCTCTAAAATTTGCAGTGATAGGTGTTTCAATAATGGATCCATCTGGTTTAGCCATCAAACCTCTCATACCAGATAATTGTCTTATTTGGGCTGCTGACCCTCTTGCACCAGAATCTGCCATCATATAGATAGAGTTAAATGCTTTATGTTCTATTGTTTTTCCGGACGCAAGCTTTGTTGTTTCTGTGCCAAGTTGTTTCATCATAGCTTGAGAAACTTGATCGTTAGTGTGTGACCATATGTCAACAACCTTATTGTATCTTTCTCCAGCTGTTAAAAGCCCAGAATTATATTGTTTTTCAATATCTTTTACTTCCTTCTCTGCATTTGCAACCATTTTTACTTTTTCTTTTGGAATAACCATATCATTCACGCCTATAGAAACTCCTGAAATAGTAGAATATTTAAATCCTGTATACATAATTTGATCGGCCAGAAGAACAGTTTCTTTTAAACCAGCAAGACGATATGATGCATCAAATAATTTAGAAATTTCTCTTTTATCCAAATCTTTATTTATATATTTAAAAGGTATGGATTTTGGTAAAATTTCAGCTAAAACAGCTCTGCCAACAGTTGTTTCTACAATTTTTGGTGTAGGTGGCAAATTATCTTCTTCGCTTTCTTTAACTTCTATCCTGACTTTTATTTTAGCCTGAAGATCAACAACTTTTTCTTGATAGGCTCTATGAACTTCTTCTATATCACTAAAAATCATACCTTCGCCAAGTGCATTAGGTTTTTCACGCGACATATAATAAATTCCTAACACGATATCTTGTGAAGGAACAATTATTGGGCTACCGTTAGATGGTGATAGTATGTTATTGCTTGAGAGCATAAGCACTCTAGCTTCTACCTGAGCTTCTAATGATAGCGGAACATGAACAGCCATTTGGTCGCCATCAAAATCTGCATTAAATGCTGCACAAACAAGTGGATGTAATTGTATTGCTTTACCTTCAATTAGAAGAGGTTCAAATGCTTGTATACCAAGTCTATGTAAGGTAGGTGCTCTATTTAACATAATTGGATATTCTTTAATTACCTCATCAAGAATATCCCAAACTTCTTCACCTTCTTTTTCCACTACTTTTTTTGCCGCTTTTATAGTTGTAGTAATGCCTCTAGCATGAAGTTTTCCAAAAATATGTGGTTTAAATAATTCTAATGCCATTTTTTTTGGCAAACCACATTGATGCAGTCTTAAAGTTGGGCCAACAACAATTACAGATCTTCCAGAGTAATCAACTCTTTTTCCTAATAAGTTCTGTCTGAATCTGCCGCCTTTACCTTTAATCATATCAGCTAAAGATTTTAGTGGTCTCTTGTTAGTTCCGGTTATAGCTCTTCCTCTTCTACCATTATCTAATAATGCGTCAACCGATTCCTGTAGCATTCTTTTTTCATTTCGAACAATTATTTCAGGAGCTTTTAATTCCAACAAACGCTTTAATCTATTATTTCTGTTTATGACTCTTCTATATAAGTCATTTAAATCTGAAGTAGCAAACCTTCCTCCTTCAAGAGGTACTAGTGGTCTCAAATCTGGAGGTAAAACTGGTAGAACAGAGAGAATCATCCATTCTGGTTTATTTCCTGACTTAATAAAAGAATCTATTAATTTTAATCTTTTAACATTACGCTTATTTTTTGCTTGCGATTTTGTATTAGCTATTTCATCTTTAAGTTCTTCAAATGTTGTTTTAAGTTCAATTTCTTTTAGAAGTTCCATGATTGCTTCAGCACCCATACCAACTTTTAAATCTGTCCCATATTCTTCAATAGCTTTTTGGTATCCATCCTCAGAAAGTAATTGTCCTTTTTCAAATGGCGTGAGTCCGCCATCAATTACAATATAAGCTTCAAAATATAGCGCTTTTTCTATTTCTCTAAGTGTCATATCAAGCATCAAACCTATTCGGGATGGCAAAGAGCGCAAATACCATATATGAGCAACAGGAGATGCTAAGTCAATATGACCCATACGTTCTCTTCTAACTTTAGAGAGGGTAACTTCTACGCCACATTTTTCACAAATAACACCCCTGTGTTTAAGTCTTTTGTATTTACCGCACAAACATTCATAATCTTTTGTTGGGCCAAATATCTTTGCACAAAATAAACCATCTCTTTCTGGCTTAAATGTTCTATAGTTAATTGTTTCGGGCTTTCTTACTTCACCATACGACCAAGATTTCATTAAATCTGGAGAAGCTAGAGATATTTTTATATGGTCAAAATTATCTTGTTTAGAAGTCTTTTTAAATAAATTCAGCATATCTTTCATAATAAAATCCTCTTATATTTCCTTGTTCTCTAAAGCTAAATCAATATTTATACCTAAAGACCTTATTTCTTTCAACAAAACATTAAATGACTCAGGTACATGTGGGTCTATGCTGAAATCACCATCAACTATATTTTTATAAACACGGTTTCTTCCTGCAACATCATCGGACTTCACTGTTAGCATTTCCTGGAGTACATGCGTAGCTCCATATGCTTGCAATGCCCATACTTCCATTTCTCCAAAGCGCTGACCGCCAAATTGAGCTTTACCACCAAGTGGTTGTTGAGTAACTAAACTATAAGGTCCAGTTGAACGAGCATGCATTTTATCATCAACCAGATGGTTTAGTTTAACTATATACATATATCCAATAGTTACAGGGCGATCAATTTTCTCGCCAGTTCTTCCATCAAATAAGATTGCTTGTCCACTCTCTGGTAATTCAGCCAGCTCTAACATAGATTTAATTTCTTGTTCAGAAGCTCCATCAAAAACTGGTGTTGCCATTGGGACACCTTCTCTTAAATTTTCTGCTAAGACTTCCACTTCTTTATCTGAAAATGATTTCAAATCATATTTATCGAAGCCTGGACAAGTTCCATAAACTTTATTTAAATAACTTTTTAATTGTTTTGGTTGTGTTTTTTCGTCTAACATTTTTGCTATTTTAAAACCAATCCCTTTCGCTGCCCATCCTAGATGAGTCTCTAATACCTGCCCCACATTCATACGAGATGGAACACCAAGGGGGTTAAGAACAATATCTACAGGTCTGCCATCTTCTGTATGAGGCATATCTTCAACTGGTACAATTTGGGAAATAACACCTTTGTTCCCATGTCTGCCAGCCATTTTATCACCTGGTTGCAGAGTTCTTTTAACAGCTAAATAAACTTTTACTTTCTTTTGTATACCAGGGCCTAATTCATCATGTTGAGAAATTTTAGCGGTCATCTCTTCAAGGTCCTCAGAGAATCTTTCAGCTAATTTTTCTAATTGACTCATCATGCTTGTTAAAGATATGTTTCCTGATGTTGTTTTTAAAATAAATTTAAATAAATCAACATCCTCTATAGTCTCTAAAATAGCAGAAGTTATTTTTATTCCACCTTTTAAGTTTTTCGGGCCTTTAGTGATTTGTTTATTCAGTAAAATTTTTCTGGTCCTAGTATAGATATTTTCTTGATTAATCCTAAGTTCATCTTCTAGGTTTTTTCTCGCAGCACTTATTGCCGCTTTTTGAATTTCTAATGCTCTTTTATCTTTATCAATACCATCACGTGTAAAGACACGTACATCTATAACTGTTCCATCCATACCTGATGGAACTTTTAATGAAGTGTCTTTAACATCTGATGCTTTTTCACCAAAGATTGCTCTCAATAGCTTTTCTTCTGGTGTAAGTTGACTTTCTCCTTTTGGAGTAACTTTCCCAACTAATATATCACTAGATTTAACTTCTGCCCCAACATATACAATGCCAGACTCATCCAATTTATTTAATAAACTTTCGCTTACATTTGGGATATCGGAAGTTATCTCTTCTGAACCTAATTTTGTATCTCTCGCTACACATTCTAATTCCTCTATATGAATAGAAGTAAAACGATCTTCTTGTACAACTCGTTCTGAAACAAGAATAGAATCTTCAAAGTTATAACCATTCCATGGCATAAATGCAATTAACATATTTTGCCCTAATGCTAACTCACCTAAGTCAGTTGATGGGCCATCAGCTATTACATCATCTTTTTCTATAACATCTCCAGTTTGGACTAGTGGTCTCTGGTTGATACATGTATTCTGGTTAGTTCTTCTGTATTTAGTTAGTGGGTAAATATCTACGCCAGTGTCATCTGTATCTGACACCTCATCATCATTTACATTTACAATAATTCTTGACGCATCAACATAATCTACTACCCCGCCTCTTTTAACTGTAAATGATGCACCAGAATCTATAGCGACAGTTTTTTCAATTCCAGTTCCAACGAGAGGTTTCTCTGGTTTGAGAATGGGCACTGCTTGTCTTTGCATATTGGATCCCATGAGTGCTCTATTAGCATCATCATGTTCAAGAAAAGGTATTAACGCAGCTGCAACTGATACTACTTGCTTAGGAGAAATATCCATTAGTTGAACTTTATCAGGAGAGGATATTGTGAACTCATTATTATTTCTGCAAGATATCAAATCTCCGATAATATTATTATTTTTATTGAGCGTAGTATTAGCTTGAGCTATTACATATTTACTTTCTTCTATCGCTGATAACCATTTAATTGTATTTTTGACTTTTCCTTTCTCAACTATACGATAAGGTGTTTCAAGAAATCCATAATTATTAGTTCTAGAAAAAGTTGCTAAAGAATTTATTAAACCAATGTTTGGTCCCTCAGGCGTTTCAATTGGGCAAACTCTTCCATAATGAGTTGGGTGAACATCTCTGACCTCAAATCCAGCTCTTTCTCTAGTTAATCCACCAGGTCCTAGGGCAGAAATTCTTCTTTTATGTGTAATCTCTGCTAAAGGGTTATTTTGATCCATGAATTGTGATAGTTGACTTGTTCCAAAAAATTCTTTAAGTGTGGCGGTGATTGGTTTTGAATTAACAATATCTTTCGGTTGGAGTCTTTCAACATAGTCCATTGTACTCATTCTCTCTTTTACGGCTTTTTCTACTCGAACTAATCCGATTCTGAATACATTTTCAACCATTTCTCCAACAGATTTTACTCTACGATTACCAAGATGATCAATGTCGTCAACTGTATCAAATCCGTTTCTGATATTTACCAATGTTTTAATAACATCAATAATATCATCGTTAGACAAAATGCTTTCACCTTCTGTATCAGATCTACCCACTCTGGTGTTAAATTTCATTCTACCAACCGCTGACAAATCATATCTATCTTTTGACTGGAAAAGGTTTGTGAATAATTGGGCTGCAGCATCTTTTGTTGGTGGCTCCCCCGGTCTCATCATTCTATATATTTCTATTAAAGCGGTTTCTTGGTTGGTTGTTGAATCTATATCTAGTGTATTACAAATAAATGGTCCTCTATCTAACTCATTTGTATACAAGATTTTAAATTTTTTTAATTTAACTTCTAAAATATTATCTACAACTTCTCTTGTTATTTGTTGATTACATGTTAATAAAACTTCACCGGTACTTTCATCAATAATATCTTCAGATATTCTTTTCCCTAATAAGTGCTCAGATGGTATTGCAAAACTCTTCATTTTAGATTTTTTAGCTAAATCAATATGTCTTACAGTAACCCTTTTTCCTTTTGCAATAATTATTTTTTTATTATGTATTATGTCAAAGGCTGTAATGCTCCCTTTTAAATCATTAAGAGATTGTTGAATAAAAAACTGCCCATCTTTAATAGTTACCTGATTATTTTCATAAAAAATATCCAACATCTCTTTTGTGTCATACCCGAGAGCCCTCAAAATTATTGTAGAAGCAATTTTTCTTCTTCTATCTATTCTTGCAAACACAATATCTTTTTGATCAAATTCAAAATCTAACCAGGATCCCCTGTATGGAATGACTCTTGCAGAAAATAATAATTTACCTGACGAGTGTGTCTTTCCTCTGTCATGATCAAAAAATACACCAGGTGATCTATGAAGTTGAGAAACAACTACTCTCTCTGTACCATTAATTATAAATGTACCAAATTTTGTCATAATCGGCATATCACCCAAAAATACTTCTGGGTTTTCAAAGATTTCTAATGTACCGGCTGATTTTGGATCTATATTAACGGAAAGTTTAAAATCAACTTTTAAAGGTACGGAATAACTTTTTCCCGTAATTCTACATTCTTCTTCTGTATATTCTTCTTTCCCCAGTTTGAAACCGGTATATTCTAATTTACAATTATTTGCATAATCATAAATTGGAAATACAGATTTAAATACTTCGTCTAAACCAGACTCAGAGTCGTTATTTTTTTTCCCAAGAAATTTATTATATGACAGAAGCTGAAGTTCAATTAGATTTGGTATAGGTAATACATCACCCAGTTTACCAAAGTTTTTTCTGATTCTTTTTTTTGCCGTATAACTATAATTCATAAAAATTCATCCTCTTGGAACACGCCATAGTCTTAGTAATAAATACTAAATTTATTTTCAATATATTGCTTTTAAGCAAGGTTTTTATTTAAGTTCAACAGTTGCGCCTGCTTCTTCAAGTTGTTTTTTAAAAGTTTCAGCTTCTTCTTTTTTCACGCCTTCTTTTAAAATACATGGTGCACTTTCTACTTTTTCCTTAGCTTCTTTTAAACCCAATCCTGTAATTGATCTTGCAGCTTTAATTACTGCAACTTTGTTGCCACCAAAACTTGTTAAAGAAATATTAAATTCAGATTTCTCTTCAGCTGCTGCTTCAGTCGCGCTAGCTGCAGGTGCTGCTGCTACTGCTGCTGCTGCTTTTACTCCAAATTTTTCTTCCATTTCTGATATTAAATCTACAACTTCCATTACGGTCATTTTTGATATTGTATCCAGAATCGCTGTCTGATCTTTAGTTGCCGCCATCTTATCTTCTCCTGTTGAATATAATTATTAATCCTTAGATTGTTTTATAGCATCTAAAGTTCTTACTATTTTAGTAGGAACTGCATTCATTGTAGCCATAAGCTTCTGTAAAGGCGCCTGCATAACAGACATCAGCATAGCAATTGCTTCGTCATATGTAGGTAATGATGCTAGTTTTTTAATTTCTGAAATATCTAATTCTTCGCCTTTATAAGCGAGTGATGTAAGTTCAATATTTTCATTATTATCAATAAATGTTTTAATTAGTTTTGCGAATTCTCCAGGACTATCATTTGATACTGCTAATATGCGCGGCCCTACAATTTTGTCACTTAAAACAGAAAACTCTGAATCTTTTAAAGCCATCTTGAGCATGTTATTTTTCACAACTTTAATATATATGCCTGGGTGTCTTGAGATTTTCCTAAATTCATTGAGCTGATTAGCAGTCAATCCTCTATAATCAGCAGTAAGTATAGTTTCTGCATTGTTCAAAATCTCAGAAACTTCTTTAACTAAATTCTTTTTTGCTTCTAAATTTAATGGCATATTAACTACTTCTCTCAACTGTGGACAAGTCTACCTTAATTCCGGGGCCCATTGTAGAGGATAATGTAATATTTTTCATATATTTACCTTTTGCAGTGGAAGGTTTTACTTTAATTAGATCTTCAACGAGAGCATACACATTTTCTGTTAATTTTTTTGGTTCAAAATCAACTTTTCCAATTGTGGTATGAATAATACCCCCTTTGTCAGTTTTATAACGAATTTGTCCTTTTTTAGCATTTTTAACAGCATCTTTAATATTTTTAGTAACTGTTCCTTCTTTTGGGTTGGGCATTAAATTTTTTGGTCCTAAAATACGGCCTAATTGGCCAAGAAGTTTCATACACTCAGGGGTTGATATAATAATATCTGCATCAATATCTTTCTTTTTTTTGACTTCATCGATGAGGTCCTCAAAACCAACAATATCTGCGCCAGCCTTTTTTGCTTCGGCCGCATCCGGACCTTCTGCAAAAACCGCTACTTTTGATATTTTACCTATACCATGAGGTAAAGAAGAAGACCCTCTAACATTTTGATCGGATTTGCCAGGATCAACACCTAAATTTATACTTATATCAATTGATTCATTAAACTTAAGCTTAGGAAGATTAATTAATAAATTAATAGCATCTTCTAATGAATAGGTTTTTAATGGCTCAATTTTCTCGGTTATCAATTTTCTTCTTTTGCTTGTTGCCATATTAATTTTCAACCTCAATACCCATGCTTCTTGCTGTTCCAGCTATTATTTTAACTGCTTGATCCATTTCTGCCGAATTCAAATCACCTTCTTTTTGTTTAACAATATCTTCTAGTTGCTTTCTATTTACTTTCCCAACTTTATCGCTTTGCGGTGTTGGGCTTCCTTTCTCAATACCCGCAGCTTTTTTCAGTAAAATGGCAGCTGGCGTAGATTTAACAATAAAGTCAAAAGACCTATCTTTATAAACATTTATAACAACCGGCAAAGCTAAACCTTTTTCAACATCTTTAGTTTTATCGTTAAATTGTTTGCAAAAATCTTGAATATTTAAACCATGTTGCCCAAGCGCAGGACCTACTGGTGGAGCTGGATTAGCGCTACCCGCTGGTACCTGTAATTTAACTTGAGTTAAAATTTCTTTAGCCATAAATCTTATCCTTTTTCAACTTGTGTTAATGATAATTCAATTGGGGTTGGTTTTCCAAATACTAACACAGATACTTTTAGTCTATTTTTTTCAAAATCAACTTTCTCAACTACTCCATTAAAATCGTTAAATGGCCCATCTGTTATTCTTACAACTTCCCCAGGCTCAAACATTACTTTTGGTTTTGGCCTATCTACACCTTCTTGCATTGATTGTATGAGATTTTCAGCTTCACCACTAGGAAGTGGTATCGGTCTATCTCCAGTTCCTCCAACAAAACCTAGAACTTTTGGGGCGCTTTTAACAAGGTGCCAAGTATCATCGTTTAAATCCATTTTAATCATCACATATCCTGGAAAATATTTTCTTTCAGTCCTTTTTTTTTGGCCTTCTTTAATCTCTAATACCTCTTCAGTTGGGACTAGTATTTCGCCAAACGACTTCTCAAGACCTTCTCTTTTAATAGTATCTTCTAGCGTCTGTTTAACTTTATTCTCATAACCAGAAAAAGCTTGTAATACATACCATTTCATCTCCATGTCTTTATCTAACTCCATACAATGTTCCAATTGACCAGCTTAATAACATATCAAGTAACCACAAAAGTATTCCTATTATCACCACAATAACAACAACTCCAAGGGCAGTCTGGGTAGTCTCTTGTTTTGTTGGCCAAGAAACTTTTTTTAATTCAATTTTAGAGTCTATGACATAACCATAAACAGTCTTACCAAAACTAGTCTGATAGAGAATAAGGCTTGATATTATCAATACGGAAAGTAATCCTAACACACGATAAAATAGCCTTACATCAATAAAATAATAAAACATGACAACACCGGCTAATAGTAATATTAGCGACAATAATGTGAACGGAGTATTGTAATAATTTATATCTTTCGATTCAGCCATGGTAACTCCTATCCTATTTATTTTTCAGGCCAGGAGGGACTCGAACCCCCAACCTACGGTTTTGGAGACCGTTGCTCTACCAATTGAGCTACTAGCCTAAATCATTCTTATTTATATTAAATCAGATGATATGCTAGATTACTCTACAATTTTAGTAACAACTCCTGCTCCAACTGTTTTACCACCTTCACGAATCGCAAATTTCAAACCTTCTTCCATAGCAATTGGGGTTATTAACTGTACAGTCATTTTCACATTATCACCTGGCATTACCATTTCTACATCTTTTGGTAATTCAATTGCGCCTGTTACATCAGTTGTACGGAAATAGAATTGAGGTCTATAATTTGCAAAAAATGGGGTATGTCTTCCGCCTTCATCTTTTGATAATACATAGATTTCACATTCAAATTTGGTATGAGGTTTAACAGAACCAGGAATACACAGTACTTGCCCACGTTCTACTTCCTCTCTTTTTGTTCCTCTTAAAAGAACTCCAACATTATCACCAGCCACACCTTCATCAAGAAGTTTCCTGAACATCTCTACACCGGTACAAGTGGTTTTTGTTGTATCTTTTATACCAACGATTTCTATATCATCTCCAACATTAACTTTCCCTCTTTCGATTCTTCCTGTTACCACAGTTCCTCTTCCTGAGATTGAAAATACATCCTCTATAGGCATTAAGAATTTTCCATCAATAGGTCTGTCTGGTACTGGAATAAAACTATCCATTGCGTCTATTAATTTTTCAATTGATGGCACACCAATGTCAGATGTATCACCTTCTATAGCTTTTAATGCAGAACCAATAATGATAGGTACTTTATCACCTGGAAAATCATACTTCGTAAGCAGTTCTCTTATTTCCATTTCAACTAAATCTGTTAATTCTTTATCATCAACTTGATCTGCTTTATTTAAATAAACAACAACATGAGGTACACCAACTTGTCTAGCTAACAGAATATGCTCGCGGGTTTGTGGCATTGGACCATCTGCTGCAGAACAAACCAGAACCGCTCCATCCATTTGAGCCGCACCTGTTATCATATTTTTTACATAGTCAGCATGGCCTGGGCAGTCTACATGTGCATAATGTCGTTTTGCTGACTCATATTCAACATGAGCAGTCGCAATTGTTATTCCTCTAGCTTTTTCTTCCGGCGCATTATCAATTTGATCATATGCTTTGAATTCACCACCATGCTTTTCACACATAACTTTAGTTAAGGCAGCTGTTAGTGTTGTTTTCCCATGATCAACATGGCCTATTGTTCCCACATTAACATGTGGCTTATTTCGTTCGAATTTTTCCTTTGACATTGTTAAACCCCATTTAAGTAATTACAGTTTTCAAGTGGAGTAATAATAAACTACTTTTTAGTGCAAATACACTAAAATTTCACTAAAATCTAGTAAAAATAGCCCATAACCGGATTTGAACCGGTGACCTCTTCCTTACCAAGGAAGTGCTCTACCGACTGAGCTATATGGGCAAGTCATTTATATCTTGAATAATAGTGAAATCTGGCAAGAATTTATATAAAAATACTCTAAAATTTAATTCCAAATCTATTAAGCATTTTTTTTTCTATTCTCCAGAAATATGCAAATTCCCCAAATACTGCTCCTATCATAATCAGCAGAATCTGATAAATCGGCATGAGAATTAGTATCCTAAGGGTCCAATATAATGAGGAGCTTAATGCATTAGCGTCTAGACCAATCAAATTTAAAACAAAACCAGCTAAAACAACTGATATTGTCCCGGTAACAGCAAATACAACATTTACTATCAATAACTGAAAGTTTGATTCTACTTTAAAAAAATTTCTTATTTTTTGCATCCCAAAAAAATCTCACCAAATATTTTAATCATTATATACATACAATGTTGTTAAACATGCTGTTTCAATTTTGAGCGGGCGATGGGGATCGAACCCACACTATCAGCTTGGAAGGCTGAAGTTCTACCATTGAACTACGCCCGCATCAAATCAACTTTGGAGGGGGCAGGATTCGAACCTGCGAAGGCAGGGCCAGCAGATTTACAGTCTGCCCTCGTTGACCGCTTGAGTACCCCTCCTAAAATTTAATGTATTTATATCATAATTTATAGCGAACTATGAATAAAATTTACAATTAATTAATAAGGTCTTTCTGGTTTTTTAATTATCCAAAGATATAACGCCCATAGTATTCCTATAGATATCAAAGTTTGCGCAATGCTTATCAAGTTATTTATATAAAATATTACACTTACAAGAAAAAATACAAGAAATACTATTATAGACTCAATCCTATTAGATGTGATTTTTAATCCAAATAAACGTGGTGGCGGACCTAATGGTGGTACTGACATTATCTATTTTCCTTTAAACATAAAATTATATTTCTATTAAACTCATTCAGCTTAATATCTCCTATTATTTTATCATATTATTGTTCATTAATTAATTCAGCAATTTCATTTAATTTATCATTTTTCTTGCTATCAAATTTTTCAAAAACCTTAAGATAGTTTTTACATAAAGCTTTTTTCTTATCAAGGCCAAGCAAAGTTAATTGTGTTACTGCGCTTCCTTTAACTTTTGAATATCTCTGTTTGAGCTTTAAAATACCTTCATCACTAAGATTCATATTAAATTTAATGCTTTTAATTAAATCAAAAAGACGTGATTCAGCTTCTTTATTTTGAAAATCTTTTACACATAACGAACTGTAAGCGTCAATGCTGCTGGTATACTGAACAAGATCTTTAACGACAGGATAATAAACTGATTCTGCAGAATATGAGTTTCCTGCAAAAAAAAGCAATAATAATATAAATTTAATTCTCATTGGCTGAACTGTATATTTCTTTAATAAGCTGTTCTTCGATAATAATATTCTTTCGAGAAAAGTAAACTTTTATGTCATCCGAAAATTGATTCATATTAACATTATTCATCCTTAGTTTTACTACTTGAGCAACGAATGCTTTAAGTTCCCATTTAATATATTGATTTAACTGAAGATTGGGATAGAACTTATAATTGGATTTTATGATACTCAAAAGCTTTACCCAAACCTTGACCATTTTTTTATTATTAAGCAGCAATTTTAGCGTTACTATCCATATCCCTCGCCAAATAATTGGATCAGGATTAGTAAAAACTTTTTGAATAATTATAGGCAAGTCTTTATTCATCATTAATAATTCTATATGATACTGTTTCTATTATATGATTATGAAACAATATAATCTTTAGAAAAATGAATATTTTGCCACCTTAGCTCAGTTGGCCAGAGCAGGGGTTTTGTAAACCTCAGGTCGTCAGTTCGAATCTGACAGGTGGCTATAATTTAAATAATGTTATGAATAAAATACCAATGACTGTAGAAGGAGCTGCCTCACTAAAAGAAGAGCTTAATAAACTTAAAAGTGAAGAAAGGCCTAAGATTACACTTGCCATTAAAGAAGCTAGGGAAAAAGGTGATTTAAAGGAGAACGCAGAATATCATGCGGCCAGAGAACAGCAAAGTTTCATGGAAGGCAGAATCAAAGATATTGAATCAAAATTATCGAATGCTGAAATTATTGATATAAAAAATATACCTAATTCAGGTAAAGTAATATTTGGTTCAACTGTAATGCTTATTAACCTCAATGATAACAAGAAGGTAAGTTACAAGCTTGTAGGCGAAGATGAAGCTGATTTAAAAAAAGGTAAAATATCAATTACTTCTCCTTTGGCAAGGTCATTAATTGGAAAGGAGCAAGATGATGTAATTGAACTTAAGACGACCAATGGTGTATTTGAATATGAGATTGGTGAAATAAGGTATGAATAAAATTAAACAAAAAAATGTTTTAGGTGAGCCATTAGAAGTATGCGGTGAAAATCCTATTACAGGCTACTTCAGAGATGGTTGTTGTAATACAGATACTTCAGATATTGGGTCACATACCGTTTGTATAAAAATAACTAATGATTTTTTAGAATTTTCTAAAAACCAAGGTAACGACTTAAGCACGCCAAGACCTGAACATGGTTTTGATGGACTTAAAGATGGAGATACCTGGTGTCTTTGTGCAGACAGGTGGCTCGATGCATATCAAAATGGGGTAGCTCCAAAAATTAAATTGAAGTCAACTAATATAAAAGCACTGGAAATCATTGACCTTGACTATCTTAAAGCCCACTCTATAGACATTTCTTGAACAAATATTTTTTCTGTCACATAATGAATATATGGAATTACTCAAAAAATTAACAATCGTTGGGATATTTTTTTTTATGTCTAATAATTCAAATGCAGCCTGTCCAAGTTCTTTAGATTTTGACATCAAACTACTTGGGGAAGACAAGGTGGTCAACTTATGTGACGAATACCTTGGAAAAGTAATCCTTGTTGTGAATACTGCCAGCAAATGTGGTTTTACTCCTCAATATGAAGGATTAGAAAAACTGTATAAAGAGAAAAAAGATTCTGGATTTGTGGTCCTAGGATTCCCATCACACGATTTTTATCAAGAACCGTCAACGGAAAAAGAAATTAAAGACTTTTGTAATTTAACTTATGATGTGAATTTCCCCATGTTTACAAAAACAAAAGTTCGAGGAAAAGATGCGCATCCATTTTTTAAACTACTAACTCAAGAAACCGACAGTTCACCTAAATGGAATTTTCATAAATATCTTAT
>Ga0209089_10002791_pt1 | contig 15237 bp, 11 predicted proteins | sample ArcticOcean_MG_C_FD_187431 | JGI IMG/M metagenome (GOLD analysis project Ga0209089, IMG submission 187431) | Marine microbial communities from western Arctic Ocean - ArcticOcean_MG_CB2_150 (SPAdes) (version 2) | ecosystem: Environmental > Aquatic > Marine > Oceanic | place: Arctic Ocean: Canada... | reverse complement strand
TTCCTCGGCTCAGGACCCTGACTCACAAGCGTCTAGACTCACAATCATCAATCTAAAGATTGGCTATTATTAGCGCTACTGAAAGGGTAACGGCAGTGATTGCTATTAGTGTAAATATTGTCAAAAAGTAATATGTATTTTTAAGGCCGGGTAGGGATGAATTTGGGCTATTGTTAAGCATGAGATTCATTCCAAACCAGTAACTAATTCCGCCTGAACAACCGTTTGCAAAGCCAGACATTAGAAGGATGGTGAAAAAACTGGTTCCAGCTCCTCCGTCTGAATCTCCTGAACTACCGGAAAAGGTGGCTACCGCAATAATAACGAAAATCAACCCAAGTCCTAATAGCGAACCAATAAAATTCCCAGCGAATGAAAACAAAATACCCTTGGACTCGGGAATCCCGCTCTTTTGTGAGCCTAAATATCCTCCAATAGATGAGAGAATGGGGGTTATTCCCATGAAAACCATTATCACACTAAATATTTGAATTGATACAAATATCATCTCCGAGTCTTGCTCACGAGATTCATATATCATGAATAGGAAATATGTTGTGAGTCCAAATGCCGCAGAAAAATGGAGCGTAATCGATGATGTCAGGCCCAATAGGTGATTACTAACACCCCGATCACCCCTCACTTTATTTCCCCTCAATTTCCCAATTAGGTGATTACCAATACCTCGATTATTCCCCATTTTATACGCCCTCACTCTTCTTCATCAGGCGGATTCTTTGACAGCATGATGGCCATAGGTTTGGTGCGTTCATCATTCTCAAGTGCTAACTTCATGATGACTCCAAGAGGTACGCCAAGTACCATTCCCATGAGTCCCCATAGCCAACCCCAGAAAGCGACTAGAAGCAGTAGTGCAATCGGTGAGATGTCAAGTCTCTGACCCGAAAGTTGTGGTTCAATGAAGCCACCCCAAGTCTGCTGATTAGCAACTAGCATAATTACTAACAGAGCAAGGGTGGTGGGCTCAAATAGAACGAATCCGAGAATAATTGGAGGGATGGTGGCGAACAGCCCGCCGATATATGGTACAAAATCAAGCAGGAAAGCGATGCAGGCCCACAAAAACCAGCCAGGGATTCCAAAGAAAAACAGAATCAGTGCGACTACTATCGATTGGCCAAAGGCCACAGAAGCCCTAGTGACGACATAGGTGGTCACACTTTCACCAGACCCTTCAGCGATCTTCTCGAACCTTGCAACTTGTTCAGGATAGGCGGCCCGTAGCCGATTGGGCAGGGATTCAGCCTCAAGAATGATGAAAATCAAGAAGATAAGAGTGGTCAAAACTCCTCCAGTAAAACTTGCCAACGAGCCAAGGAAACTCTTTGACATCGCTTCAATAGACTCAACCCCGAACTGGTCTACCACCGAGCCTAACTCAATTGAGTAACCAAAAAGGGTCAGCCCTTCAAGCCAGGCGACCTTCTCATGGAACTGTACTGTAAGTTGAGGGACTTGGTCCGAAAACGATTGCAGATTTGCATATAGTAGAATCGCCGTTACGAAGATGAATCCAATAGTCACAAACACCAGGATTCCATACGCCATCAAAGGATGGCCATAGCGCTCTTCAAGCCACTGTGCTGGAGGGTAGATTAGGAAGAAAAGTAGGATTGCAACCACAAAGGGTTGAATCACAGATTTTAGGTGAATAAGTGCTAGTACTGACACAAGTAATAGAATGGCAATATTCGCCGCTGTACTCAACTTCATGCCATAGAATCTGTCTATTTTCCCCATAGTATCACCTCACGCCTCAACCCCGCGTGTGCGCGTCAGGTTTGTTAGCATTTCATGGACTAACTGCTCTAATCCAAAATCAGCCTGCCATCCCCAATCATTTCTTGCCTCAGAATCATCTACTGAATCAGGCCAAGAATCAGCATATTCTTGACGAATATCCGGTGAATAAGAGCATTCAAACTGGATAATTTCTTTGCTAATTTCAGCAACCAACTCTGTTACTGAAAACGAGCATCCAGAGATATTGTAGCCACCTCTCGCTTCTGAAATTGAGTCAACAGATGCATCCATCAATTCCAAAGTTGCCCGAATTGCATCATCCATGTACATCATTGGAAGCCTTGTATCTGGGCCAACAAAGCATGAGTAATTCCCAGTCGTTACAGCATCGTGGAAAATCTCCACAGCATAGTCGGTGGTTCCTCCTCCAGCGGGTGCTTTCCAGGAAATAAGGCCGGGGTAACGAAGTCCTCTCACATCTACCCCATGAACTTCCCAGTAATATCTCGCCATGACTTCCCCTGAGACCTTTGTTTCGCCATAAGTTGTAGTAGGGTTAAGTGGAGTAATTTGGGGTGCGTGATTTGGACAGTCTGGGCCAAAAACTGCTATTGAAGAAGGTGAGAATACTCGTAATTGGTGTTCTCTCGCTAACTCTAATACATTCACTAATCCACCGATGTTTACTCTTTCACACAGGGCTGGTTTTTTTTCACCAGTTGCTGAAAGAATAGCCGCGAGGTGGTAAATAATGTCAACATTGTTTTCTTCAATTATGACTTCTAATGAATCTTTATCTAATACATCTAAAGTAAAAAATGGACCATTGCTAATTACTGGATGACCTTCAATTTCACGTATATCAGAAGCGATTACTGAGTCGCTTCCATGCCGCTTTCGCAGAGCCGAAACCAGTTCGGTTCCAATTTGTCCAAGAGCGCCAGTAACCAGCACTGTCGGGGGCCCCGCCTCAGTCATATTTACTCGCTGTGGCAGGCGCTACTTGAAATTAAGCAAGCCGTGATGCCAAGCAAATCGATGGTTCTTCACTAACCTTCATAGGCTATGCACAACGGGTCCATATCCCGTTGGTTGCCATGAGGTATGTAATCGTCAGCGGAGGTGTACTCTCTGGATTGGGCAAAGGGGTCACTGCGAGTAGCATCGGAATGCTGCTGAAATCACTCGGTTATCGGGTGACAGCAATCAAGATTGACCCATACCTGAATAGTGATGCTGGAACAATGAGTCCGTTTGAACACGGTGAAGTATTCGTCCTTGATGATGGCGGAGAAGTTGATTTGGATTTGGGTAATTATGAGAGATTTCTTGACATAACCCTCACCCGTGATAACAATTTGACCACCGGAAAGGTGTATGCAAATGTGATTGAGGGAGAGAGAAGAGGTGACTACCTCGGAAAAACCGTACAAGTGGTCCCACATATCACTAATGAGATTCAAGATTGGATGGGAAGAGTGGCATCCATTCCAGTAGATGGGAACGGTGGCGAGCCTGACGTTTGTATTGTTGAATTAGGCGGCACAGTGGGTGATATTGAGAGCGCACCTTTCGTTGAAGCCTTGCGCCAGTTTCAGTTCAGAGTTGGAAAGGAAAATTTTGTCTTAGTTCACGTTAGTCTAGTGCCAGTGGTTGGTGTAGTAGGGGAACAAAAGACCAAACCAACCCAACATACAGTCAAGGAATTACGCGCCGCAGGTCTTTCCCCAGACTTCCTAGTATGTCGTTCAGAAGAACCACTTGAACAAGCAACAAAAGACAAGTTAGCCTTGTTTTGTCATGTGTCCCCATCTCATATTCTAAGTGCTCACGATGTTTCTAATTTATACCGCGTACCATTACTTCTTGAACAGCAGAATGTAACAACAATGGTTGCTGAAAAACTGGGGTTGGAGATGACTGATAACAGGCCACAATTGGATGCTTGGAGGCAAATGGCAGACCATGTTGACTCCCTTGAAAACGATGTAACAATTGCTATGGTCGGCAAATACACAGGTCTTACAGATTCTTACCTGAGCGTCATCAAGGCTCTGCAACATTCAGCCTTCAAAGTTGGCGCCAAGATGAATATTAGTTGGGTAGACGCGACTGGCCTTGAGCCAGAATCCGAGTCAGAAGACCCAGAACTGTATGCTACATCTTGGCAAGAACTCAAAGCAGCAGATGGAGTACTCGTTCCAGGTGGATTTGGTAATCGCGGAATTGAAGGTATGATTCTCGCAGCCCAATACGCTAGAGAAAATCAAGTACCATATCTAGGAGTATGTCTTGGATTACAAGTCGCGGTCATTGAGTTTACGCGTAACGTATTGGGTAAAACTGGGGCTAATAGTACTGAGTTTGACGAAGACACGCCACACCCAGCGGTGATATTCATGCCAGAAGGAAGTCGCACACATATGGGAGGTACGATGCGTTTGGGTAGTCGTCAAACTAATATCCAAACTGAGGATTGTGCAGCCTTAAGATTGTATGATGGTGCAACTGAAATCCACGAACGTCATCGTCATCGCTACGAAGTAAATCCTGACATGATTTCAGATCTAGAGAAAGCAGGACTCAACTTTGTCGGTAAAGACACAGAGGCTCAACGTATGGAAATCATTGAGTTAGCCGGCCACCCATTCTTCTTCGGAACACAATATCATCCTGAATTCAAGAGCCGGCCAAACCGGCCAAGCCCGCCATTCTTTGGATTGGTTGAAGCCGCTTTTTCTGCTCAGTCTTGAGAGACTTTGATTAGTCGAGTAGTTCGATACCCTTGCACTACTTTGAGGTATTTTTTGTCCTTAAATTCCCCGTCTAATTGCTCATCACCAGAATCAATTCTAAGGCTGGTTAGTGTCATTAATTTGGCAGGAGTGGCAATTCCAAGAACTTGGTTTATTCCTACTTTCCGAATCACTTTTGAAGAAATTTGTAGGTTTCCCCTACCAATCAAGAATCCCTGCCCACCCATCGGTGAGAGCATTATGAGGGCCTCTCCATTGTGATTATTTAGTAAATCCATCAAAGCAGCCTCATTCACATCAGAAGCTATGATTTCCCCACCCATCACGACATCAATTCCAAGCACAGTTTTTGTCATTCCAAGATGCTTAGCCATTCTTCTCAGGGTTCCACCCGAACCCCAAACGATGGCAAGAGTTTCATCATCTTGCATCATTTCACCGACATGGTCAGCAATTCCCTCAATGATATCTGATTCATCAGCCGCCTCCATCCGTTGTTTTGCACCTTGCATCCATCGTGGTGAAGAAGGAGTCATGGCTTCTGCATACAGGCGAACTTTCCATTCACCCTTGACATAAGCCTCTTCATCTAAATCCATAACTTCTGTATTGGCAACCAATAAATCACCATCTAGCCACGCTGCTAAGACCTCAGCCGCCGCCTTGGGAGAGGCGGCGAAACAACCTGAATGCATTTTCACTCCGCTGGGAACACCAATAATCGGCAACTCCTCACAATCTAATTCTTGTAGAGTTGAAATTATGTCACGCGTAGTGCCATCCCCTCCAGCATAAAGAAGCAAATCAATTCCTTCATCAATCATTGCACTTACAGCATGTTGGGTATCTTCAGCAGAACTTGGTTCTGCTCCTACAATTGTTGCAACATCTGTAAATTCCACCGGCAACCAAGTTGAACCCATTCGCCCATCACAAGTTAGAAAATTTGTGTTTTTTACCCCCACTAGTTCAAAGAATCTAGTGAGTGTTTTCGTCATGCGTGGGCCGGCCCTATCTTCTGCACCTGCTAATCGTGCTTCTTCTGCCCTACCATCACTGCCTTTGAATCCAAGTCTGCCTCCGAGGCCAGCATCAGGATTTACTAGGATGCCGACCAAGGTCATGCTTCGGCGAAGTGAAGTCACTTCTTCAAGGCTGTTGATGTGACTTTGTAGTAGGAATATTTTCAATCATTTTTCTTTACTACCGTCTTTTTTGGGTTGGACAGTCGGCCAACGCATTCAAGGGGTCATTGATAATCGCGAGGTGCGGCGTGTATCATGGCAAGCGGCAGTAAGAACTCTAAGAAGACTCTAGAAGATGTCTTCAAGAGTGGTATGGATGAGATGATTCAAGCCCGCGAAGAGATGGATGTCGAGGGCGCTCAAGTTGTTGAAGAGCCAGTGGTAGTAGAGACTGCACCAGTAGTTGATGACCCAATACTTGCAGGCCCTCCAATGCCAACACCTGAGCCCGAACTTGCTCCAAGTGGTCCGCCAATGGCCGACCCATTGCTAACTCCTCTAGCACCTAGTGCACCACCAATGCCAACACCTGAGCCCGAACTTGCTCCAAGTGGTCCGCCAATGGCCGACCCGTTACTAACTCCTCCAGCACCTAGTGCACCACCAATGCCAACACCTGAGCCCGAACCGGCTCCAAGTGGTCCGCCAATGGCCGACCCGTTACTAACTCCTCCAGCACCTAGTGCACCACCAATGCCAACACCTGAGCCCGAACCGGCTCCAAGTGGTCCGCCAATGGCCGACCCATTGCTAACCCCTCCAGCATCGAGTGGGCCACCAATGCCAACACCTGAGCCCGAACCGGCTTCAGCAGGTCCACCAATGCCTGACCCATTGCTAACCCCTCCAGCACCAAGTGGTGCACCTATACCGGCAATGGCTCCGCCAGCCGACATGTTTGCTCCTCCTCAGGCCCCACCGATGGGCTCGGGTCCAATGCCAGCAGCAGGTCCACCGGGAATGCCACCGATGGGTCCGGGTCCAATGCCACCGATGGCTCCTGGCTCAATGCCAGCTGCAGGTCCACCGGGAATGCCACCGATGCAAACAGGTCCGATGCCCGGAGGACCCAGTCCAATTCCACCATCAAGCCCACAGGAAATGCCACCAATCAGCCCACAGATCGGCGGAGATTCTTCGGCAATGCCACCAGTGCCATCTCCCGGCCCATCTCCAACTAATGTTGCTGATGCCTCAAACTTAATCGCCTCTGATGTTACAACTTCTGTACCTGACCCCATCCCCAGTCCAGTAGAGCTAGAACCTGTTTTGGAAGACCCGCCAACCGAAACCGTGCAGGTTTTGGTTCCCAAGGAAAAAGTAATCGTCAAGGATTTTGACGAGTGGGAAGGCCACTTTGACAGTGAATGGAGCGGTGGTGCAGCAATATATGAAGGAGATAATGCCAAACCAGAGCCAGAAGAAAAGTTCGACGACCTAGCATGGGACGCTAATGCCCAACCAGTCAAAACAATTCCAAAACTCCCTACAAAATCAGTCATGAGTAAGATGAAGAAAGGCGAATTAGTAACTCTCGCAGAAGGCCGCGGAGTAGCGAGTGATGGTACAAAATCCATCTTAATTGACCGTCTTCTTTCACCGGATTCACCTGCTGCTGAAGAACAGATAGACTCTGAACCACCTGCGATGGAAATAACAGATTCAGAACCTGAAGAAGTTGTGGTCGAAGAGGTAGAGGAGGAGCTCCCTTCTCTTACAATCGAGGAAGAACCAACATCAGAACCTGTTGATTTGTTAGTGCCATTAGAACCAACGCTGGAGGAAGATGTTTCGGATGAACCCGCTCAAGAAGTCGACTTAGAACTGCTTGAAACTCTTGTTCCCCCTTCACCAGAAGAATCTACTTTGGATGATGATGACATCACCCCAAGTGAGCCACCGAGTGGTCCCGGCCCAATGCCTCCAAGCGCCCCACCAAGCGGTCCCGGTCCAATGCCACCATCAGGCCCACCAAGCGGTCCCGGTCCAATGCCACCATCAGGCCCACCAAGCGGTCCCGGTCCAATGCCACCATCAGGCCCACCAAGCGGTCCTGGTCCAATGCCTCCAAGCGCCCCACCAGATGGTCCAGGCCCAATGCCACCGTCAGGCCCACCAAGCGGTCCTGGTCCAATGCCTCCAAGCGCCCCACCAGATGGTCCAGGCCCAATGCCACCGTCAGGACCACCAAGCGGTCCTGGTCCAATGCCTCCATCAGGCCCACCTGCTAAGCCACCCGCCGATGAATGAGGTCCGTTTCGTACACTTGTACGCATAAAACAGTTTTTTTTTTGCGTGGTGTTGATATGGCCGCGCTAACCCCCGTAACATGAGGAGAGTAAGATGTCGATGCTAGAAGTGACTCTTGCTGATGGTACAATTCACGAAATTGCTTCTGGGGTATCAGCTGGTGAAGTCATCCGCGACGCCTATGGACGCGGTGCAGTTGCAGCAATCAAGGATGGAAACCCTTGCGACCTCTCAACTCCAATTGATGAGTCATGCACCCTTGACCAAATCCCCCTTGAGAGCGAAGATGGTGTCGAAATCTTGCGTCATTCATGCGCTCATTTGTTAGCTCAAGCAGTAGTAGAGTTATTCCCAGATGCAAAACCCACCATCGGTCCAGCAATAGAACATGGATTCTACTACGATTTCCACATGGATCCTCTGAGTGAAGAGGATTTGGCAGCAATTCAAAAGAAAATGCAGCACATCGTTAAACAGAATCTCAAAATTGAACGCGAGGAACACGACTCTGCAGGACTCGCTTCCCTATTCGCTGACAATCAGTTCAAAACTGAAATAATTGACGATAAATTAGAGGCTGGTACCGGCTCAAGCATTTACCGCCAAGGCGATTTCTACGACCTCTGCCGAGGTCCTCACGCTCCCTCCACATCTTATCTGAGAAATTTCAAATTGACTTCAACCTCGCAAGCATTCTGGAGAGCAGACTCGTCTCGCGAAAGCCTCGTCAGAATTTATGGCATGTGTTACGCCAACAAACAAGACCTCAAAGCGCGTCAAACTTTGCTGCGTGAAGCAGGATTACGCGACCACAGAAAACTGGGCAAAGATTTACAACTTTTCCACGTTGATGACATGGTTGGCCAAGGCCTTATTCTCTGGACCCCAAGAGGTAGTGTGATTCGTCAAGAGTTACAGAACTTCATTGGAGAGCACCTCAGAAGGCAGGGTTATTCTCAGGTTTTTACACCTCACATAGGAAAACTAGACCTATACCGCACGTCCGGTCATTTCCCGTATTACCAGGAGAGCCAATACCCCCCGCTAGTTGAGAGAGACTTGATGGCAAAACTCGCTGATGATGGTTGTTCTTGCTCAGAATTGGCTAACATGATGGGTGAGGGTGATATTGATGGTTACTTGTTGAAACCGATGAACTGTCCACACCACATTCGGCTTTATTCCAGCCAGCCTCGTTCTTACAGGGATTTGCCATTAAGGCTGGCTGAGTTTGGAACAGTTTACCGCTGGGAGCAATCTGGTGAGATTTCAGGAATGACAAGAGTTCGTGGATTTACTCAGGATGATGCTCACCTGTTTGTGACTGAAGACCAGATTGCTGAGGAAGTTTTGGGATGCATTGAGTTGGTACAAGTCATATTTGGCACGCTTGGAATGGATGATTATCGCGTGCGAGTCGGCTTGCGCGAGCCAGACTCAGACAAATATGTTGGAGAATCCGAAAAGTGGGACAAGGCTGAGGCCGCCTGCCGCGAAGCTGCTGCAAGTTTGGGTGTTGAATTCATTGAAGAACAAGGCGAGGCGGCATTTTACGGACCAAAAATTGACTTCGTTGTCAAAGATGTTCTTGGCAGAGAGTGGCAACTTGGCACCGTTCAAGTTGACTACAATTTACCAGAGCGATTCGAGTTGGAATACACTGGTGGCGATGGTGAGAAGCATCGTCCTGTGGTGATTCACCGAGCACCATTCGGCTCAATGGAACGTTTCGTTGGCGTGTTGATTGAACACTTTGCTGGAAAGTTCCCCACATGGTTGACACCAACTCAGGTGCACATCATTACGATTTCAGAGAAACACAAAGAGTACGCCGCCAAAGTTGAGAGCGAACTCAAATTGTTGGGGGTAAGGGTTGAGGTTGATGACAGTGACAACACGATTGGCAAGAAGATTCGCACTCACCGCAAAATGCAACCTGCTTACATGGTGATTCTAGGAGATGAAGAGGCGGCTAACAGCACAGTCAGCATTCGTAACCGTAAGGGTGACCAGGTACAAGGGGTCGGGCTTGACAATTTCATGGCCAATCTGTTAGCAGAGATTGAAACTAGGGATGCAGAGCAAAAACTTGTGTAATCCGCTTGATTTTGAGTTTATTTGAGCAAAGCAATAATTTCATTGTTTTCATATATGGTCCAAAAGACATGTCATTTTTTTTATTCATCTACATTTCTAAAGATAGGTTCTACAGATTCTTGTTCTAAGTGGTTTTATGAAATCAGCAGTTCATTTTTAAACCGCCAACCGGGGCACACAGTAGGAACATAATGGGAATGGCGGAGGAATAATCAATGAAGTTCCCTCATCCAGATCCAGATGTTGCTGGAGAATTAGACGATAGAAATAGAATGAATACATTGACAGGTACCGAATGGATGAGAAATTGTACATCTTATTGGGAAACGAATGGTAAATATGGCACTCTGAATGATGATATTCTCTCTAGATTGATTAAACTTTTTTCAGGGGATATGTGTTTCTTTTCGATAAAAGATAAGTCCTCAAAAAAAAATGAGCCAGGAATCAAACATAGGATTACTGTGAAACTAAATGATAGAAATGTCTCCAAGTTACCGGATTTAAATCCAAAATTAAAAGGATATCCAAAATTGCGGAAATTAGTTAAATTTGATAAGTTATTGGAATCAGATAATGACCAAGTACATTATATCTTGATGGAAATCCCAAATGAGGTAAATGAGGGCAAACTTGGAGCAGCAGATTCGCTCGCTCAGATATTAAATAATAAGTTAGTTGAAGGGCGATATGTAACATTTCATCAAGTACCATATCCTCCTTCAGAATCTGCGAGAACACAGTTAGAAATAACAGAAGCAATGCTAAATTATGGTTTTGAATTCAAAGGAAAAGTCAACCTCCATAATACATCGAACGGATTGGCATCAGGGGCCCTTGTGGAATATAGTGAAGAGAGAACAATCAAAGAAAACCACACTCACTTACTACATTTCAGGAAACACGAATCTGTTGATTTAAATCACAAGGAAGAATTTACTTTCCAGCCCCAAGAGTTCAAACCATCTGACACAAATCAGTATCCTGAATCAGTACAAAATTCAGTTACTAAAATGGATAAAATTGGTAAGTCCCATCCAGCCCCCTATAGTCCACAGGACATTTTTCAGTTAATGGATAACATTCTGAGCGTGCCAGATGGTTGGGTCATTGATCCGTTCTCTGGCGTGGGTTCAACTCACATTGCATGTATTATGTCTAATAATTTGAATAATCGTTCAAGAAAAGCGATAGGGATAGATTTGAATCCTAAATATGTTAATCTTTCAAAGAGTCGAATCGGTTCCAAACTAAACGGACACAAAGATTTCAATTTCATTAATGGCGATTCTCTTGTAGAGCTAAGGAAACTTGAGGAAAATTTTGTTTACTGTGTAACTTCACCACCTTATCATGATATTTTGCGCAACGAAGGTGAGGGTGTTAGGTCAGACGGTAGTCAATTTAGACAGGGTGTTGATTATTACAGTGAAGAAGCAGATGATGTAGGAAATCAAGAATCACTTGATGATTACTTTTCACTGTTCATTTCGATAATGGATGAAGTGAAGGAAAAATTACTTCCAGATTCATTTTGTAGTATAGTGATTAGTGATTTTACTGTAAAAAAGAAAGAGATTAATGTCACCGCATTGACTATTGATAAAATGACAAATAATGGTTGGATATATTGCGGTGAAATCATTTTTAATCAGCGAAATAAAGCCATTGCTCCATTCGGTTATCCTTACGCTTATGTCATAAACCACACAAATCAGTACATGTTGAATTTCAGGCGGCCTAGTGAAGATGAATCCTGAATCTTACACTGAATCTTTGCTAAGTGAGAACAAGAAGGCAGAAGGGATCTATTACACACCAAAAGAAACATGCCAGGCTATTCTTAATCGCTATGTTGAATTGTCAAATGATAGCAAGGTGCTTGAACCAGGTTGTGGTTGTGGGCATTTTGCTCGCTTGCTTTTCCAGTCCTTTGAAAGTCAAGGCATAAGTCCCGAAACTATTCTTGCTGAGAATTTGAAACTCGTTGAGAAGGATTCAGATGCTGTTAAAATTCTGTCAAATGATTTCGGTGTAGATTCTAAATCTATCACCAATAATTCATTCCTTCAAAATCTGAACTTAGAAAAGGATTTGTTCGATTACATAATTGGAAATCCACCATATGCTGCAAAATTATCAACTAAAGATAAAGCATATTGTTTACAACATTACAACGACATCATCGTTCCAAGTAAGCGAATGGATATTTCAGGATATTTCCTACGTAAATCAATTGACCTTCTAAAACCAGGGGGGCGCCTCGTTTTTGTGCTCCCAGCAACGCTTTTGCGTGTCAATTCATACAAGGGTCTTCGAAAATTTATTTTGCAAACCTGCTATGTTCGTGAGATTATTGACTTAAGGCGCGCTTTTGATGACGTGGGCTATGAAACCGTTGTGTTGGTATTGGATAAGAAGGGTTCTGGGGTGAAATCCCGTCCGGTCAAAACATTAACTGAAATCAAGGGTTTGGGGATAGATGAGTATGAAACTAATCAATGCCGGTATGGGTTTTTCAAAGAACGTCCAATCTTCTCCATCTTCGCTAAGCGTATTGATGAACACATTCTCAAGAAATGTGAAACAGGTGTGCAACTCAATGATTTTGCAACAATGCCACGTGGTTTTTCAATTTCAGCAAAGGATGAAAGCTTACTTGACGAGCAAATTAATGGATATATCCCAATTATTTTTGGGCGTGACATGGGTAAATATCGATTGCATCATCCGCGTAAGTTCATTGCATGGCCAAATGATTCATTGAACAAAACTCATCAACGCCATCAACAGCCTAAGATTTTGGTACAGAATTTAGCATACAGAGTAGTGGCAACTGATGATGATGAAGGTCATTTGATATCAGAAACCATCAACACATTATTCGTAGATGAGAATCGATTCCACAGACACTACATTTTGGGAATCATCAATTCAAACCTGATGACATATTACTTTCAGATGGCTGTGACAAACCGTGCGAAGTTGAATATCCACATGGATCACCCTTACCTTGGTAAATTGCCCATCAAAGAGACCACACCGGAGAGCCAGAACAAAGTTGTGGGGTGGGTCAAGGAATTGCTGAAGGACACTAACAATCGTGTGGTTCGGGAGAAATTAGAGGCCGAGGTGTTCCGCATCTATGGCCTTGATGAAGATGAACAGAAGCGAGTGCTTTCATGGCCTATTTTCGGCCGCAGAAATCGCTGATGATAAATCATCCAAATAGGACAGCCCATTTCTGATGCATTCGTTATTTTCATCCACTAGCAAAACTAAAGTTTCTTGGCCATTTTTCCCAAAAGAAAGAACATTTTTAAGTGCAATTCTACCGTTTTGATCTGTTAACTGAGGGGGTATAGTATTCAATAATACCACAGCAATATCTGCCTCAAATATTTCAACGGGTGAACGAATTTGTGAAATGATTTTTAGTGCCCCAACAGGTCCACTAGGCGGGACTTCATAGTAGTCACAAATGAGCAACTTCTTCTTCCCATGGATCTGAAAAATTATCACTATATGGGCCTTGATTCTGACTCGATTTTGAATCGGAGAAGAACTTCTGATTTCACGGATATGATCAAAAACCCCATCTGAACTTTTAATCGTCCCAGTATCTGAATTGGATTGCGAAATTAAGTCACCACCTTCTTCAATAATTATATCGCTCAATATTTCCATAATTCTATGTTTTGATAGCATAATATCACCTCATATCATCGGATTTCTAGGCCAAAACTGTCCCACCATACTAGGAAGAGGGTTGCCATTAGAATCAGTTTGCATCGTGGCAATGTGTATATTGCCAATCGAATATTCTGTATCAATTTCATTTTCATCCTTTCTTGCTACCTCTAGTATCGCTTGCAAATTACTTAACGATAGAAGCGTAACGATTGCCATTAGTAACGCTGGAATCACTGAATAGGATAGATCCCAGAACAAAATAGGTATCAAGAATCCAGCCGAGACTAGGAATTTCAGATAATTGATGTAATGGCCCCTCTTTGTTAAAAATGAAAGTATTCGCTTCATTCTTGAAACTTTAAATGACCTTTCCTTTCCTCTATATCGAAGAAGTTTAGGTGCATCAAAAAGAATACTTTTCATGGTAGCGCCCATATTTTGAACATCCACAAATCCGACCCAATCAGCTCTGAATACTTCACCATACATTCTGGCTTGGAAAAGGTGGTCCTTTGCCGATATTCTCGGCTGGGAATCAAATTGGTTATACTTCAATTCGATGATGAATACTTTTTCTTCTCCCGCACTATTTAGGTAAATTCCAGCAAGATCTGGTTGTATGCCATTAATCCAGCACCCAGCTCTCTCAACCAATTTATCTCTCAGTTCCTGAGAAAAGGTCCCAACCTGAGTAGATTCAACTCTGATTTTAGTACAGCCCTGTTCTTTCAACCAATTCTCTAAGTAAACCTCCATGGGCTGTTGCATCGCATCTTCACTAGTCATGCCTCTTCCTCCAATTGCCCAACAAAATTCCTCACATCAGTCATATTCACATGCCTTTCTAGGCCATTTATGCCACATTCTCGGCCACTTCCTGGAATGTCATTGATTGATAATTCTGGATGTTTTCCTCTTGTTTTATCAAATAGTTCTTGTGCTTTTTGACTAGAGAAATTTTTTGGTTGCCAAGGAAAGTATTCATCCTCACGACACGCTTGACAACCCATTAGGTAACACCCCATGCGAAAAGGTTTCACGAAAGTGTTCTGTAATGGCACAGGAAGTTTCTTTCCAGGGTACAAATCAGTCTCCAGTGGGGGATAAGAAAATCTATTTTTCATTGTCCCAATTTTCTTTGCAGCATCCTTACCTGCCTTTTCTGATTCGCTAGGACTATTACCACTTGAAATGGCGGAATCCCTCGCGGTATTGAATGCCTGCAACCTTTGATTCACTAGATCTCGCATATCATCCCTTGGCAAAACATTGTACCCCTGCGTAGTTGTTCGGTAGCGCTCCATACACAATCCGCCTCCCTCATCAAGTGGGTCCTCAATTTGATGTCTTAGTTGTTCATAAGCAATGTATTTGATTGGATTTTTGAACCCAATCTTATCTCCATACTGTTTAAGCCAAAATCGAAGTTGTTGAGGCTGTCCTGAAATACTTGCCTTACTTGCTTGTTTTTCAGGTTCATTAGTCCTATTCGATAGTATCGGCCAGTTATTGTTGGCACACCCTGCCCCTGACATCTCCCCTAGGCGGCATAATGGAACAACAAAATACCAGCATTTCCGATCTAATTCAATTTGCACTCTCCATTTTCTACTCCCAGCCCCACGCCGTTCACAGTGAACTGGACTAGGTAT
>Ga0209089_10002783_pt1 | contig 15258 bp, 15 predicted proteins | sample ArcticOcean_MG_C_FD_187431 | JGI IMG/M metagenome (GOLD analysis project Ga0209089, IMG submission 187431) | Marine microbial communities from western Arctic Ocean - ArcticOcean_MG_CB2_150 (SPAdes) (version 2) | ecosystem: Environmental > Aquatic > Marine > Oceanic | place: Arctic Ocean: Canada... | reverse complement strand
CATTGCTTGTAAGTCTTTGATAACTTATTCTTAATAATTCTTTGTATTGCTGAGCTATTTCTTTATTTTCCAAAACTTCGTCTATTACCATAATGATATGAAGTTAACTTTTTCTTTTGTTAAGACCAAAGATTTTAGTTATCCAAAGAATACTGTAATAGTATTGCTGCAGCAACTGAAACATTTAAAGAATCTATATTGTTATTCATAGAAATTTTTACAATTTCTGATGAATTTTTAATCCATTCATTTTCAAGACCTTTTGATTCGCTTCCAACTACAATAGCACATGGCTTATTATAAGGCACCATATTAAATGGTATTGAATCATTACTTATTGCTGCAGAAATTATTTTAATATTATTCTTTATAAGAAAACTGATTACGTTTTTAGATTCTGATATTAATATTGGAATATTAAAAATACCCCCTAAACTAGATCTAATTGCATTCGGATGATAGAGATCGGTTTTTGGACTAGCTAAAATAAAACCTGAAATTCCTAAAGCTGAACTAGTTCTTAATAAAGCCCCTATGTTTCCAGGTTTTTCAATTGATTCAGCAACTAAAATTATTTTTTTTTTATTTAATTCAAAATTTTTTATGTCATGTGTTTTGGAAACTCCAATACCTATGTATTTTTCACTTCCAGAACGGATAGTTATTTTATCAAATAATTTATTTTCAATTATTATGAAATCAGAGATTCTTTCATTTAAATCAATAAAACAGTTAATAGATTCTTCACGAATAAAAATGATTTTAAAATCATAGTTTCCAAGCAAAGCTCTTTCAATTTCTTTTTTACCTTCTACTACAAAAAGCTTTTGTTTTTTTCTTTCTTTTGACTTTTTCTGTAAAGCTAAAAGGTTTTTAATTAAAGGATTTTGTGCGCTAGAAATTGTTTTCACATTAAATTAAAATAATTTAAATTTTATTGTTGACTGCTAAATTTTTCTGAATAACGTTTCCACAACTCAGTTTGATGAGTTTCTAGACTTATTTCTCTACCATTAATAAAAGCATTAGATAGTATATTAGTTCTCATATCAAGAGCATCACCTTTTGAGATAAACAATGTAGCATCTTTACCAACCTCTAAACTTCCTAATTGGTTATCAATACCTAATATCTTAGCTGCATTAATTGTAATCATTTTGACAGCCTTTTCTTTATCAATTCCATAAGCTGAAAAACTTCCTGCATAGAATGGAAGATTTCTTGTGTTCATTCTTTCCATTTGTCCGCTAGGATCTATACTAACAGTAATTCCCTGTTCAATTAATTTACTTGCTAACTTGAAAGTTAATTTAGGGTCCTGATCTTCATTATCAGGTAATCTGTGAGGTCTTGAAACAATTACAGGTATATTGTTCTCTTTTAAATATTCTATTTGATTGATTGATTGTTCTCCATGTACTAAAACAATGTTTTTTATTTTTTGATCTTTTAGAAAATTAATTCCATCAACTATTTGTTTTTCATAACTAGCATGTATGTACATTGTTTTTGACCCATCAAAAATTCCTTTCATTGCTGAATAAGGGAGATGTTTTGGTTTTTGACCTGAATACACTTTTGATTCTTCAAAAAAGTTCTTAATAGATGTTATTGATTTTGAGTAGTTTTTATTTTCTTTTAATGATGGATCTTCACCTAGCCACGATCTTCCTCTTGAATATGGGCTTGGCCAATTCATGTGAATACCTTCATCTGATTTAATAAGAGCATCTTCCCAATTCCAAGCATCTAATTGCATTACGGAGGAGCTTCCTGAAATAGTTCCACCTCTTGGAACAACTTGAGCAATTAATATACCATTTGGTCTAACACTTTCTACAACTTTTGACTCTGCGTTGAATGCGATAGCACTTCTTATATGAGGAAGAAATTCTCCTAATTCGTCCTCATCATCTGATGCCCTTACTGCATCAATTTCAACTAATCCTAGAGTTGAGTTTATTGCAATAAAACCGGGATATATATGCTTTCCTTGAGCATCAATAACTTTAGGTTGATTTTTTGATATAATCAAAGGAAATAAATCTTTTTTTGAAAAATTTTCTCCCACATAAATTATTTTTCCATTAGAAAAACTTAAAGTCCCATTTTCAATTACTGTTCCATTACCAATATGAATAAAAGCATTGGTAATTAAAATATCTTGAGTTTGATTACTTGCTGGTGTTTGCTGTCCTAAAACTAAGTTTAATGATATAATGTAAAATAAAGTGATTGTTTTTTTCATAATTTTTTAGTCTAAAGTTTCACAATGAAATTCTCTTCTAATAACATTTTTAGGGTTCTGAGTAGGAGCTCCTTTACTTGAAGCGTCAAGCATTTGACCGATTAAAAAATTTCTTTCTTTTTCTATAGATTTAATTTTTTCTGAAATTTTATCAGCTGAATAATAAGTTTTTCCTTGAATAATGGTTTTTTCAGCTTTGGCATATATTGACATTGGATGATCAGACCATAAAACTAAATCTGCATTTTTACCTATTTTGATACTTCCTACTTTATCATCGATATGAAGTAATTTAGCGGGATTTAATGTAACAAATTTCCATGCATTCTCTTCTGAAACCCCTCCATATTTGACTGCTTTTGCAGCTTCTTGATTTAAGCGTCTTGACATTTCAGCACTATCTGAATTATAGGCTACTAAAACCCCAGCATTATGCATGATTGACCCATTATATGGTATAGCATCATTAACCTCAAATTTATAAGCCCACCAATCTGAGAATGTTGAAGCACCAGCCCCATGTTTTTCCATTTTGTCGGACACTTTATAACCTTCCAGTATGTGTGTAAAAGTATTTATTCTAAAGTCAAATTGTTCAGCAACCTTCATTAACATATTTATTTCACTCTGAACATATGAGTGACATGAAACAAATCGATCTCCTCTTAGAATTTCCCATAAAACTTCCATTTCCACATCATACCTAGGAGCCTTTGTTTTTATTTTCTTAGAAAGCTTATTGTATTTAGTCCATGACTCTCCATATTCTTTAGCTCGCTGAAAATTATCAACAAAAACTTGTTCAACACCCATCCTGGTTGAAGGGAAACGGGATTGTCTAGTTGCTCTAGATTGTTTAACATTTTCACCTAAAGCAAACTTTATAAATGGATCTGCATTTTGATACAACATATTTTCTGCAGATTCTCCCCATTTAAGATTAATAATTGCAGATTGGCCACCAATAGGGTTTGCAGATCCATGAAGAACCTGTATAGTTGTTACACCACCGGAAAGATTTCTAAAAATATTTATATCATCAGGATCAATAACATCTTCAATACTTACCTCTGCTGATGAATTATGTCCCCCTTCATTAATACTAGAGGCTCCAATATGAGAATGCTCGTCAATAATACCACTAGTAAGGTGTTTTCCGCTAGCATCAATTACTTCAATATTATTGGCTATTTTAATTTCTTTACCGATCATACTTATTTTGCCGTTAACCACTAAAACATCACTATTCTCAATAATTCCTTCTGCTTCATTTGTCCATACCGTTGCATTTTTAAATAAAACATTTTTTTGTTTTGGTAAATAAATGTTTCCATATGCATTATTTGGATACGTAATATCAACAGGTTTATAAAATTGATTCTTTTTTATATTTTTCGGTTTTGGGTTAGACTTTAAATCACTTTTAACAGCCTTAGCAGTCCAGGTAAAAACATCCCCTTTAAAATCAACACCGTTACCTTTTAAATTACTTTTATTGTTTATTTTACTATTAAACTGGGCAAAAGTATTTAAACTCTTATCAATAATAGTTATGTCTAACCAACCATTTTTATATTTTGACTTAGTTGAATAGGATGTTGAATCTTTATTAACCTTTGCAATGATTTTTTTAACACTTCCCTTAAGGCTTAGTTTAAAAATTTCGTTATTAATTAAAAATTCATAATCACCATCTATATTAACAATATCATCGTTTAATAGTATGTGAGGTTTACCTTGAATCCAATTTTCAGTAATAATTGTTTTGTCATTAAATAATTCACCTGAAGTGATAATAAAATTAGCCAAACTATTTGTTTTAAGAACTCCTATTTTGTTTTCCATGCCTAAAATTTTAGCTGGATAAGTTGTGAGTGCTTTTAAGGCAGTATTAGGATCTAAACCATACTTAATGGCTTTTTTAATGTTATCAAAAAACTCTTCTGATGATTTTAAATTAGATCCTGTAAAAACAAAAGGTATATTATAATTTGCTACTTTTTCAGGGTTTGATGGTGCCTGACTCCAATATCTCATTGAACTTAGAGGTATTTGTTTTGTCAATAGAGGGTCAGTTACATTTGTTGCTTTGGGAAAATTTAAAGGAAGAATTAATGTAATTCCTTCTTGTTTTAATTCTCTTAAGTTTTCATATTCTTTTCCACTTCCAAGAATAGCGAAGTTCTCACCAATTTCTTTTCCTAATTTAATTGCTCGTAAAGTGTTCAATTTATCACCACCAGCATCAAATATTTTAGGTAGATTTTTATTTTCGAGAAGCGCTTCAATAGATAAATCATTAGTTAATGAATTGCCTAATGCATACCAATTAGCATCATGATGTAATTGACGAATTAAAGCAATTGAACCCATAATAGAACTTGGATAACTTTGATTAGATGTAATACTCTTTTTAAATGAATAGTGCTCAGTAGATTTTTTAGACAATATTCTTTTACTATCATTTTCATAATCATTAAGAGTCAATAAGACGCTTGTCCCTCTGTGAACTCCATTTGCTCTATGCGCATTTACAACTCCAAAACCCATTTTTCGAATCTTTGAAGCAGAGTTTTTATCATATACATAATCATTAATACTATTATAATCACTTAAAATATGATCATTCCAATAATATCCTTCTCTAGTAGGTTCAAATTGATAGCTCCTTCCAGGAGATCCTTTTTTTTTAGCTTTTTTAATTCCAAACTCAGAATATACTTCTATAAAAGAAGGGTAAATATGTTTACCTGATTTGTCATAAACCCTTGTGTTTTTAGGTATTGATATGTCTTTACCAATCTTAATTATAACGCCATTTTTTTCTAATAATGTAGCGTCATTAATTACATTATCTGCAGAAATGTGAATAGTAGCATTAGTAAATGCTTGGTAGGTGTTTTTGGTTGTTTTTACACCTGAATTGTTAGGGAAATAGCTCTGTGCTGAAATAAAAGATAAGGGTACAAGAAACAGAAATATATATTTTTTCATTATCTAAATTATTATATGGTAATGTTTTAGGGAATGTAATTATATTTTTTGATTATTCAATGTCATTTTTTAAATCAAAAACCACAAGAGCTACCATTTCATTATAACTTATTATACCAGATTTTTGATTATTAAATTTTAAAAACGTATCATATGTATTTTTAAAAAAAGGTTCAAGAGGATTCTGATACTTATCCCAGAACTTATTGATATCATTAAAGTTTTTTTTAACTCCTGGAGAAATTTTTTTAGATAAAACACTTGCCTTTTTTGAGTTTTTTCTAAACAAATCAGATATGCAATACCTAAGAGCAAAGCTATAACCTGCGTATTTTATATATGGATTTTTATTAAGTGATGTTTTTTTAAAAGCCCAATAATTTGCTTCGTTTTCGGCAGCAACCCCCTTTTGATGTGATTGTTCGTGAGCAATTGTGGTTAAATAACTAATCATAGGAATTTTGCTATTTACTTGTGCTTCAAGAGTGAAAGGGTTTAAATATCCTGAATAACCCATATAACTTAAGGGAGTACTCCAAATGGAACTTTTTACAATTTCACTTTCTTCATTTGCTAGAAATGTTCTTGCTTGTTTTTTGTCAAACGGAAACACAATAGGTAAAGTGTCATTTTTTGAAAGTTGATAGTGTAAATCATTTGTTTTAAAAATCAGATATGAAACTACTTTTTCTAAGTTTTCATCACTGTATGAATTTTCTATGTTTAATTTTGATTCTAGTGGCTCTGCATAATAATTTAACCCCCATGAAATTTGAAAAAATAAGTGAGTAACACTTATGACTGAGAAAACATCTATAAAGAAATGAGATTTATAATTTAAGTAGTATGATTTGTTGTTAAAGATAAAAGTGATTGTTAAAATCACTAATAGTAAATAAAATATATCACCAAAAGAAATTGAAAATAATGAAAATATACTTTTTCTTAAATCTGATAAATAATTGAAATTATTAACATAGAAATCAATGAAATCGGAGTTTTTAAAGTCATCATTTTGAATAATAATAAATTGAAATGGAAGTGATATTAACAAAAGCCATTTAACAAAAGTAGTCTTATATGACCTTTTAAAACTACTCATTAGTTAATCCACTAATTTAATCTTTAACAATTCAACTTCAAAAATTAATGTTGCATTGGGAGGGATTACTTGACCAGTTCCTAAAAGAAATTCGATAGGCTGATCTCTCTCATAAGAGGAATCAAAAATAGTTCCATCTAATAACATTCCCTTGTAATGAACAGATACCATGTCTCCTTTATTAGGTTTTTTATTATTACCATCTTTAATTATTTTATAATATAAACCTGAAGATGTTTTTTTCATATTTAGAGTTTGCTCTTCAAGTTGAGCTTTCAATGCTTCAATAGCTATTTCATCTAATTCATTTTTTTCAATTAACATATTTTTAAAAACTGAAGGAGCATTAAAACCTTTTGCTTTACTACCCTTTCTGATAATTGTTAATTTTATTATAGTATCATTTTGAATTATATTATCAACTACTTCTTGACCTTCAATTACCCTTCCAAAAACTGTGTGTATTCCATCAAGCCAAGGTGTTTCTTTGTGAGTAATAAAGAATTGACTTCCATTAGTCCCTGGACCAGAATTTGCCATAGATAAAATCCCAGGTCCTGAATGTTGTAAGTCAGTAATTTCATCAACAAATCTATATCCGGGTCCTCCCTTACCTGTAGCCGTTGGATCCCCTCCTTGTATTATAAAATTTTCAAGTACACGATGAAAAACTATTCCGTCATAGTATTTTATTCCTTTATATTCTTCAAGCAAATCCTCACTAGGATGATTACCCTCAGCTAAAGCCACAAAATTAGACACTGTAAGTGGTGTTTTCTCATATTCTAAAAAAAGTATGATGTTACCCTTGCTAGTTTCAATATCAGCATATAAACCAGTTTCTAAACCTGGATATTGATCACATGAATTGAAAAGAATAAGGAATAAAATTAAAAATAAATATCTATTCATTTTTGTTAGTTTAATTATTTGTTAATGATACTAATTTTATGGTAAACCTCAAAGGCTGGTTAGAGCCTATTTTTTCAGAATCTCCTTGATATCCATAACAAAAATGCGATGGAAATAAAAAAACTCCTGTTTCTCCTTCAGATAAAAATTTAACACCTTCTCTTAAAGCTGGAATTATTTCTTCTTGATCTACAATAAATTTTACATTTTTTAACTCATCTTCACTGTACAGAAGGTTTTGATTTAAGTCTTCAATTTTGTATTTAATCTCTGCAACATCTCCTTTTTTTGCAAGAAAATTTTTATTGGATGGATTTTTAATTGAATATAAAAACCCTAAAGGGGAGCTTTTGTATATATTTTCGGTATCTAATTTTCTAGCTTCATTAATAAGGGTTTGTTCAGCCGCAACTCTTGATTTATTTCTTTTGGCAGAATTTTTTAAAAAAACTGAAATATTTTTATTTAAAGGGTTTCTGGGTTCAATATCCTGACAACTTAAACCAAGTAAACAAAAAATATTAATTAATGTTATTTTAATTTTCAACTATATGATTTTAAAAGGTTTATTAATCTATTTTTTGTTTCAATTAGCGTTTCTTTTGAAACTCCCCCTGCAGCATTATGATGCCCTCCACCATTAAAGTGTTTTTCAGCAAAAATATTAATTGGAAAATCTCCTTTTGAGCGAAATGACATTTTAATTATATTATCTTCTTCACTTTCTATCAAAATTACTGATAAATCTATTCCTTTAATACTTAAACCATAGTTAACAAAACCCTCAGTATCTCCTTTTTTAAAAGAACACTCATCTAATTCATTCTGGTTCAGAGTAATTATGACATAAGGGGCAGAATTAACCTTTACTATGTTTTTTATAGCAATTCCAAGTAATTTTAGTCTGTTGTATGAAAAAGTATCGTATATCTTTTGATGGATTTCAGAATTATTGGCTCCTTTCTCTATAAGTTTTGCAATTATGTAATGAGTATTAGCAGTTGTTGAAGGAAATCTGAATGATCCAGTATCAGTCATTATTCCTGTATATAAACATGAAGCAATATTAGAACTGATAGCATCTGAATCTATATAGTTTATTAAATTATATATAATTTCACAAGTTGATCCTATTTTAGGATGAGACAACTTAATAAAAGCATAATCTTTAGGCCTTTCGTGGTGATCAATCATTATTTTTTTTGCCGAAGACATTTTAATATAATCACACATGTTTCCAGATCTTGAAAGATCATTAAAATCGAGCGTAAAAATTAAATCAGCATTTTCTATTTTAACCATTCCCTTGGAAGGATCATTTTCAAAATTCAAAATTTCATTCTCTCCAGGCATCCATTTTAAAAAGTTAGGATAATCATTGGGAGAAACAACTATTGAATTTAACCCCTTATTTAACAGAAAGTGATTTAATGCCAAACAACTACCTAAAGCATCTCCATCTGGATTTTTGTGAGGAATAATTACGCAATTGGAAGCCTCTTCAATGAGTGATTTAATTTGATATTCTGACTTTTTATTTTTCATATAAATTAGAATTACCAAAGATAGCTATACTTTTTTAATGCTAGAATTTTTGTACTTTATTCAAATGTTTAACTTTGCCATAAATTAAAAATATGTCAAGAAGTATAACGTTTTCTATGATCAAGCCTGATGGTGTCGAAAATGGTCATATCGGTTCAATCTTAGAAAAGATTAACAAAGCAGGTTTTAAAATTGTAGCGTTAAAACTTACTCATTTAACAAAACATGACGCAGAGTCATTTTATTCTGTTCACAACGAAAGACCTTTTTACAATGATTTGATTAGTTTTATAACTAGAGGTCCAATAGTAGCAATGGTTTTAGAAAAAGATAATGCAGTAGATGATTTTAGAACATTAATAGGCTCAACCAATCCAATAGAAGCTGCTGAGGGAACAATTCGAAAGTTATTTGCTAAATCAGTTGGTGAAAATGTCATTCATGGATCTGATTCTGATGAGAATGCTGTTATTGAATATAATTTTAACTTTTCAAATCGAGAAATTTTTAGTGAAAAATAATCTGCTTAATTTTTTCACTTTTTAAATTTTGATTTAAGAGTTTAATTATTTTCTTCTCTCCAAATCTAAGTTCTTCTTTAAGAGTAGGACTTTTAATTTTGACATATAACATAGATTTTTCTAATTTTACTCTTTCTGTATAAACAGAGATATTTTTACCCATTATTTGTTTCCATAATTCGTTGATTTTCAATTCCTCTAAACCCTTTGCTATTGGTTTTTGAGTTGAGAACTGACTTAATACCTCAGAAAGTTTTTGTACTTCAAATTTCCTGTTACTCATAATTATTATGGATTAATTCTTTTGTAATGGTATTTTTTGTCTTGAATTTTTAAAATTAGTGAAATACTATCTAATGCAACAATCATTTCATTCCAATCATGCCATTTAGTTTCAAAAAATAAAATCACTTCTTTTTCTCTATTTATAACTTCAAAAAAAATAGTGTCTGTTGAAGTTTCAAAACGATTATTAATTAATGGTCTTATTTTCTTTCTCCAACCATTATTTTTATCTAAAAAATAATAATCTAATAAAATTGCACTTTCTTTAAGTTTAAATATTTCATTTTCTTGAGACACAAAATCTATTTTCCAATAACCATTTAATAGAGTTGGGTTAATTATTTTTGTTGGGGTACAGCTTGATACAAAAGAAATTGATAGTATACAAAAAATTAAAACTTGAAGATGTAAAACTTTTTTCATTGAAATAGTTTATTATAGCTTAATTAAGCATGAAAATTTCAAAATCAGATTTAATCGATTCTAATGCGTTTAAAGTTCTATCCTCATGAGTGTCTGATAAAAATATTTGACCAAAACCTTCTTCAAGTATTAACTTTAATAAGTTTGTGACTCTTTTTTGATCGAGTTTATCAAAAATATCATCAAGTAAAACAATTGGTGACATTCCTTTTTCATTTCTCAAATAATCAAATTGAGCAATTTTCAAGGCTATTAAAAATGTCTTTTTTTGTCCTTGGCTTCCAAATTTTTTAATTGGTTTTTCATGGATTAAAAAATCTAAATCATCTTTGTGAATTCCTTCAGTAGTATATTGAAAAATTCTGTCTTTATTTAAAGATTTTGAAAGCAATTCAGATAAAGAATTTTTCTCTAAAGCACTCACATAATTTAATTTTACTTTTTCATTTCCACTATTCATTACTTCATATCTTTTTTCGAAAAGTGGAGAAAAAATTTTCATAAATTCCTTTCTTTTTTTATAAATAGGTAAACCAAATTTCTCTAACTGATCATTGTATATATCTACTGATTTTTGATCATAGGTATGATTTAAAGCAAAATATTTTAATAATGAATTTCTTTGTGCTAAAACTTTATTATAGCAAAGAAGGCTTGTAAGATAATCTGAATGAATTTGACCTAAAACACTATCTAAAAACTTTCTTCTAAAACTACTTCCGTCATTTATTAAATCAATATCATCAGGAGAAATCATAACTAGAGGTATTAGTCCTATATGTTCAGAAATTTTGTTGTAGATCTTACTGTTTCTTTTTAAAACTTTTTTTTGTCCCTTTTTATAACTACAATTAATTTTTTCAACTCTCGATTTAATTAAAAAATTACCTTCAATCATAAAAAATGTTTTATCAAATTCAATATTTTGGACTGAAGTAGGATTAAAAAAACTTTTTCCAAAAGCCAGATGATATATTGAATCAAGAATATTTGATTTTCCAACACCGTTGTTTCCGACAAAACAGTTTATGGATGATTTAAAATCAAAAGATTCAGAAGATATGTTTTTATAATTTGTTAATGTTAGCTTTTGAATGTGCATAATAGCAAATATAATAGTCTATTTAATAATATCTTAAAATTTACAAGTATTGTTAAATACATTTTAAAACTCATAAAAAAAAGGTTATTTTTGAGAGCTAAAATTTAAATAATGGCTACTTATCAAAAACGCGGACAAAAAAGATCTAATAAAGCTCAATCAAAACAAAATCCAAATGTTGAAAGCGCTACTGCAGAAGTATTCGAAACTTTAGATTCTACTGCTAGCAAAACAGAATCAATAGTTGCTAAATATCAAAATCATATTTTGGTTATTGTGGGAACCATCGTATTTATAACACTAGGTTATTTAGGTTATGAAAAATTCGTGATTGAGCCTAAAGCTAATGAGGCAGTTAGCGAGCTAAATCAAGCCCAATATTATTTTGAAATAGCTCTGAATAGCTCAAACTCAGATTCTCTCTATAAGAGAGCTCTAAATGGAGGTGAAGGGCGATACGGTTTTTTAGATATAATTGAAAATTATAAAGATACACCGGCTTCAAAATTAGCTACTTATAGTGCAGGTATGTCATATTTAAATATCAAAGATTACGAAAATGCTATTAAATATTTAGATCAGTTTGATTCAGATGACATAATGTTAAGTGCTTTAGCGAAAGGTGCTATTGGAGATGCTTTTGCTCAGTTAGGGCAGACCCAAGAAGCTTATGATTATTATGTGCAAGCTTTTAACGCAAGTTCTAACAGTTATAGCACTCCTAAATATCTATACAAAGCAGGAATGACTGGAGCTGAACTTGGAAAGAACTCTAATGCAATTAAATTTTTTAAAAGGATAAAAGAAGAATTTCCAAAAGTATCTGAAGCTCAATTGGTAGATGTTCAAATTGGACGTCTAGAAAATATTAAATAATGTCTTCTTTACAAAGTAACCTTTCAGAATATGATTCTTCCATAGTTAAAAATGGTAAAGGTCTTAAAATTGCATTGATTGTATCTGAATGGAATTCTGAAATAACAGAGCAATTATATAAAGGTGCTTTTACTACTCTTATAAACCATAATGTCCATAAATCAGACATTATTAGATATAATGTTCCAGGTAGTTTTGAATTAGTTTATGGTTCTAAATTTGCTCAGGACAAGAAATTTAATGTTGTGATTGCTATTGGAAGTGTTATTAAGGGAGAGACAAAACATTTTGATTTTATTTGTCAAGGTGTTACAAATGGTATAGCTAAGTTAAATTCAAAAGGAAGTTGTCCTGTAATTTTTTGTGTATTAACCGATAATGATATACATCAAGCTAGAGATAGGAGTGGAGGTAGGTATGGTAATAAAGGAGTTGAAGCTGCTGTTAGTGCTTTAAAAATGGCAAAATTAGCCTAGGGATTACTCATATTTTGAATTATATTTAAACTCATTAATTATTTTAAAAGTTGATGTCAAATATTTTTAAATTAAGAAAAAATAAACGTTATAATTATACTCCAAGATATTATAAAGGAAAAGATTCTGGGAATATTTATAATTTTGATTCCAAGTTCTCTAAAGATAAAGAAATCTATAATAAAAATGATTTTGGAAGTTCTTGGCATGATGTCAGACAAAAAATGCGGTCACGAAGTAACAGATCGATTACACCAACATTGTTAATTATTATTTATTTTTTTATTTTTTATATATAATTGATTTAACAATTTTTAGTAGACGTTAATGCCAGATATAATAACTTTATTACCAGATCATGTTGCCAATCAAATTGCTGCAGGAGAAGTAATCCAGCGACCCTCATCGATAGTAAAAGAGTTGATAGAAAACGCTATTGATGCTGGTGCTACAAATATTGATTTAATAATCAAAAATGCAGGTAAAACTCTTGTTCAAGTAATAGATAATGGAAATGGAATTTCACATAATGAATTACCTCTAGCTTTTCAAAGACACGCTACCTCAAAGATTAAAACTGCTGAAGATTTGTTTAGGTTAAAAACAAAAGGTTTCAGAGGAGAGGCTCTTGCATCTATTTCAGCTATTTCTCATGTTCAAGCTGTGTCCAGAACTGCTAAAGATTCTACTGCAAAATCTATAAAAATTGCAGGTAGTAAAATAGAGAGTGAAGAGTTTAAAGTAGGACCATTAGGAACTTCATTTTCTGTAAAAAACTTATTCTATAATATTCCTGCTCGACGAAATTTCCTCAAATCTGATTCTGTTGAACTTCGTCATATAATTGAAGAGTTTAATCGATTGGCACTGGCTCATCCAGATTTAAATTTTTCTTTTGTTCAAAATGCGAAAGAAATATTTGATTTAAAAAAAACGAACTTAAGAAAAAGGATTTCCGCAATTTTTGGATCTAAAGTATCAAACTCTTTGGTTCCAGTTCAAGAAGATACTCCTGTTGCTAAAATTAGTGGTTTTGTCATTAAACCCTCAGGTTCAAGAAAATCTCGAGGACAACAATTTTTCTTTGTTAATAATAGATTTATTAAAAGTCCATTTTTAAATCATTCTGTAAATTCTGCTTTTGAAGGTTTGTTGTCTTCTGGGTATCACCCTGGTTATTTTATTCTTCTTGATGTAGACCCTAATAAGATAGATGTTAATATTCATCCAACTAAAACTGAAATAAAATTTGAAGATGAGCAAAGTATTTATGCTATTCTTAGGTCTACAATTAAACATAGTTTAGGAATTTTTCAAGTATCACCTACATTAGATTTTGATAGAGATTCCTCAATGGATACTCCTTATTCATATAAAGAAAAAACACCTTCCATTCCCTTGATTTCAATAGATTCATCATTTAATCCATTTAAAGAAAGTTCAGGTATATATTCTCTAGAATCAAATCAAAAAATTAACCAAATTGAGTTTGAATCTGAAAGTATTCAAAAAGTTATCCATGGTCTAGACTCTGACTTTAATCCTAAACAAATTAAAGTTTTTCAGTTGTTTAATAAATACTTAATTACCGCATTACCCTCAGGTTTAATGATAATTAATCAAAATAGAGCACATCAAAGAGTGCTTTATGAGCAGTTATTATATAATTTATCCTTACAAAACACTCCGAGTCAAAACCTTTTATTTCCTTTTAAAATATCTATAAGTCCAACAGAATTAATTTATTTTAAAGAGAATAAAAATGAATTTGAAGCTTTAGGGTTTGAATTTCAATTAGATGGTTCTAGAATTATTAACTTCACGGCTATCCCTGTTTTGTTTAATGAAAAGCAATTAGATCAATTATTTGACAAATTATTTTCTAATGAAATCGAATTCAATGGGTTTAGTAAAGGTGATGCTATTTCAAAACAGTTGTGTAAAGCCATGGCTATACCAAATGGAAAAATATTAAATATTGAAGAACAACAGGAGCTTTTGGCTTCTTTATTTACTTGTAAAGAAAAAAACCTATCTCCATTTAATCGTCCAATTTTCGTTAATTTAGACGCATTCGAAATTGATAAAAAAATTAATTAATGCGGAAAGTTTCCGAGACAGTTAAGCACCTCCTGATAATAAATGTTATCTTTTTTATAGCCACTTTGGCTCTAGGTGAATATACTTATGATTTATTTGCATTACATTATTATGAATCACCAAAATTTCAATATTGGCAAGTTTTGTCACATATGTTTATGCATGGTGATTTTTCTCATATTTTATTTAATATGATTGGTCTTTGGATGTTTGGATCTCCAATTGAGCAAATGTGGGGAAAAAATAAATTTATTTTCTTTTATTTATCAACGGGGTTTGGAGCTGCAGCACTACAATTGTTATTGTATAGCTTTCAGGTTAATCAGGCTAATGACATTTTTTTAAATCTAAATATAGATTCTTCAATTATTTCAGAGTTTTATTCTTCTTCTAGACTACCATCTAATATTATTAATTTAATTGAAAAAAATCTTGAAACTTTTCAAAGTGCATTTTCAGCATACAATTCAGTATTGGTTGGAGCTTCAGGCGCATTGTATGGTGTTTTGGTTGCTTTTGCAATGTTATTTCCTAATACTCAGTTGATGTTGTTGTTTCCACCAATCCCAATTAGAGCTAAGTATTTGGTTCCTTTACTTATTGCAGCAGATGTATTTTTTGGATTTTCATCTTATTCTATTGGGCCAATAGCTCATTTTGCTCATGTAGGTGGT
>Ga0209089_10002774_pt1 | contig 15278 bp, 10 predicted proteins | sample ArcticOcean_MG_C_FD_187431 | JGI IMG/M metagenome (GOLD analysis project Ga0209089, IMG submission 187431) | Marine microbial communities from western Arctic Ocean - ArcticOcean_MG_CB2_150 (SPAdes) (version 2) | ecosystem: Environmental > Aquatic > Marine > Oceanic | place: Arctic Ocean: Canada... | reverse complement strand
TTCAGCAAGCCTTCGATAACCCTTCCCAGAATATCCCGCCTCTTGATTTGAATATTGCCGCAGGAACTCGCGCTTTGCTTGCTCGACAAGTGACCCACGCCCCGTTATGGCCCCTTCAGATCTCAGGTCGCCACGTTTTCTGTACGCGCACCAATCCAACCAATCAGCCTCTGTTTTGAGGACCCCTGGTTTATTTTGACGCCACTGATCAAATAAGCGTCGGACATTATGGAAAGTGTCGATATTCTTTATGGGCGTGGAACTAAGACTCAAATGCCATGGGTTCTGTCCCGCCAACACTTGTCCGGCCATCTGGTTTTCTGGGCTGGATAATTCGCGTTTCCAATCAAAATCCAAGTTGATGCGCTTTTCCGTCTCTTCTTTTATAAGGTCGTAGCCGTGGTGGGCCATTTTTCGCATCGACGCGAAGGCCCAGGACGGGATTCGTGTTTCATTGGTTCGATTGAAGAACACTTCTAAAAGCCAGTCGTTTTCAGCAAGTTCTTTGATCTGGTCTGGTACGGCCCCCTCGGGTGCGTTTTCCCAGCGACGAAGCGCTTTATCGATCACGTCTTGATGAACCTGTGCTCCAGCTTTGGCCTGAAGGACTGGCAGGTCGCTTAAGAGACCAACTGTTAACTGACCCCGCGTCTTCATACAAAGCACCTGGGGTACCACATGCTTCACTTCGAGAATGTTGGGATCGCCGGTCAAGCGCCCCGCTTGTTCCGCGAAGAAGCGGCACAGGGGGCCTGACAGGTCGATATCGCTTTTTACGGCGTTGCTTATAAAGCCGTCGGTGGTGGCACTAACGACCTGTTTTCCCGCAGGTATACGACCGAGTATTTCCCCCAGGGTCGCCCTTACAATCGAAGTAATGTAGGCGGCCAAGAAGGGCTGCGAAATTTTAGACTCTGGTAAAATTTGAGATGCATCGGTGCGCGAGTCGTAAACGCGTTTTTCTTTTAGGCCCTGGGCAATTTTCCCATAAACGCTATTGCCAATCTCTTTCCACGTGCGCTCGAAGACAGAGCCTTTCTCGTGCGCTCGTCTATTAGCTCGAACTGCGCGGCTGAAAACTTCAAACGGGCGAATCTCATTAAGCCAAGGAACAATTACGCCAGTTTTGATGGTGATGGATGCCCCCAGATCGACCGCTAACTTGATTTCAGGCGACCCGCAGTAAGACTCACCTTCAAGTGGAAATATCAAACCGTGATTAGTGCGTACCGGAAGGCACGGGAAACGAACGGTATCGGGAAAGGCGAACGCTACCCGGGCCAATCCAAGCGCGTCGCATGTGAACGCCTCTACATCTGTAGTGGAGTGGATATTCTGCCAATCGGGCATCTTTATGGCAGCCATTGCCGTGGAATACGCACCCGATAGATCGAGGTCGGTCCAGAAATCATCTTTTGTTAAGCCGAATATGTAGGCTTCATTGCGCCCTCCATGATACGCCTCGGTGGCTAAAGATTCCCAGTCGGCGACTGCTGACTTGTAGACTTCCCGCGTTCTGGTAATTGTCCGGCCATTTTTCCAACTCGGAGATCGAATCGCTTCTTTCCCAAGGACATCGAGACGGTCAATAGATCTTTCGCGCCAGAGATTCTCAACATATGCCGTAGCGATCGAGCCAATCGTTAAAGGCGGGCCTTCACCCGTCCCTTCCTGCCTCGCAAATTCGGTCATGACACCAACGTGAAGTGCGGCTATCTCGGCATCACGGATGGCGTATTGCTCAAACAAATCCGGGTCGTCTTTCAGAAGTTGGTCCATTTTTGCAATTGCACCATGAGGCAATTCGATCTTCGGCAGATCATGAAGCTCGCCTAAGGCAGCCAACGAGGTCCCGCCGGGCGAAAGTGCTAGCGAGTCACGGAGATGGATTTCTAATTCACGAACGTTACGGCTCTTGTCATAGAACGTGCAGTTATAAGGCCTGGTAATTGTGCTGTAAGAGCCTCGAAGAGAGTCAAATTCCGTCTTCAGGTCCGTATAGTCTCGAAAGCTCCCAAGGTCGGCACGGGTGAAGTGGGCACAAGCGAACACTCGAGTTGGCCAAAGCCTACCTATCACGCCTTCGGCTCGAGCTTCTTCGATGGCGTGTCCCATAAGGGAAGATAATTTCCAGCGGTGTTTCCTCTCGGCCCCTTCGGTGTAAACGATACCCCGATGCATCTCTGAGCCGACCTTAACGGCGTATTGATAACTGAGGACGTGGTTGGACGTACCATCCTGGGCCACCCATTCGCTATCGAAGCCAATGATGATGAGATTGTCAGACATCCACCCACCGCCCCAGTTTGGTGTAGTTGGCCCTATTGGGCCCATACCTGCTTATTACACCAAGCCTTAACTATATGATAATAATAAAGAAATAGGAATGGCCAACTACGAATTAGGTGTCGTTTTCGTACTTCGAGGGTACGTATCCACTAGCGATATTAAGCCTAAAGCAATCCACCCTAGCATGGGTAACTATACCCATAAGCACTAAACCCATAACTAATTGTAAACACTATATTTAATCGTAATACGATACCCTAACCATCACACTGACTCATAAGCCCATTCTAAGACTCATACCGGCCATCCATCTAAATCTAGGCAACTCTCCGACAGATACCGCTAAGGCCTCTCAGTGAGTCTTATATGGCCTCCTAGGCATACCCTAGCTGTTGACGAGTTATTCCAGATAAGTGCCGGAAGCTCATCTATATATAACGCCCATGGGTGGCCTGGCTCCCGCCTACCCCCTCCGAGATACGAACTGATCATCAGATAGAGTCAGCTCTGTAGGGTAGTAGATAGGGTAGTAACTTCCGTGCCTGTTGACCGTGAATCCGTATCCTGAGATTCTAGGGTTTGTGCAGATTGTCAGTACGGATAGTGCCTAGCTCAGGAATCGAACTGCTCTCCTGCGGCACCAGTTTAAGTGTTATCACGTAAGCTAACCAATTGATCTGCAATACAAAGCTGTGTTTCGGCTGTTTGTGGGGTAGACAAAATGGTAGACACTTTTGTTACGCATTATCTATATCGTAAGCGCGGAATTTTCTATTTCAGTCGTCATGTACCGTTAGATGTAAGAGCGCATTACGGGTGTGACGGAATCGTGCGGTCGCTCAGGACAAAATCCCACAGCCGCGCTGTTAAGACTGCGATTGTATGGTCAGAGTATCTTGAACAAGCTTGGGCGAATATCAGACTGCAGCATCTGGGTGTGCTGTCGTTGTCGCCTGTTGTGCATCAGTCTCATGGATCCGTCGGACCAACGATCAGTGAGGCACTTGAGACGTATCTTCAGCTCAAGGGATCAGGCAAAGGTGAGCTGTTCTTCACTGCCAACAGACGGGCGGTGTCTTATCTGATCGATATCCTGGGAGACCTGCCTGTCGATCAATACACCTCAACAGATGCAGCACGGTTCAGGGATGCCCTGTTTGCTAGGAACCTATCCAGCAGCTCTGTGAAACGTATCTTCAGTGTCATTAGAGCCTTGGTCCAACTGACACTGACAGAACATGGGATTCAAACGCCTAATCCGGTTAAGAATACGTATCTGCCATCCCGTAATGATGTCAGGGAGCGACCACCAATACCGATAGAAGACATTCACCGCATCCAGACTGAGTGTCGTCAGACCGATGATGACCTCAGATGGTTAATTGCACTCGTGAGTGATACCGGCATGAGGTTGGCTGAAGCTGTTGGACTAGCCATAGACGACATCAAACTCGACCATGAATATCCGCATCTCATTTTACAGCAGCATCCTTGGCGGCCATTGAAGACTGCAACCAGTGAAAGACTTGTACCTTTGGTTGGTGCGTCACTATGGGCAGCGCATAGGATAGTAGACACACAAACGGGTCCCTGCGCCTTTCCGCGTTACACCACAGAAGCCAGAGCTAACGCCAACCATGCCAGTGCAGCCTTAAACAAGTGGCTGAAAAACCATGCACCAGAAGGCTGTGTGATCCATAGCTTCAGACATTCCATGCGTGACAGGTTACGTGCCGTCCAATGTCCGTTCGATATCGTCAATCAAATCGGAGGATGGAGTACTGCTGGCGTTGGGAATGCGTATGGAATTGGGTACGGGTCGGACGTGCTGCATGGGTGGATGAAAAAGGCCGTGGGTTAGAGAGCAGAACGCTGGGCATTTAGGGGCCAACTTGACTGTCATTTGATTCAGTTATTTCGTTCAGTTCGAGACGAGCATTCCAGACCACCACACAATCTCGACATCTCTGGGTTGCTGGTCTGCGTGCTCGATACGCTGGGTGTTTGCGGCAGCCTTCCGCAAGAGTTTGGAGGAGCTCCACCTTTCTCACCAAATCTTTATTAGTTGTCGCCATCAATCCCCCAAACAGCCCCAGCCGAGCCGATTAAGCCCGTCAAAATCACCAGCGTTGTGAGAAGTCGTTTCATCAGCCATCCACCCTCTTAATCGCATCAGGTGACACCTCAATATATTTTTGAGTTTGCTGTAAGGAAGAATGACGAGCAAGGGCTTGGACATCACGCATAGAACCGCCGTGCATGCCAAGGGGGCTTTTCTTGGCACCAAGGTGGCGATCCCGGCGATGCGTCGGAGCGGCGGTGGCTCCATCATCAACACCTCCTCGGTGATGGGCATTGTCGGCAGCCCGACGTCGCCCGCCTATTCCGCTGCCAAGGGGGCAATTCGATTGTTCAGCAAAACCGCGGCGCTGCAATATGCCAAGGAAAATATCCGCGTGAACTCGATCCATCCCGGATACGCGACAACCCCGCTCACAGCTGAACGATTTAGCCCTCCCAAAGTCAATAAAGCCTTGCTTGACAGGACGCCGATGGGTCGCCTTGGAACCGCCGAGGATATAGCCAACGGCGTGCTGTTTTTAGCCTCTGACGAGTCATCGTGGATGACCGGCGCGGAGCTGGTCATTGATTGTGGCATGACCGCTCAATAGCTCAAGGGCCGGGAGGCTAATACCCCGACGCGATATCAATTTCCTGTAAAAGATTCTCGCCCGTATCTAGGCGGCGAATGTTGGCGGTGATTTCATTCACCAGTCGGGCGACTGTCGGCCGCCGCGCCACGTGTGGCATGACAGTGACCTTGGGATGCAACCAGAGCGGGCTCTCTTTCGGCAACGGCTCGGGCCAAAGGGCGTCGAGGGCGGCATATGACAACTGTCCAGAGTCGAGCGCATCGATCAAATCCACGTCTACTACATGTTTACCACGCCCGACATTGATCAGCATCGCGCCTTTCGGCATCATGGCGAAGGTGCGGGCGTGGAATATCCCCTCCGTCTCCTTCGTGAGCGGCAACAGGCAAACCGCGATGTCGGTTTGATTGAGAAAAGGCTCGAGCTGATCGGGACCAGAAAAAATCGTAACGTCGGCATCTTCTTTCGGCGTTCGGACCCAGGCCGAGACGTTGAATTCCAATGACTTTAGAACCAACGCTGGCGCCTTGGCCATCATGCCGTAGCCTAGGAACCCAATGCGCCTTTCCTCGGGTCGCTTAATCGACCCCCGATACCACTCCCGCTTCTCCTGGTGTGCTTGGTAGGCGGGCATATCGCGATGGAATCTAAGCGCGTGCATGACAACATACTCCGTCATCATCGGGTCGCCACCTGACGGCTCCAACTTGCCGAGTGGCACGCTCGGCAAGTTCGGATGGTTGACAAAGTCATCGACGCCCGCCGAGCGCGTGAACATGGCTTTCAAGTTCGGAAATGCAGGGAGAATGTCGAAATCGGGATGCATGAATGCGAGATATTCGATATCCGCCAGCTCTCCCGCATCGGGCCAAATGCGAATTTCAAAACCGGGAAGCTGTTCTTCGAACGCGTCGAGCCATGCCTCCGCGTCGCCGATAAATTTGTCTAGATTAATGATCAGTAGCGCCACGGGGCCTCCTTGGTATTCTGAGAACGGCGCGCGCTAGCGATCAACCAACGCATGAACACGGCACCGCATACCCCGGACGTTGGAAGATCCAGAGATTGGATCGAAGGGACCGTCGTAGGAAAGGACCGCATTGATATTGATATCAAGCGCACCCCGCTCTGGTCCCGCCGCCGCCGGTCGCCACCAACCCATTCCGGTATTGACCACATCACGCGGCGTCCCTTCGAATATCTTGATGCGCAATTCACACTTGCCCCGCATGCCGGCAACCTCAAGATGAACCCAATCACCATTGCCGATTTTGTAATCACGCGCGGTATCGGGATGCATGACAAGGCATGGGTCCGGCGAGACTTTCGCGGCCCAGTCCTCTCCACGGAATCTCGAGTGGTGGTAGCTGCGTTCTCGATCGCCGGAAATAAGGGTCAGCGGAAAGCGCGCGCTCTCGGCATCCGAAACTTCGTCTTGAACGGGTTGTGTGAATGCGGGAAGCGGGTCGAGGCCCAACTCGTCCAGCGCGGTTGAGAATAACTCGATTTTGCCCGTCGACGTCGCGAATGGCCGACCGTTGCAGATAGGCACGTCCGAGAGCTGATGGTAACCCTTGGCCTCCAGTTCGACGATATCGATATCGGTTTCGCTCAATAAATACTGGTTGAACTCGCGTTGCGTTCGCCATGGCAAGACCCGTTTCGAAGTCGCCTGACGTGCCGCCAACCGATCAAGGAGTGGGGCAGCGATGGCTAGCTCATCACGAGCTTCGCCTCGTGGCGGTACAACCGCCCGCGTAAACAGGATAGTACGCGACACTGGTGAAAACGAGACTTCCTCTTCTTCAAGCGTCGCTGTCTTTGGCAGCACTATGTCGGCAAACTCCGCCGTCGGTGTCCACTGATGTCCTGCGAATGCCACGAAATCGAGTGCCTTCATCGCCTCGATCGTTCGGCGCGTATCAGGGTAGGTTACAACGATATTGACGCCACTAATGTACATCGCACGAACAGGATAGGGATCACCTGTCAGCACGGCGTTGATCACTGTCGGATTGTGGCATGCCGTCTGCCAACCCCGTGCTCCCGCCCAAAGTGGAAACTGTTCGGCGCCTAGCGTCTTTTGCTCGGTGTCTGTATCGAGACGAAACTCGGATTGATGCAGAATCTCGAAATTCGATTTCAGTCCCGCCGGCGGGTGCTGGCGAAGGTTGCCGCCCGCCCGATCGATGTTGCCGCAAATGGCGGCGAGAGCATGAAATGCGCGAAACGTCTGTACGCCACCACTTGACGCATCAATACCGTGACCACTGACAAAGACCGATGGCCCATCCGCGTACATTCTCGCGGCGGCGACAATCTGGTCAGCGGGCACGCCGGTTTGCTGTTCCGCGATATCTGTCGGGAATTCCACCGCACGTTCGGCAAGTTCCGCGAATCCGTGGCAATGCTCACGGACAAACTTCGCATCGTGGAGTTGCTCGGTGATCAACACGTTGATCATCGCCAGCGCCAGCGCCGCATCCGTGCCAACCCTCGGCGCCAACCATAGATCGGCGATCTTCGTGACGGGCGTTTGCTTGGGGTCAATGACAACAATGCGGGCACCGCGTTTCTTCGCCGCCTTCAGCGCCATCCACTCAATTGGATCGGCAATCATCGAGTTACGGCCCACGATAAGTGCACAGCGCGTGCGCTCGATGTCCTCGCCGCGCGTGATGTCGAGGCCAGTGACCTTTGCGCTCACGCCCCGGCAGCCGCCGCATAGATCTTGATTGATCATCCAGTTCGGCGAGCCCATCGATCGCAACATGAGCGCGGTCATGACACTGCGGCTGAAATAGCCTCCGCTCGTTGCGCCGGCGATCGCCAAGGGACCATATTTCCGCCGCACCTCGGCGTATCGGTCCGCCATCTCGTCAAGAGCCTCGTCCCAGGAGATGCGCGCCCACTTGCCTTCCCCGCGGGCACCAACGCGGCGGTGCGGGTAGATCAATCTATTTTCATTGTTGACCAGACCGGGCGCGCCGCGAATGCCCTTGATGCAGAATGCTCCATGAGAATGCGGTGCATCCGGATTTGGAGCATATTTGACAACCCTGCCATCTTTAACGGTGGCGAGGGCGCCGCAGTTGGTAGAGCACTCCCAGCATGTCGTCGGATAAACGCCGTCAATCGCATTTAACGGTTGATCCATGGAAATCGACCCCCGTGCTCTCGATTTACTCAGTGCGGATCATATCCGATCGATCGCGCGTCGGCGGTAAAAAAAGCGCTTTTTAAGCGGAAACGCAATTCGAGGTTCCAAGATGTAAGGCCGTTTGGCTATCATCGGAGCCGAGTTTAGGAGTCATCTGGGGAATGTCGGTTTTCGGAGAGGACATAATCTCGTAGCCTAGCGTTGCGGTTCGTGTGGGGAGAGAAAGAATGAACAGCGCTGCACCGGAACAAAGTACCTGTCAGACCGATATAGCGGAATACATGGCGGATGGCCGGTCTCGAGCCCTGGCCCTCGACAATCGGGGACCGATCAGTCGGACACCTTCGGGCGCTATCGATCCAGATATCCTGGAGGCGTATTGGCGGCACGGCTTTTACGTCTTCGAGAACGTCTTCGGGGCGGAAGAACTCGCCGATCTGGAAGCGAATTTCGAAGATATCCTTGAGAGACTACCCGCCCACAAAGGCTCCGATGTCGACGCGAAGGGGCGGCCCGCCTTGGGCGCCGATTGCAAAGGGGAGAATCTCTATTGGTCGAAGCCGCTCGGCGACCCGTGGGGCGGCACGTCATTTGGTCAGGGGCGTCACGCGGTCAAAATGGATGAGCCGACCCCGGGCCAAGATGCGCCCGAGGACATCGTCTTCCTGTTGATCGGCTCGCTGCAATTCTCCGACGCTTGTCTTCGCGCCTATGGACACCCCGATCTCTTGGCCGTCTCGGCCGCGGTGAACGGCGACGACTTCGTGCCCTATACGGACGGGCTGTTCATCAAGGCGCCGGGCCTCGGCGCATCCGTGGCATGGCACCAGGACGGCACCACGCACTGGAATAGCCCCGACTGGCATCAGGGTTCGCACGGTTTCAATCTGATGGGCCAGATTTACGGTTGCACGCCGGAGAACGGTGTGTGGGTGATCTCCGGCTCCCACAAGCTCGGCAAGGTCGACATCAAAGCGAAGATCGCGGCGGCCGGGACGATCTATCTGCCGGACGCGGTGCCGATGGTCTGTAGTCCGGGCGATGTCGTGATCAGCAATCGCCAGCTTCTGCACGGCTCTTTCGCAAACACCAGCGATCAATGGCGGGTCACGGTCAATATGGGGTGCCTCCCGAAAAAATCCGTCCTCGGAGTGCGTGGCGGCGGCATCGTCTCGGCGGAAATGACTTACGACGAGGCTCATATAGAGAAACGGTCGCGTGCCATCGCCTTTGCCATTGATGCGCGTCGGCAAAAATACCCCGACGAGAGGCCGTTCGTGTACAAACCCTTCGCCGACCAGAACGTTGTTTGGAATCAGGCCGCGCGCGCGTCGCTCCACGATTACAGCGTGATGGATATGAGCGTTTAAGCTCGAAAGGTCAGTTTTCGGCGAGACTTGGAACCCTGAGATTTCCAAGATTTCGGCGCGGCCCAGCGAAGAATTGCGCAAAGGCTATTCGATAATTCGTCATCTGTACGAACAGACGAAGGATCTGATGGCCGAACAAGGGTGATTTTTCAATCATTGAACCGTTCTCCAGCCTCTTGCCGGCCATCGTGCGAAAGGAGATGTTATGACTAGGTCGACCATCACGACTGTCGGGCTGAAAATGGATCAATAATGCCGAAACAGATGCACTTGAGCGCTTTTAGCCACCATGCCTCATCCTCGCAGAGTTTTGGCCAGTGGAAGGATCCGCGCAACACCATGGCGCGCGGCTACCTCGATCCCGAGTATTGGGTAAATGTTGCGAAAACCTGCGAGCGGGGCTGCTTCGACACCATTTTCCTGGCTGATGCCCCGGGCGCCAAGGACATCTACGGTGGCAACCACCGGATGACCGCGAAGGCGGGTATGCAGTTTCCGGGCAATGATCCGACCTTCCTGCCGCCGGTGCTCGCGCGGGAGACCGAGCACCTAGGCTTCATCGTCACTTTCGCGACGGGCTACTTCCCGCCCTTCCACGCGGCGCGGGTGTTCTCGACACTCGAGCACATGACCGGCGGGCGTATAGGCTGGAACATCGTTACCGGTTATATGAAGGCGGCTTTGCGGAACGGAATGGCTGCGGAGATGCCACACGACGAACGTTACGACCGCGGATGGATGCCCAGATCCTGAAACAAGTCGAGGACTCGGTGAGTTTCGCCAAGGACAACGCCTTTCCGTCACCCGACCGGTAGCCGTCAGATACGACGGCAATCGGAAAAGAATTAGGAGCGTGTCAGAGCAAACGTTAGATTCGTTCCACTAGCGTCGCTTTCTAAGTTCGTCCATTAACAAAAAAATTTTCCCGTGGGAGGGATAGAAATTCGAGACCAGAGGTGGAATAATTTGAAAAAGAACTGCTTGGAAAACCCAGGTGACGCCGCTTCCTATCGGGTTTTAGTAAAATCAAACCTGGACGATATCTCTCGATTGCTGAGGTATGGGCACATGTTATGTGCATTGGGCGCGGCGCGCGACGCGGCGGCCATACTGAAGCTCTGTCACAGCCAGGCCAAAAGGCGTGCTATCGATCGGAAGTGCCTCTTGGGGTTGGCCGCTCGCGTGGCGTTGCTGGACTATCCGCCGGCAGCGATGGGGTTGCTGGAAAAAATTCTGGAGCCGGGCATCGGGTCGCGTCCTAAGGACCATAGTTGCTTTGTCGACCTTTTGTTAAAATGTTCGAAATACAAAAGCTCTTATCCATCTGTTCTCAGAACCTTGTCTTTCGTTGGGAAAATATCATTTTCTATACAGCAAATGTTAATGCTGACAGCTATGTTGGCTAAATTCAAAAATGAAAAAAGTATAGAGTTTTCGCATCAATTGTTAAAACAAATGTCCAGAAAACCTTCGTCGAGCGATGAAACACTAAAGACCTTGGCGCGTATTTTTCTTTGGTCGGTCTATAGCTGCAAGGGGGCGGTTAAGTTACCCAACTATGTCCGTGCGGTTGATCTTCCGGTCGTGAGGGACGCCTATGCTGCCGGTTTCGAAAGCCTTCACTTGTTCACTATGGGGAGATACGAAGAGGCCGTCGCGAAAGGAACGAATGTGAGCTCCGATCTGGGGGTCTTATTTAATGGGGTTCGGCTTTACCCGAGCCGCGCGCGGTCGGAAGCCATTGTCCGGGGCGAGGGCATTGACTCGAGTTTGCCCGATCGGCTGGAAGGCGTGAACAATATCGGCTTGGTCGTTTCGTGCGATCCGGTTTTTCTGGAGATGTTTGGCGCGGCATACGTCAACCAGCTTGTACCACCGGCCTCGGCGTCTTTTGAGATTACTATATTTGTGGATGGTAAACCGCGGGTCGAACATCTTGAGACCATCAGAAGAGCAAGCCATATCCCGATCGATTTTAAGATCAACGAAGCGCCGGTAACGGACAAGGCTTTCTATACCTTGAGGCGTTTTCTTGACCTACCCGGTATTCTGCAGAACAAAGACTTGGTGATTGCCACCGATATCGACGCAGCGGTCGATTTGGGTGATCCTGAATTTGTGCGACAATTGTCTTTAAGCGCGGGCGGCTGGCGAGACACAGGATCGGATCTTCCTTGGTTACGACACAGCGCGGGATTTGTTTATTTTTCAAACACTCGCCTCGGAAATTGGGGCGCTCGGTGCTTGTCCCGGCTTGCCGCCGGGCTCTACGACGCCCGCGCCGAAGCTGGAAACTGGTATTGCGATCAGATTTGTCTCTCCGTCGTCTGGGATCTTGTGCCGACTTTGGAGCGATCGGAATTCAGGCTGCTTTGCGATACCGAGTTAAGTCGGCACTTCAAGCCCTATGACGGATTGTCCTTCGACCCGACGAAGCGTTTGGCTCGCAAGCTGACTTCGATGAATTCCAATGGCGTTGTCAGACCAAACTGACTTGCAGGGTAGAGATCGTTGTTCGTAGTTTTGTTGGATGCGAAAGCCGTTCGGATTTTTTAACAGTTCACCCGAGATCATCCGCTTGGCTGTGATGATGTACGCCCGTTATCACCTTTCGCTGCGTCAGGTCGAAGACCTTCTGTTCGAACGCGGCATCGATATCAACCACGAAACCGTTCGATTCTAGTGGAACCGGTTCGGCCCGTTGGCGGCAATTTTGCGGTGTAGCAAGCGCCGGTGTTCAAGGGTCTGTCGTTTGATGTGCCTGCGCTCTTCGAGGATCTCCTGTCCTCCTACCGAAGCAGACATCCGCCGGAGCCAGGTTCTTCAGGGTTTGATGCCCTTCTTCTTTCTGCCGCTCGATCTTACCCTGGGTCTGAGGATGATAGGGCGCTCCTCGGACATGAGTCGTCTTCCGGGCATCGAGCCATGTATTCACCGCAGTAGTGCATCCCACGCTTGTATATGCCCAAGGCCGCTGATCATCTCGGCTTCGTGTTCGGCCATGGCGGCGGGCGGCGCAGCGCACCTGAAGGGCTGAAATAATGCTCCTGCTCCACCTCTACAAACCACGGGGGCTAACAATGAATCCGGCGATAAAGGCGCTCGAGCTAAGCGCCGCAAAGGGTACGACGCCGTTTATCCAAATCATTAGTCGGTCAGGCTGAGTCAGAAGCGCTCCAAGAGTGTGAGCTGCTCGATCCGCATCAGCACCTTAAAGCACGCCGTTCTATGCTTGAATTGGAGAGATTGAAGTGAGATCTTAATTTTAGTGAATGCGAGAAGTATCCTGGCAATTAAAGTTTCTTGATGCAGCAATTGGAACAAATAATGGGATCGAAAAAATTAACTGGGGGCTGCCTTTGCGGTTCTGTGCGCTACGTCATCTCTGAAACTCCACAACGCGGATACATATGTCATTGTGGATTTTGTCAGAAACAAACAGGGATGGCTTCAAGGCCGGCAATAACTGTGAATAAAGCATCGGTCCAGTTTTATGGTGACAGCATGGGCGAATATAAACACGTAATTCCTGATCATGGACGAGCGATATATCCAATTTTTTGTAATAAATGTGGCACAAACCTGGGTACCATTCTGGAACGATTTCCGGACGTCCAGGTCATAAATATTGGAACCCTGGATAACCCAAATGATGCTCAGGTCACGATAGAGTATTTCAGTGACGAAGCGTTATCTTGGGTAACGCATAATGTGGCACACACGGTATACCATCAGCATCGGCTCAATGAGGATGGGACCAATGCGAAGCCCAAGCGTATGGGTAATACCTCCGGCTAAGCAAAGTTAGGCAATGTTCTCTGAGTTCAAGTGATCAAAACCTATACCCAATCCCATATACCCTCAGGAGAGGTCGGCTATGGCCTTAGGGCCTCCGCCTCCGTAATATGTGGAGTCATAAGGATTAATCTAATAACTAAATGAGGAATTTGCGATGAAAGCGGGCGTAGTCTATCCACAAACAGAGCTTAAGGGGGATTCTGGTGCAGTTAAAGCTTTTGCTCAGGCTGCAGAGGGACTTGGGTATGACCACCTAATTCTTTATGACCATGTTCTAGGCGCGGATCATTCGGATAGAAATCCAAAACTGACCGGCCCATATAAAGACACCGATCCGTTCCATGAGCCGCTGGTCACATTTGCTTATTTGGCGGGTGTAACGGAAAAGATTGAATTAACAACAGGGGTTTTGATTCTACCCCAAAGGCAAACGGCCCTGGTAGCAAAGCAGGTGGCGGATGTTGATTTGTTTTCTGACGGTAGGGTTAGGCTGTGTGTTGGGGTCGGTTGGAATTGGGTTGAATTTGAGGGCCTCGAAATACCAGAAACTTTTAAGAGACGAGGTCGACGTCAGGAAAACCAAATTGCTCTTCTTCGTAAGTTATGGGATGAACCTCTCCTAGATTATGAAGATGAGGATCATAAAATAGTCAGAGCCGGCATCTTACCAAGGCCGAATAGAAAAATACCCATCTGGTTGGGTGGATTCAGTCAACCAGCATATGATAGGGCAGCTCGCGTAGGGGATGGGTTCCTCTTTTCCGGCCGGAGCCAAACTGAAGCGATAGAGCATAAAGGTTACATTGAAAAGAAATTAGCGGAATTTGGCCGACCCGTGGACGGTTTTGGATTCGAATCAATTCAGCAATTTAATCGCGGTCCTAATCAATGGCCGCATGATATTATTAATTGGTCAAATGCAGGCGGTAGTCATATATCGCTTGTGACAATGGGATCAGAATTTAAAACAATGGATGATCACATAGGAGCAATTCGGCAATGGCGTGAGGTCTATGACGCCGCAATCGTAAGCTCGTAAGACACAGGTTTAAAACAAAGGGGGCGGATTTTTAGAGGCCTGACAAAAACAGGTAGTGATTGGATTAACCGAAAAAGAAGGCTCTCGGATAATTAACACGCGCCCTGTTTTGGTCTTTGAATTAGCAATCGATTCAATGATATCGAGTAAGGTATCTAACTAACCTCTATATCATAAGGAGAGGTCGGTTACGGCCTTGGGGCCTCCACCTCCCTAATATGTGGAGTCATAAGGAATAACCCCATAACCAACTGTAAATAAGCTATTTAATATAACAACCACACCCTAACCATCACACTGTCTCATAAGCTCATTCTAAGACTCATACAGGCTATCCATCTAAATCTAGGCAAACTCTCCGCCAGATACCGCTAAGGCCTCTCAGTGAGTCTTATATAGCCTCCTAGGCATACCCTAGCTGTTGACGGGTTAATTCCGATAAGTGCCGGAAGCTCATCTATATATACCCCCCATACCCCCCGTGGCTCCCGCCTACCCCTAGTCATGTTGATAGCCTGAGACTGATGTACAAACTGATGTACAGAATGTGCCTCTTGATCCAACCACAGGAATGACTAACCTATTGATATAGCTTGTATCGATAGGGGTGCTGGTGCTCTCACGGAGAATCGAACTCCGCCCCTGGGCACTATCCGTACTGATAATCCAAACAAACCCTAGAATCTCAGGATACGGATTCACGGTCAACAGGCACGGAAGTTACTACCCTATCTACTACCCTACAGAGCTGACGTTATCTGATGATCAGTTCGTATCTCGGAAGGGGTACGCGGGAGCCATGGGGGGTATATATAGACCCGCATCCCGGCACTTATCGGAATTAACCCGTCAACAGCTAGGGTATGCCTAGGAGGCTATATAAGACTCACTGAGAGGCCTTAGCGGTATCTGGCGGAGAATTGCCTAGATTTAGATGGATGGCCGGACTAGGACATGTAAAGCCCCCG
>Ga0209089_10002772_pt1 | contig 15283 bp, 17 predicted proteins | sample ArcticOcean_MG_C_FD_187431 | JGI IMG/M metagenome (GOLD analysis project Ga0209089, IMG submission 187431) | Marine microbial communities from western Arctic Ocean - ArcticOcean_MG_CB2_150 (SPAdes) (version 2) | ecosystem: Environmental > Aquatic > Marine > Oceanic | place: Arctic Ocean: Canada... | reverse complement strand
TTATAATTAATTTATCAATCAATGAATTAGATAAACGCTTTGAAAGGATTTCTTAAAATACCAAATCAAATAGATTGATTTTATTAAATTAAAAATGGCTGCAAAAAGTACAAAATATTATATTTTAACTGGATTATTTTCAATTCTTCCTTTGGCGGCAACTTATTGGATTATTGTAAAACTTTTTCAGTTTTTCTCTAGACCAGGTACTTCTATAGTGAATTTTATTTTTACTGATAATGTACCTCCATATGTTCCTCAATTGTCAGGTTTTATTTTAACATTAATGTTTATCTATTTTATTGGTTTACTCGTATCTAACGTTTTGGGGAAAAGAATAATTGTATGGGTCGAAAATGTACTTTCCCGAATTCCTATTGTGAATTCTGTTTATCGAACAATTAAGCAAATTACTACCAGTTTATCTGGACCAAACAGACAGGCATTTAAAAAGGTAGTGTTTATAGAATATCCCAGAAAAGGGATTTGGACTTTAACAATGGTTACAGGTGAGTCTACAAATGAGAATGGGGATGCCTATTATCATATTTTTGTACCAACAACACCTAATCCTACATCAGGGTATATGTTGTATGTACCGCAAAGAGATGCTCAAGAAACAAACATGACGATTGAAGAAGGTCTTAAAATAATTATTTCAGGCGGGATGCTTGCACCTAATAAAAATATATTGGAGCTAAATGATGTCTCTGAAAAATGAATTTGCAAACACTGGTAATTGGCTATTTAAACGCCGTAGCTTCCTACCACTTATTATTATCCCATTCTTATTTTATTGCTTACTCACCCCTCTAAATAATAATTATTATATACTATTTTATGCTGGCTTGACGGTTTCTTTATTGGGGGAATGTATTCGTATTTTTACCATTGCTTTTGTTCCTGCAGGAACCTCTGGGCGAAATACAAAGCAACAATTAGCAACATCATTAAATACTACCGGTATTTATTCCACACTTCGACATCCATTATATTTAGGTAATTTTCTTATGTTTTTAGGTCCTTTTATTTTTACAGGACATATTTATGGGGTCATTATTTTTATATTAATTTTCTGGATCTATTATGAACGTATTATGTTTGCAGAAGAAGCTTTTTTGATTACCAGATTTGGGAATGAATATGAAAGGTGGTCTTCTAAAACTCCTCCTTTTATTCCGAATATTTCAGCCTATTCTTCAACAAATTCAAAATTTTCACTTAGAAAAGTCTTAGAAAGGGAATATAGCGGAATTTGTGGAGTCTTTCTTATATTCACCATATTGCTTGTTTTTCGAAATTATTATTTTAACTTTTATCCAATTATTTCTGATGTTTGGACTGTTATATTCATAAGTAATATATTCATGTATATTATCCTAAGGACATTCAAGAAAATCAGACGGATAAAAAGTATAAAGTAATTATACAATAGAATGATAAAAATGAAAAATAACAGCAAAACAATAGATGTAAATATGTATTTCAAAGAGATATTTACCAATGCGGGAATTGGAATAATGACTTTGGATACAAAAAGCAACATAGAGTATGTAAATGAGGAAGCATTAAATATATTTGGCTATAAATCCTCCGAGTTGGTTAACACAAATTTCTCTACTCTTATCCACAGCACTGATATGGATTATTTAAAACAATTCGTTAAAACAGAAAAATCTTCATTTCACTCTGTAATTACAGGGATTCATAAAGATAATTCTGCGTTTCCCATTGAGCTCAACATATCCAGTAAAAAATTAAATCAAACATGCATTTATACAGTTATAATTCGAGATATAACCGAAATTAAAAAAAATGAAGAAAAGCTAAAGCATCAAGCATATTTTGATTCACTTACCGGTATTCCAAATCGTACATTGTTTTTAGACAGGTCAGAAATTGCTTTAAATCAGGCAAAAAGATCAAATGAGGGTTTGGCAGTTATTTTCATTGATTTGGATGAGTTCAAAGTATTAAATGATACATTAGGTCATGATGCTGGAGATATAATGCTTAAAACTGTTTCTCAAAGGTTTATAAACTGTGCACGGAAATCTGATACAGTTTCTAGAAGAGGGGGAGATGAATTTACAATTCTAATGCCGCGAATTAAGAATATTGATGATACGGTTAAATTGGCTGAGAGAATTCTTGACTCAAATAATAATGCTATCTCCATTAAGGATAAAATGGTATTCCCAAAAACAAGTATAGGAATCAGTATTTACCCGCAAGATGGTGATAGTATTGAAACTTTAATAAATAATGCTGACAAAGCAATGTATAACGCAAAAGAGTCTGGGAAAAATCAGTTCTCTTTTTATAATTCCAAATTTTAGACTTATTATATACTAATTAGAAGCTAATGCTTTTTCCATTTTCTCCAATAATGAGAAAATTTCGTCCGTATTTTTAATTTGCATAAATTGCTTTCTCCAACTGGAAGCACCATCAAACCCTTTAAAATAATAATTAAAATGTTTTTTGGCTAAATTCACGCTGAGATTATTATTATAATATTCTGTCAACATTATAAAATGTCTCCGTGATATATTAATTATTTGACCAATGTCTGGATCTATTATAAATTTTTCAGACGATTTCTTTTGAAGGGAGTTGAAAATCCACGGTTTCCCCAAAGCTGCCCTGCCAATCATTACTCCATCGCATCCGGTTTCAGCCTTCATTTTATAATAATCTTCACTTGATTTAACATCGCCATTTCCAATTACGGGAATATTCACAGCATCTTTCAATTCTTTAATGAGTTTCCAGTTTGACATTCCGCTAAATTGCTGCTTAGTGGTTCGGGGATGGAGAGTAATAGCTGCCACACCAATCTTTTCCATTCGTACCCCTGCTTCAGTAGATACTAGACTGTTTTGATCCCATCCTGCCCTCATTTTAACCGTTACGGGTATTTCTGGTACCGCTTCTACTACTGCTTGAGTAATTTCATCCATAAGACAGAGATCCTTTAAAGCCGCAGATCCGGCTCCTTTCTTAGTAACCTTAGGTACAGGACAACCATAATTAATATCAATAATATCCGGTTTCAGTAAATCATAGACCATTTTGGCAGAAGTACCTACAATATCAGGAGTTTCTCCAAACAATTGAATTCCAATGGGGCGTTCATTTTCTGTAAATTTCATTAATTCCAATGTTTTCATATTTTCACGAATGATTCCGTTTGCACTCACAAATTCAGTAAATACAACGCCAGCACCCATTTCCCGGCAGAGTATCCGAAATGGGTGGTCGGTTATCCCTGCCATAGGAGCAAGGAATAAAGGATTAACAATATTTAAATTTCCAATTTGCATAGGTATAAATATTCTATGATTTATGACATTCTATCTAATAAATTTATTAAATTATATACTTAGGATTTTATAAAATCCTGCAAATACAAATAGAAACATTAAATATCCAGTAAATACAGGGAGACAAATTGGAATTTATTTTCGCTCAAACTAATGGGCAAACCGGTAGCGGGATAGCCGCATTTTTACCAATCATATTGATTGGTTTAATCTTTTATCTTCTTATTTTGAGACCACAATCAAAGCAACGGAAGCAACAAGCAGAATCACTTTCCCAGTTGAAAAAAGGTGATAAAATACTCACTCGAGGAGGGATATATGCTAATATTGTCAGCTTTCAGGGAAAAAATGATAACAAGGTCACTATTGATGTGGGCTCTGGTATAAAATTAAATATTGCCCGTTCATATATTGCTGGACCTGCAAACAAAAATGATGATAAAATCCCAGACAGTAACAGCTAACCCTATCCTCAAGGTTTTTAAATACGGGGATCCCATTCTCCGTAAAAAAGTAGAGAATGTAACAGACTTTACGAATTTACCTCATTTAGTAGAACAAATGTTTAACACTATGTATGAGGAGCATGGAATAGGATTAGCTGCCAATCAAGTAGGATACAGCTTGAATCTAATTGTTTTAGATACCTCATGCTTGGAAGGTGAAGAAGATAGGAAACCATATATCTTAATTAATAGTGAAATTATTGAATCAAAAGGATCTACCATTATGGAGGAGGGCTGTTTAAGTGTGCCAGATATTCGTGCTGAAATTGAACGACCTGAAACTATAAAATTAAAATTTCAGGATTTAGAACGAAACTTTCATGATGAAACATTTAACGGATTAATTTCTCGTGTAATTCAACATGAATTAGATCACTTAAAAGGTAAATTATTTGTAGATTATCTGTCACCTGGAAAAAAGATGTTGATAAAGAAGCGTCTTTTAGAAATTTCAAAAAATGGCAGTCCATCTACCGGAATTATTTTATAAATTAAATAGTTAAAAGCAATATGAAATTGGTGTTTTTCGGTACACCTGACTTTGCAGTTCCTACTCTTGATGCCCTCCATGATTCATCTCATGAAATATTGGGAGTAGTAACAAGTCCAGATAAAAAATCAGGTCGTGGATTAAAAATTAAATCCTCGGCAATAAAAAAAAATGCAGAAAAGTATGGCTTTCCTGTTTATCAACCGGAAAGCACAAGAAATCAACAATTACATTCTATATTAAAAGAAATTAATCCAGATATTTATGTTGTCGTGGCTTATAAAATACTACCAGAATCAATTCTAAATATACCTCATAGAGGAGCTGTAAATCTCCATGCATCACTTCTCCCTAAATACAGGGGAGCGGCTCCTGTAAATCACGCCATATTAAATGGTGAAACTGAAACTGGTCTTACCACATTTCTGATCCAGAAGAAAGTGGATACCGGTGATTTACTTTTGCAACAATCCCTGCCAATTGATAATTCTATCACAACTGGTGAGACTTTATCAAAATTATCCTTCCTTGGAGCGGATCTAGTTATTAAGACTTTAGACGCTCTCGTTAAAAATACAATTAAACCAATCAAACAAGATGACACTAAAGCCACATTTGCCCCTAAAATAAATGTGCAGGATTGTAAAATTAATTGGAGTAATCCCGCTTTGATGATTCATAATAAAATTCGAGCATTTTCTCCAAAACCGGGTGCCTTTACTTTTTATAACAATAAACGAGTAAAATTATTCGGTTCAACAATTCTGACAGAATCAGGCTTAAACAAACTGCTTCCCGGACAAATAGAATATTCGAACTCAATATTTATGGTGGGAACAGGTACCCAGCCTATACAATTAACTAACATACAGATAGAAGGTAAAAAGACACTTCCAGTGGATCAATTTATCTTGGGTTTTCCAAAAATAACAGGAGGATGTTTTGATTAAAAGAGAATTAAGAACACGAAGAATTGCATGGGAAATTATGAAAAAAGCTGCATTCAGGGATCGACGTTTATCTGATGTGACAGCTGAAATATACCGCAGAGAAGGTGATATTATTAGTGATCAGGATAGACGTTTTATAACCATGCTGGTACAAGGTACCGTAAGGCTTACTGGGCGACTGGATTGGGAACTTCGTCAGGTATTTATTGGTGATTACGCAGATCTGAAAGAAGGATTACGCATATTACTCAGGCTTGGTGTGTTTCAATTACTCTACATGGATAGTGTCCCCGATTATGCTGCGGTAACTACTACCGTTCAACTGGCAAAAAAAATACATCCAAATTTAGGAGGTCTCACGAATGCAATTCTTCGAACATTGGTTAATTTAGAAGAGAGAAGTGTGCCTGATGAGCATACTCCAATTGCAAATGTTGCAGATTATTTAAGTCATCCTGAATGGTTGATCAGTAAGTGGATAAAAGATAAAAACTTCGATCAGGCAAAAGCGCTTGCAGAGTGGAATAATGAATATCCGATCCTTTGGTTTAGGGTCAATCGTTTAGAATATACGCCAACAAAATTCAAAAATTACTTGAAGAAACATGATATCAAGTATAAGCAATTTGAACATATATCTGAATTTTTCCAAACTTCAAAGCATCAGGAATTACTCAAAAGTGATATTTTTAAAGAGGGTAAAATTTCTGTACAGGACCCTTCTGCAGGGTTAGTAGTACAACTGCTGGATCCAAAGAAAAAGGAATCCATTACTGATGCTTGTGCTGCTCCCGGAGGGAAATCATCTTATATTTCAGAAAAGTTAAACAATACCGGCTCTATTCTTTCCTATGATTCAAATGAAGAGAGATTGAACCGGTTGGACAATACTCTGGAAAGATTACACATTAATAACACTGAATCAGATTTAATTGATATCACGGAAGATGAGGTCCCTATGACGGATAAAATGCTTTTGGATGTACCCTGTTCAGGAACTGGTGTTATGGCCAAGCGGGCAGACATTAGATGGCGCCGTTCTATAGATGATATTTTAGAAATGCATCTGCTTCAGAGAAAAATTTTATGGGCTGCATCTAACTATATAAATCCAGGCGGTGTAATTGTTTATAGCACCTGTTCTGTTGAGCCAGAAGAAAACTATATGGTAGTGGATGCTTTTCTAAATTCACACCCAAATTATTCTATTGATTCAGCCAAAAATTATATTCCAGAAGAATATGTTGATGATAAAGGGGCAATGGTAATCTTTCCACCAGATCACAAAATAGATGGAGGGTTCGCAATAAGATTAGTAAATAATGGGTAGAACCCTACTCAAATATCTCATTGCGTTTACATTTTTCTCTTTATCCGGTATCATAATTTTAGATTATATTATTTTACCCAATTATGTAGGATATGATAATGAACACTACTTACCGGATGTACGTGGTGAATATCGAGAAAAGGCAACATATCAATTGCGCGCTCTTGGATTTAATACTCAATTAATAATCATTCCATTTTCACAATCCCATATCCCTGGGACAGTCATAAAAATGTTTCCAAGAGCATTTACGAAGGTAAAAGAAGGTCGCACAATAGACTTAACCATTGCCGGGAAAGATCAGGATATTGAAATTCCGGATATTAGCAATTTAAGCCTTCGAAATGCAAAATTAACTCTTACAAAGTTGGGATTAGGAATCGACACCATAATATATGAGTATGACAATGTTATTCCTGATGGCTATATTTCCTTTCAACTCCCAAGTATAGGGCAAACTGTTAAATCTTCTACTAATATGACATTAGGGGTAAGTCGGGGTGTGCCTCCAGATTATTACATTATTCCAGATATTGTAAATTATAGTTTAACTCGCGCCCGTAAAGCTATAATAAATAAAGGACTTAGAGTGGGGGAGATTACCTTCGAATTTCAGCCAAAACTCGTACCAAATACTGTTATTGAACAAAATATGACAGCTGGCATGAGAGTGTCTTTTCCAGCTTCTATAAATTTGTTGGTAAGTACAGATAAAGATGAAAAATAATATGAGAATTATTTCACCATCACTGCTTTCAGCTGATTTCAGACATATTGCTGGAGATATTAAAAAAGTCGAAGCTGCTGGTGCAGAGCGGTTGCATTTGGATATAATGGATGGAAATTTCGTGCCTTCAATTACATTTGGTCCAATGATAGTAAATGCAATTAATGACAGTACCCATTGCCATTTAGAAACACACCTGATGATCCAAAACCCACATAAATCATTTGACCAATTCATTAAAGCTGGCTCGGATACCTTAATATTCCATATAGAGGCAAGTAACAATGCTGAAGAGGAATTATCATATATCCGAGATAATAATGTTGCTGCCGGTATTGCTTTAAACCCTGATACAGATGAAAAATGCCTTTTACCCCTAATAGATTATCTGGATTATATTTTAATTATGTCTGTGGTCCCCGGAAAAGGGGGGCAATCTTTCATTAACTCCACCCTTAAAAAAATGGTAAATATTGTACAAATGACAAAAGGTAAAAACATCACTATTGGAGTGGATGGCGGGGTGAATCTAGATACCATTTCAGAAGTTTTTTCAACTGGCATTGATGTAACAATTGTGGGGTCTGGTTTATTCAAATCTGACAATATTTCCCAGAGGTATCAGGATTTAATGAATGCATGAACCATTAAAATACCGTCAAGAAATCAATCGGAAACTCATCCATTTAGCCTCTTCATCTATACCATTTATGCTATGGTATTTTGGAAAAGATTCATTTCAGCCTTGGATAATAGCCGTTGCAATTATACTACCAATTTTAGATTATGGACGACGAAACAATAAATTCTTATATCGTATTTATTCCAAATTATTTACTGGTTTCACCCGACCCATCGAACAAGGAATTTTATCAGGAGCTTCATGGGTAATTATTGGCGCTGCAATCACCATTTTTATTTTTAATGAAAATTCAGCAATTATCGGATTACTTGTATTAAGCATCGCCGATTCTGCTGCTGCAATTATTGGAATCAAATTTGGGAAAACACGATTGTTTTCTAAATCTTTAGAAGGATCTGCTGCATTTTTTATAACTGCTGCTATCATCGTATTTACAATATCCCCTGCAGCTTTTTATATTAATATCAGTGCAGTTATAGCCGCAACAGTAGTTGAATTATTTGCAACACCCCGCATTAATGATAATCTTCTTATTCCAATGGTAACGGCATTTATTTTAAGTCTTGGAGGCATAGGGTGAGTTTTTTAACGCCATTATTTCTCTGGCTCCTCCCCTTAACTGCAATTCCACTTATTATTCATCTGCTGAATCGTCGCAACCTCATAACAATAGATTTCAGCACACTGAGGTTTTTAAAGTTACTGGAAAAAGAATCTATCCGCAAACTTCAGGTCTTACAAATATTATTGCTCATTCTCAGAACCATTATTATTATCTGTATTATAATGATGATTTCCAGACCTGTAATTAATGGGATATTTAATTTACAAAATTCCGGGCAATCTGCTTTACATGCTATTATTCTTGATGACAGCTTCTCAATGGCAGGAAGTCGAGATCATGTCCAAAATACCGTCCGGAAAATACTGAATCAAATTCCAGATAAAAATCAATTAATTTGGATCAACACAAACAGTGGATTACAATTTAAAGGCTTGAGAGAAGATATACCTCCAATTGAGTCACTTGTAAAATCTACATTTTTAGGGGGATCTATAAATAATATTCTGAATACCCTGGCAGTAAATACTGAAGGCGAATTTACCTCAAAAGAATTGTACATATTAACGGATGGGCAACATTCGTCCATAAAAGAAATAAATGATAATAGTGACCAATTAGAGTCGTTTCATATATACTCCATTATTGCACCAAAAATTGAAAACAACCTAGCTATCGTCAAATTAACTATAGTAAATGAAATTCTTCTTCCAAATGATCAAATGGAAATTGAAGTATCTGTTCAAAATAGTGGTGTTGAAAATATTCAAGACCGTTTATTACAATTAATCATTAATGAAATGATAGTTGGGCAACAACTAATTTCACTAAAGTCCGGTAATACTAAAATATTTACCTTTAAAACCGCTCTGTCAAAATCCGGCAGTCATTTGGGAATTGTGGAGTTAGATGGAGATGATAGGATGGAGGACAACCGTTTTTATTTTATACTAAATATCCCTAGTAGGCATAAAATCGCAATTATCAGCAAGTCTAATGAATCATCTTATTATATTAGAGAATCTCTAAAAGCATTGAATAAGCTTGGAGAATCGCTTATCATTTCTGAATATATAGACTTTAACAGCCCACAACTAACAATGCATGAACAGGATATAATTTTCCATTTGAATCCGGAAATATTAAAGGATATTTCTGATAGTAAAATAGAAGAGTATCTATATAATGGTGGTCATTTAGTAATATTCCCAAATGTTGATTCTGATGATAATACTTTTGGTTATATTCATAATATTTGGTCTGATATTTCGAAGGATTACAAAAATTTAAGTAAAGTATCTCATTCAGATGGTTCTTTTCAGGAGATCAATTTAAATTCTGTACAATTAGACGAAATACATCGTTTATTTTCACCTCAAAATCCACATGGTAGAAATATCAAACTCTTTGAATACCTGTCTCTGCCATTCTATCCAGAATTCAGTATATTGCAGTTGAATGATGGCAGTCCTATTTGGAACAGATATTCTTTACAGTCCGGAATTTTAGATATCTTTGGATTTTCGTTAAATCTAAATTGGACCAACTTTCCCATTAAAGGTTCATTTTTGCCATTTATCCATTATTTAATATACTCTAATATCGCAAATAAACATGATATTTACAAAAGTACAGGCAACTCATGGGAACAAATTCTGGATGCGTATTATTTGAATAAGATTTACCATATTCCGCCTGATGGCTCAAAAGAGATATTACTTATTGATGATAATAATAAAATCACTGTGGATTTGCTTACATCACCGGGTTACCATAGGCTTCAATCAGATAAAATAGAAATTGTAAAAATAGCTGTAAATATAAATAGTCAGGAATTGCAAAGCAGGATTGTTGGTTTTAATGATATTAAAGAATTTACAGCAGATAATATTGAAGTGATTTCTATGGATGATGATATCCTTGCAGAAATAAAACAAGCTAGGATTGGTGTTGAATTATGGCGCTATTTTCTATATATAGTCATAGTCTTACTCGTTATTGAAATGATACTCTCAAATGCAAAAAAACAACGGTAAACGGGAAAAAGCATTTCTTATTGGAGTGGTATTAAAGGGCTCTTCTACAGTTCAAATAAAAGAACAGTTGAATGAATTAGAATTTTTAGCAGATACTGCAGGCGCTGATACCATGAGCATCTCCACCCAAAATCGAAATAAACCCGATCCGGCTACGTTTATCGGTAAGGGTAAAGTTGAAAGCATCATCAATCAATCAAAGGAGTTGGAATGTAACATAATTATTTTCAATGACGATATTTCTCCTACACAAATTAAAAACCTGCAAAAAGCAGCTGGCGACGAAATAAAAGTTATTGACCGAACCGGGTTAATTTTAGATATTTTTACAAAACATGCCAAAACCAAAGAGGCCAAGACACAGGTTCAATTGGCACAACTTGAATATTTTCTTCCCAGACTCACTCGGCAATGGACTCACCTTGAAAGGCAAATGGGGGGAATTGGAACGAGAGCAGGTGCGGGGGAGACCCAAATTGAAATTGACCGCAGATTAATTAGAAATCATATTGCCAAATTGAAAAAAGAACTTACAGCTATCGAAAAACAAAGAAAGGTTCAAAATCATGGTAGAGGAGATGCATTTAGAATTGCCCTAGTTGGCTATACAAATGCCGGCAAGTCAACGCTCATGAATGCTTTAACAGATGCAGGTGTATTGGTGCAGGATCAATTATTTGCCACCCTGGATACTACTACAAGGAAATTAGAAAATATAGATGTTGGCATACCCGTTTTATTAAGTGATACCGTCGGTTTTATTCGTAATCTACCTCATAATTTAATTGCCTCATTCCGCTCCACCTTGGGAGAAATAAGAGATGTAGATTTACTATTAAAAGTATTTGATGTATCTTCAGAAAATATACATGAACATATTGAAACTGTTGAGAAAGTGTTGAAAGATATGGATATGCCCAATAAGACCAGCATTGTGGTTTTAAATAAAATTGATGCTATCTTAGAACCTGAAATATTATCGGGATTAAAAACACGTTTTAAGGAGGCAAGTTTCGTGTCATCTCTTAAGGATATTGGTTTAAATGTGTTGAGGGATCGTATAGAAAATACCATAACATCAGAATATCAAAAAGATGTATTTCATTTATCCTTTAAACAAACTAAACTATTAGATACTATATACACTTTAACACGGGTTATTAAGAAAAAGTCTGATTATAATGGTATCAGTCTTGAGGTTGAGGGAAATAAAAGGTCTTTAGAAAAAATCAGACAGATTATTAATAAATAAACAAAGTACTCGCAAAAGGACCCGATTTTCAGATAACCTTTTTATTGGTTACAGTGGGTATCCCTCGCTTAATCGCAAGTTTCCTTCATTCCAGCGGATGCCGGAAAAGGCCTGCTTTTGAATAAGTCGAATAAGGATTCCCATATTATAAGTTGAAAGTTCTGAAAATAAAAAATCCTTCTGCGAATACTTCATTTCAAAAAGCTATGTTTAATTTACAGAGAATTAATTAAAAACAATAATATGAAAATTAAAATAATTCAAACCACTACAGATTCTACAAAAACAGCTGAATCAATTTCTGAAATATTGGTAAAAAATAATTTATCCCCTTGTGTTCAGATAATTCCAAATATCAAATCAGTTTATCAATGGAAAGGAAAATTAGAAAAAACAAATGAGATTTTAATACTTATCAAAACAATTCCTGAAAAAATTCAGCTGTGTAAAGACATTATACTAAAGCATCATAATTATGATGTTCCGGAGCTTATTGTTACAGAAGGGGATATTATAGAAGATAACTACAAGGACTGGTTTAGCGGTAATTGTCGAGAACTATAGCCTTATACTGATAATATATATTATGTATAGTTAGATATATTCCTAATATTTAACTATATCGCCCACTCTTAATTTTATATTAGGGTCTTCACTTTTATAAATTGATGCAATTGCAGTAGAATCATATACTTCTTCAATTTTAATTTTAATATCTATAGCTATAGGAAAACCATAACTCATCCCATCTTGCCCTTCATAATCATAAAATGGATGGGTTCTATTAAGCAAACTGGTTAATTCATCCTTGGTGAAATTGGTAAGTCCAACAAAATTTTTACTGGGACCTTTAGCATTATAGTAATTTTTATAAAATATACTCTCAGGATTTTGATCTACATAATATTCATAATTAATTAGATCATCTATCCGTGAAGTAATAAATTCATCGAAATCATCTGTATTAACTTTGTATTTATAATTTCGTATTGCATCTAATATCATTCGTTCTTCAATATCATTTTTTGTTTTATCATACTTAAATAGTATTCTGTCATCTTCGATAATTTCAATAATAATCCCATTATTAACCATAACAAAGCCTCTATATTGATTAAGAATATAATCAGCCATATATCCTACAAGATCGTTTTCGGATATTGTTGTATAAAAAAATGGATCGCGGTACATCCGAGTCACATCATCACCTCTGACAATTTCTTCCAGATAAGTTAATGAATGAAAAATGAAATATTCATTTGTATTATCAATATTATTAATTTTATATATTAATGGGAAATATACAAAATCAGATGAAGTATTTATTCTATAGTTATATAAACTATTTTCATCATCCATGGCCATTTTATGCACTTCAAGCATGTTATTGATTCCATCGAATTTCTTTTGAATATATTTAAAAGTAAATTTTCTAGCCTTTTCACCTTTTTTATTAGATTCTTCTGCTATCTGATACTTTGTATAGTAATTAATATCAGCACTATTAAAATTCGTTTTTAATAATGTAATCAATTCATCATAAATGTTGTTTCTTTCAGATTTTGAAAGAGACACTAACTTTACATTTGATTTTTCCATTGCATAATCAATGTTTTCTAAATTACTAGTTATAGGAGCTATTGTAACCCGTCGAGGCTGAATAAACTTTTCTGATGAGAATTCTCCTCCCCACCAATTATATTGGTTTCCTATTAATATGATACATCCTATAAACAATACATTCATAGGAATACCTATTTTCTCTATTTTAGTCCACTCATCCTTGCCAGGCGCACCATGAAAATATGCCAAAATAAGGACTGATGGCAAAATACCAATAAGAGCAATTAAACTCATTGTAGGAAGATATACTGGGAATTCATACTTCTCAATCAGATATTCAATAAACAATACTAAGCTTGTCCCTGCAATAAAATAGGAACCTAATATCTGCGGTATTCGTCTATTTAATATTTTTTTAATCATCTTTATTTCAAATATACTTTATCATCTGGCTTAATCATTATATACGGATTAGTTTTCTTAAAATATATTGCAACCAGAGTACTATCATATATTTTATCAACTTTTAAATAACATGGAATCCAAATTTCCCACCATAAATCATTATCTGTACTAAGTGGATGTTTATTATTATTTAAATTATCTATTTCTGACTTAGTCCATTCACCATTCAGCTCTCTAAATTCATTCAAATATTTATCTAACTTAGCATTATTAATATTATTTTCATATTTTAAAAGGTCATCCATTCTCTCATCAGCGCCCCCACCCTTAGTGCCATAAATTCTTTTCACTTTTAGTAGCTGATCTGCAATAATAAGCGGCCTGATAGAAGGGTCAAAAGCTATAATAACTTTTTCACCAACGACATTCTGAACGCGACCGCTAAATCTACCATGCGAGTTTTCATGTTTTTTCTTAATTGAGGATAAATAATCTTTAGAAATTAAGTTCGATACATTATGATCATTTGCCAATATAAAATCTTGAGATTGATATCCGGCATTATAGCTATAACTATATGTGGTATCATTAACAGTAATTGCTGTATCTATATTATTCAATTCATACTTTCTGCCAAGCATAAGGTATATTAAATTGTTACCACCAATTGGTTCCGAAAGTTCATATATTATTGATGATAAAGAAAATTCTATATCATTTTCAAACATAATATTATTTAATGAAGAATCTCTAAGAACTCCTATATAATCAAATACATTTGCTTCTTCATATTCAAGCAATTTCATTTCTGAACGCAAATCATAATAAAGGGGATGTTTCCCCTTTTGTATATATAAATCGTCTAGATCATTATTATTTAACAGATTAACATTATAATTATTCTCACTGTCTAATATATAAATTAATTCATCATATATTATTTTCAATCTATCATTAGAAAGAGCCAATATTTTATAATTTTGGATATCATTATAATTATCTAATCCATATTTATTAATATACTGAGTAACAATATCAATATATTCAACATCACTATAAATTTTGCCTATCATGATGGGTTGATTATCAGGGATATCACGTTTAATTGGAGATAAATCAAGATAAACAAGTATTGCAAGAGCAATAATGATATTAAAAGGCACTGCTATCAACTCTACCTTGCGAACCTCATCTTTTCCTGGTGCACCATGGAAGTATGCCAAAATAACAACAGAGGGAATAATTGCAATTACACCAAACAGGCAGAGAGTTGTATAATATTCAGGTAATGTATAACGATTAACAAGCCAGTCAACAAATAAAATTAAACTGGTACCAGCTATAAGGTAGGAACCAATTATATGAGGTATTCTTCGGTGGATTAATTCTTTAATCAATTTCATTTAATCCATTAGATGTTTTTTCATGAACCCAATTGCAAAAGCAGAAGATCTTTCTCGCGCATCTTTATTTCCACCCCAATGAGCACCTTT
>Ga0209089_10002767_pt1 | contig 15295 bp, 15 predicted proteins | sample ArcticOcean_MG_C_FD_187431 | JGI IMG/M metagenome (GOLD analysis project Ga0209089, IMG submission 187431) | Marine microbial communities from western Arctic Ocean - ArcticOcean_MG_CB2_150 (SPAdes) (version 2) | ecosystem: Environmental > Aquatic > Marine > Oceanic | place: Arctic Ocean: Canada... | reverse complement strand
CATAGTAGCCGGGGGGGGCCCTGCAGGTTCTTCAGCAGCCGCATTTGCTGCATTAGCCGGTCACAAAGTGCTACTCTTGGAAAAGGCGGTGTGGCCTCGCGACAAGACTTGTGGTGATGCCGCAGGCGGCTCAAGTATGCGGATTGTCACAGAGTTGGGTGTACGGCCGATGATTGAGGCAACCCCTCTTTTCAGGGTGGATTCCATTGTTTTCTCTGCTCCGGGTAAGGGGACCGAAGTGAAAATCAATCTCCCTGAGGACCAAGTCGAAGACAAGACCGCGGGATATTCACTACCTCGAATACAATTTGACTACATGATGTTCAAGCGGGCTGTTGAGTTGGTGCTCGAGAATGGTGGTGCTGTAATTCAGGGATTCAGCGTCAAAGATGTTCACGTCGATGGGGAAGGTGATTCACAGAAAATCACCGGTGTGTCTGGTGCTATTGGTCGAGGTGCCGACAAACAAGAATTCTCATTCAGTGCCCCATTGACTGTTGGCGCATCGGGATTCAACTGTCCAGTGGCGCGAACCATCACTGAGAAGTGCCACGATGAGCCGATGCGTGACAACGACCACTACATCGCCGCCTACCGAGAATATTGGGAGATGGATAACGGTGGAGATACGGGGCCGATTGAAATCCATTTCATCGGAGGCAAACTCGCCAACGGATATTTCTGGATTTTCCCGGTCAACGATAAGATTTCGAATGTTGGTTGTGGTATGGTCATCAGCGACATGAACAAAATCGATACAAAGTTGAGAGAATTGCAGGCGTGGGTCATCAATGACCACCCTAAATTCAAGGAACGATTTGCCGGTTGTAAGATTGTTGAAGGGACCGACAAAGGGCATCTAATCCCCTGTGGTTCACCACGAAAAAATGCGCCGAGTTACCAGCCTCGTCGGTTCGCGATGGAGGGAGCGGCCTGTATTGGTGATGCTGCTAGTTGGGTTGACCCCTTCTCCGGTGAAGGGCTCCATCAAGCACTACTTTCGGGCAAGGTTCTCATCCCATATCTGAAAGGAAAAAACGGTTCACTCGCCTTCACTGGAGAAGCGGCTCATGAATACCAACTCGATATGTGGGAACGGCTCGGTCCTGTCCTCTCAACGAGTTACAAATTGCAGAAATTGGTAAGGAAGAAATGGCTTCTCAACTGGCTTCTAAGGAAAGCGTCGAAGGACAACAAGCGGGGCAAGGCGATTCGCGACCAGTTGGAACTCGCCTGCTCAACAAAGTCGGGTCAGGCAGAGATGGCTGGCACTTGGGCGATGCTGAAGATGGTACTATTCTGAAGTGACGATATGAGCGCCTCACTGAACGGAATTCGCTGCCTTTTTTTGGACCTTGATGGCACCATTTACCTCGGCGACGAACTGATTGAAGGTGCTCTCGAATTTTTGAATCGGTGTGACGAACAGGGCGTGAAACGGTTCTTTCTCTCAAACAATTCCAGCCGCTCGGTCATCCAATATGTGGAAAAGTTGCAAGGTATGGGTATTCCCGCCAAACCCGAGGAGATTATGCTCTCCACCCATCACCTACTCGCACATCTTCTACCCGAATTAGGTAGTGATGTGCGATACGATAGCGTCTTTCTTGTAGGCACTCAAGGGATGCGCGAGATGTTGGAAGAGGCTGGAATCAATACCAACAGCGAGCGCCCAAAAGCGGTTGTTATCGGCTATGACACTGAAATCGATTACCATAAGATTGCGACCGCTTCCAAACACCTGCACGCAGGTGTGCCTCTCATCGCCTCTCACCCAGATGTAGTATGCCCGTCACCGGATGGCGGCCTGCCAGATGTCGGCGCCTATCTCGCAATGTTTGAGGCAGCCACTGGAGTTGTGCCCTCACTCGTATGCGGCAAACCACGCCCAGGAATGATCGCTCACAAGATTCGCGAACTTGGAGTAGAGCCGAGTGAATGTGGGATGGTTGGAGACCGGCTCTACACAGATATGGAGATGGCTGAACGGGCTGGAGTGAGGGGTATCCTCGTTTTGAGTGGGGAGGCAACTCTCGAAGACTTAGAGGAAGCGCAACAGAACCCGGACTTGGTTGTCGACTCGGTTGACGAATTACTCCGGTGAGTTGGTAAAACGGCCTCTTGCTGAATGGCTTAGGCATTAATTGAAAGGCGCAACGCCATACTAGGCGTCTCAATGGAGACTGCATGGGGGGTCGGGGCGAGCGATTGCGACCTCTCGATGCTACCAGATGTGGACAGTGTCCCAAGACTACCTGACCACGCTGAAACCGTGCTTCGTTTGGCCGCGATGGGTGTGCTTTCTGATTCGCGTCTACAAGAGGCTCTGCTCTCTGCACCTCGCACCCCTCACGCACTCCCACAACCTCTTCTGGATGTTGTCGATTTGGAAGGCTCATCGCTACGACTGCCGTTTTGGCATGATGTGGACGCCCGTTCACCGCTGCTTCCAAGTCATTACGAGACTATTCAAGTCCTGCAATTGCTGCGAGTGAAAGTTGGAGATAGAGTCCTTTTGATGGGGCCGCGGGGCAACTGGTGGACTGAACTTCTGGTTAGGCTGGGTGCCTCTGAAGTACTTGTTATAGAGCCGGATTCACTACGCAGAAAAGCGCTGCAAGAGTGGTGGAAAAATGGTGATTGTGGCCAACTTGCGACAGACCTTGGTTGTGAGGTGACTTGGGGTGGTTTGGGGGAACTTGCCGACCTGACGCTTGATGAAAGTGAAGAATGGGATAGGATTTTACTCACCTCCTCACTGCCAAACCTACCAGTGGAACTGTTACGGAAGCTTCCCAAAGATGGCTGTGGGTTGGTCGTGATTGGAAGCGATGAAGCGCCGGTGATCCAAGTTATCACGCGGGCGGGCAGGCGAGAGTTGGCCGCCCAGTGGATTACCTGTTGGTCGGTCGATGAGTTTGAACCAGTCGTCAACGAAGTGCTTGAAGGAATGGACCCGCCGGCTGAAATTGATGAAGATATAGAGGTCGATGAGGTGGCTCTTCTTCGGGCTTGGACTTACTCAAACTGTGACCCGTTGCGGGACCGATTCGCGCCCGAGCGTTCACTGCGGATGATTGAGGATATTTGGGATTCTATGGCACCATTCCATCCTGATGATGATGGGTCTGATGAAATTCGCTCTCGGTTGAGTGATGACCTGTTCAGGATGGGTCATGTGTTGCAGCAACTCGGAGTGTTCAATTTGGCTGTAGAGCACCACTCTGAATCATTCAAAATGATGCCGAGCGCTGAGGCGGCTACTTTTCTTGGATGGGCGCTCGGCCAGACGGGTGACACTCAAGCATCACTCGCTTGGTGTAGAAGGGCGATTGAAGTCGATGCTACGCTGGGAAATCCATGGAACGATATCGGTGCAATCCTACTAACAGATGGTGAACCGCGAGAAGCGGTTCCGTGGCTGAGAGCGGCTACTGAGGCGCCCCGCTACGAAGCGGTTGGATTCCCTTGGCTCAACCTCGCAAAGGTCCATGAAAAACTAGGAAACAAGATGGCAGCCTTTGAGGCGGCTCGTCAAGCGCTTGAACATCTTCCAGAGGATTTGGAAGCGGCGCGGATTTTCGATGAGTTCGGTGAAGGTCTGCTCTGACATCACTCGTGTCTTTCACGAGGATGAAAACAGCCATCTAATGGGTTGACTAACGGCCACCTGCATTGTCGAGCAGTGGACCGGTCACCCAGAGTAGGCGTCCGTCGAGTTCTGCTGATGCACGCTGCAACTGATAGCGGTCACGAAGGCTGAATTTTCTATTGAAGGAGCCGAAGTCAGTCTGCCCATCTATCGTTCGGAAATTCATGTTGGTGCGTAGTATGATAGCGATGGGTGGGAACAAGCCACCACCGAAGCGACGAACCAATGACTTCAACAAACTATCTTCCTGAATTTGAAAGTGCGGTGTGCCATCAGGATGGGTGACTAGCCACTTGCGCTGGAATATCCCAGCCCAAAACTGGCGTTTGAAGGTCGAAATATGTTCTCCTGTTTGACTATCCATTATGTCGAAGGAACCCCACCCGTCGAAGCCGTTGCTCTGCTTGGCTCGGAGCAGTTCTGTCTGTTGGGTCTGATCGGTGTACACTACCAAGTCGCACTTCATGAAGGGTAAATTGAAGGGGCGATGGGCGTATCCTGCCGCCTCGTCCGCCCCAGGTGTGTAGATGTCGTACTGCTGGCCGAATTTGAAGAGAGACCGGAGCCTCTGCTTGACCTCGAGTTCGTTGTGGTCGTACCGTGGGTCGCCGCTAGCCTGTGCAATCGGTGCTGCTGCGGCTGGTGCTGGTGCAGCCTCTCCAACTGCCTCCGCCGCTACCGATTCGGCTGCTGGTGCTGATTCTGCTCCAGGAGCCTGGTCCGCGGGAATCCAATCCGTCCCATTCCAAAAAAATTGGCCATCTTCACTGTAACTCATGTATCTCACACACGCTTGGCTCACGCTTTGAATGATTCTCTTTCAAAAACCCAGTAAAAAAAGTGGTTGGGGTAAGATGTTGAGTGACGAAAACTACACTCTCTAACTCTCTTATTAGAGGGGAGGGTTTTCAGATGGATTGGTCGAAAGTTGAGGTGAATGTTGTGATTCTTCGCCCGATTGAAGAGATTGGGGGACTGTCGGTGATTGCACATTTGGAGGTATGAGATAGACTGAATCCGCGGTTTTGACTGAGATTATGCCGGGGTCCTCTGCTCGATGTGAAATTGTCGAACCGGAGGTTGCCATGCCAGCTCCTACTCCAAGTAGAGTGATGCCGAGTAGTCCAACGCCGCAGATTGCTAAGTACAGTCCACTCCAAGAGTATTCAGGAACCACTTGCGAGAGCAGATACACAATGGGAACCATCACGACACCAGCGACGGTGATACCTGCACCCAACATGATGAGTTGGTTCTTTGGGGCGCCCTCCTCAGTCATCTCATACCCACCCACAAGATGAGTTGTCCCCCTGATATTACTACCGGCTGCGAAAAAATGCGTTAGGATTTCATTGGGGGGGTTTTTCCCAACAATGGTTGTGGCGCCCTGTATGGCCGAGACAGTTTTGGTGACCGGGGCGAGTGGATACATCGGTAGTCATATCGTAGCGAATCTATTGTTGCGAGGCCGAAATGTACGCGCTTCGGTACGCGACCCAAACGATGCGGAGAAAGTTGACCATTTGTCGGCACTTCCAATTGCGTCTGGAGGCTCTCTCGAACTTGTCAAAATGGACCTTTTTGATGTGCCATCAGTCGGCGCTGCAGTCACTGGATGCAGCGATGTTATTCATGCAGCAGCAGCACTCCATGTAGGGAATATGGACAAGCAGAAAGAGGTCGTCGACCCCTCGTTTGTCGGCACTCAAAACATCTGTGATGCCATCGATGCTGCTGGCACAGTCAAGCGACTAGTGCACACTTCATCAACCGCCGCAATCCGGCCAACTAACTACGAAAACGGAGAGGTTTTCAATACTGAAATGTGGGCGGACGACAAGCCCCTCACGCTGGAAGACAACGCCTACGGACTTGCCAAAGTTGGCGCAGAGAGAATCGTGCGAAAATGGCACGCTGACGCAGACCCGGAAACTCGCCCTCGCCTCGTGACGATTCACCCCTGTGTGGTGTTCGGCCCACCACTATGCAAACGACACCTTTCGGGTAGCCTCTCCTATGTCGAAGCCCTAGTGAAACGCACCCTTCCCAAGTCACTCCCCGTGCACATCAATATCGTCGATGTTAGGGATGTAGCGGAAGCCCATGTGAGAGCCCTTACCGGTGGCAGCGAGGAGGGGAGATATTTGGTGGTCGGGGGAGATATGTGGATGGTTGATTTGGCGAATGTCCTGCGCGCTGAATACCCGGATAGAAAATGGCCCAAAGGGGTGCTGCCATACTGGATGTGTCTAATCGCTGCGGCGTTCCACCCAAAGATGAGTATCAAGTGGGCGCGTAATCATTTGAGGAAGAGTTGTACCTTCGATGCGAGTCCTTCTGAAAGAGAGTTGGAGATGAATTTCCGCAGCCCTGCTGATGCAGCGATTGACAGCGTTCTACCGATGGTTGAGAACGGATGGTTGTGAGCGAAGGATTGAGGGGTGGCTGCTCGCCCGACCAGTTGGATGCAGCCTAACGAAGTATGGGGAGACCGTTGGGTTGGTGCGGCTGAGCCGCTCGCTCGTCGTTGGATGACCTCTGTAGTCAACAAACAAAGCATGGTGGTGTTGGCTGCCGACCGCTACACCATGGCGGGGCTCAATGAATTGTTGGAGGAAGTTGCACCATATGTCTCTGCGCTCAAAACTCATGTAGACCTTGTTGAGGACTGGACTAGTGATTCTTGGAATGACTTTTGCGACCGCGCAAGAACTGCTGATATGCTTATTTTTGAGGACCGTAAACACGGCGATATTGGGAAAATTGCAAGGGACCAAATGGGAGGTGTCTACGATTCCCGCTCATGGTCTGACCTGATGACTGCTCACCTAATTTCAGGACCGTCAGTGCTTGATGGGATGGCAGAGGGTTGGCAAACTGTTGGCCGAACTGGAGGTGTGCTACTCCTCGCCCAAATGAGTTCTGCAGGAAATCTTCTCGAAATACCGGGATACACCGATGCTGTGGTGGCGGCGGGTAAAGGGCATCCCGCCTGCTTTGGCTTCATAGGAAATGGTTCGCGCGCTGAGGAGTTGGCTGAACTTCGAAGTAAGGTAGGGAACAGCAAGATGATTTGGACCCCGGGAGTGAATATTGTTACTGGTGATGCTGAGTTGGGTCAGCGCTACGGTGACCCGCGCGAAGCTGTGTTGGCTGGCTCTGACGGAATCATCGTAGGTAGTGGGATTCACAAGGCGGATGATGTCGCTGAAGCGGCAAAGCAGTACGCTGAAGTTTCTTGGAAAGCGCTACTCGAACGTGCTTGAATCGCTCAAATCGTTTTGTCAGGTGAGGAGTATCTCTCGCACACTCATCTCGCGCACGCACGTGGAAATGGGTGAGGGGTGGGTTGTACGAAAATTCTCTGTTTAACAAACGGAACCGGGCGGCCAAACCTTGAGGGGTGGTAGTGGCTTCGGCTGACTGTGACTGAAGGTGAATTCATCCTCTGGCTTTTTGCCACCGCCTTGACTGTCGGCCTCATCGCACTGGCCTCTTGGCAAGTCTGGACTCATCGTCGGCTCGACGAGCGGATTGCTGTGTGTGACCCTTCTCTTCTCAGTAGTGTCTCTCACAAAGTCGAGACCACGACCGATGCACCACCCGGCTCGGTGGTTGTACCATATGTTCCAGTTCAAATGGTGGCGATAGCGGCTCTTGGAGGCCAACCGCAAAGAACACCGATTCTTCCACAGCCGAGTGAAAAGAGTGTGGCCTTAAAACCACCAACCAATAGTGGATAATTATCCAACGAGGGGTCGGAGTTTCGTCTTCTTCGAGATAACTGAGATGGTTAGTTAAAGCCCTAAATTCAAATTGGTAGATAGCCCATCGTGTAGAGTCCGTAACCTATAGCGCCAAGTGCTCCGGCAAAGAGAAGTAGCGCAACAAACAGTAGACCGCGTCCCTTTTTCCGTCTTTTTGGGGGTGGCCCAAGTGCGGGTAACGCGGTGGGTGGAGGGGGTAGCGGAAGGTCGCCGAGGTCGATTTCGACTTCCACCTCCTCATCTAATTCCGGGTAGAGTTTATCCAAATCTTCCAAACCAGGGGCCTCGGGAATATCCCCCTCAACAGCCTCCCAAATCTGCTCGACTGCCGACTTGCTCACTGGCTTCTCAAGTACCGCTACCGCGCCTGCACTGAATGCGGCGTCTTGTGCCAACTCCGCCTGCCGGCGTGGGGCTGTGAAAATTATTCTAGTCTTGTTACGAGCCTCGCGCATCTCTAACGCTGCGATGTGGCCATCAAGGGTTGGGATATCCAAGGAAATGAATACTAAATCCGGCTTCTCGGTGACGAAAATGTCGACTGCCGTATCGCCGTCTTCGCATTCGATTATTCGGTAGCCGCGTTGCTTCAGTATACCGTTAATCCTGTGGAGGGCCATCTGGTTGTTGTCGACAACTAGAGCGACTGGGGCTTCCTCATCAGTAATGTCTGTTACTCGGACCATCGACTCCCCTCCGAGTTGCCCCAACCTGCTTTCGCTCATCAATCGAGCGGTGTGGGAAGGACGAGTATCTAACGGTGCATGGCGGGTTAACCGTTAATATGGTAATATCCGGCGACCGAGGGTCATGAGAACTGCTCGATGCACGGTATTTATGCTGGTTTTTCTGTTGATTGCGGGGCAAATTATTGTCCCAACGAATGATGTCCGAATGGCACCAAGGTCAGCGTTAGAGTGATTTACTCTTCGGAGTCATCCACAACCGTGTCTACAGGCGAGGTTGTTGGCTCGGTGAAGGTTTGCTTGAGGTCTTCTGCAGCCTTCTCTTCTGCCTCCATTTCTGCTGTCTCGCGCGGCGCTTGAACGAACTTCATTCGCAATTCAGTAAGGATGCCTTGTAGGAACTGAGTCTCCATTGATTCCAAGTTACCATCTGTTCGAGTTTGAATGACCGCAATCAAATCGATTGCTGCCTTTGCTTCTGCAAGATTGACATCGAATCCACCTTCGTGATTGGGTACTTGCCCCATAGCTACCATCGCTGAACGCTGTAGCATCTGAATTAGGCCGAAGAACTGTTGGCTCTCCTCGTTTTGAAGGAAATCATCACTCATGAGAACACTTCCTCGATGAGCCAATCGGGGTCGAATTGTTTGAGGTCATCATATCCTTGGCCGATGCCTGCAAGGACAATAGGGCGGTTGGTTGCGTGAGCAATTGAGAGTGCTGCTCCGCCTTTTGCATCAGTGTCTAGTTTACATAATACAGCGCCATCAAATTTCAACATTCTTTGGAATTCGACAGCCTGGTCAACCGCGTCGTTACCAGCCAATGCATCACCAACAAAGAGAACGAGATGGGGTTTTGTCACTTTGTGGACCTTTCTCAATTCCTCCATCAAGTTGGCTTTATTCTGCATTCTTCCGGCGGTGTCGACAATTACGACATCCATTCTTCGAGCCTTGGCATGCTCGATGGCGTCTCTGGCAATCGCAGCGGAATCTCCACCTCGTTGACTGCTGATACAGCGAATATCTAGCCTTTCGGCGTGAATTTCTAATTGGTCGATTGCTCCTGCACGGAATGTATCCGATGCTGCAAGAACGACACGGCGACCTTTTTTCTTTAGTCGATTTGCGATTTTTGCAGTGGTGGTTGTCTTTCCAGTGCCATTGACTCCAACCATCATGATTACAACAGGCAAATCTCCCGCTTCTATGAGGCTGTCAACTGTTGCATCAAAGTCCCAATAACCTGCATTCAATAGTGAACGGACAGCCCTTTTGAGGGAGGCTTCCACAACTTTTGAGAGGTCGGCTCCTTTGCGGAGTCTGCTGCCGACGAGTTCGTCTCTAAGGGCTGTAATCACCTCATCTATACTCGCTCGACCCATGTCGGATTCAAGCATCACTAGTTCTAGTTCTTCAAGTAGAATATCCAATGCAGTGCCCTCTTTGATAACGCGGCCACCCTTCTCGACAACTCCACCCCCTAGGTCAATTTGCAAGTTCTTCCCAGTCTCGGTCTCGATACTCTTGGGGCCAGTGGAACCGCGAGGTGCACTTTGGACTTCGATGAGTTTTCTCCCAGTAGTTGAGCGCATGATATGTAGGTCAACTTTTGAGCCGTCAGGGCGCACTTCTTGGTCTGTGTCAAAACCCTGCTTCTTGAGTCGTTTGCGTTCCTTTTCCGCCTCTTTGCGCTCACGCTCAAGTCGCTTGCGTTCCTTCTTCTCGAGTGAGGGGTCGATTGGGGCTTCAACTGGCTCCTCGTCCCAGTCATCCCACTCTTCTTCTGGCTCGGGGGTGTCTACAATTGAGTCGAGTTCGGAAATTTCTTCCCAATCATCATCCTTTGGTTCAACTGGTGATGCATCGGAGGAGGTTGTTTGTGCTTCTAATTCGGCGATGGCTCGTCCCTCTTCTATTCTAGATTTCTCAGCCAGTGCCGCCGCCGCTTCTTCCGTGTCTGCTTCGGCGGTCAACTCGTCAAGGTCTGCGCCTTCAGCAACTTCAGTGACACGCTTTCGAAATCTGTCGAAGAAGCCCATGTTGAATACCTCAGTCATCGAGAGTTAACTCGCCACCAATAGAGCGACGGCGCTTCTTTGAGGAAATGTTTGATTTGTCTTCAGGCTCTTCGTTTGATTCGTCAGTTTGTGTTTCGGTTTGAAGTTGTGCAACTCCTTGATTGAAAGATTCGGCGAGTTCAGCAACTTGAGCTTCAGTCTCATCAAAATCTGCTGATAATGTAATGACCAACTGTTCGATATCTGTGACTCTTTTTTCCAAAAGGGAAATTGCTTCCAGGATTGGTCTCTCGGCTTGAATACCAGAACCAATGTCTATCACTACACCACCATCATCGGGTCGGTCAACGACTAACTGCACACCTGCTCCAAGAGGTAGCATTGCTTTCCCACCATCATCTTCAGATAGCGCTTTCAAGCCGATGAGGACATCTCGGTGTTCATCCACAGCAGTATTCAATCGCTGAATCTGCTCACCCAAACGCTCCAATTTTTGACGATTCAACTCTACTAGTTGGGCTGCTCTTTGAAGTTCAGTGCCGCCTACCATTTACTCACCACGAACCGGCACGGGGTGCCGACCTGTCATGAAGCCGTCGATTTTGGGAATTTGAGTGGTTTGGAATACGGTAGGCTAAAACACCCGCCCGGCGGGCCTCGTAGCAATGCGGTTGCATGTTGGAGATAGATGATGTTTGAAAGGTTCAAGAGAGCGTTTCTAAGATTTCGTTATCGAAACAGCCCATTCCCGGGATCCACCGAATATTGGGAAAGAAGGTACGCCACGGGTGGCACCTCCGGAGATGGTTCGTATGGTGATTTGGCTGAGTTCAAGGCGAAGGTCATCAATGACTTCGTCACTAGCCATGGGGTTGGGGGTGTGATAGAACTCGGTTGTGGTGATGGGAATCAACTAAGTTTGTTGAAAATGCCACGATACCTTGGATTGGATGTTTCCGAAACCGCTATCGAAATTTGTGAAAATAAATTTGGCGGTGATGAAACGAAAATGTTTAGGTATTATTCGTCTGATGATTATGGGGGTGAATCACTAGGTGAACTCGCATTGTCGCTTGACATTATATTCCATCTCGTGGAAGATGAAATATTTCACACATACATGACACACCTCTTCCAGATGGCAAGTGATTGGGTTATCATATATTCAAGTGACTCCGAAGAGCCTTTTGGGGACGATACAGTACATTGTAGAAACAGAAAATTCACAAATTGGACTGAAGATAATGCCGATGGGTGGGAACTCGTTGAAAAAATAGATAACATATATCCCGATCAATCCGTGGCGGACTTTTACATCTACAAGAAGGGTTTGTGACTAACATGTTCGCCCAAATATTGTGGTGAAACGATGGCTGTTCGTCCAGTTTGGTCAGAAGCGTTGCGCCACCATTGGGGTGACATCGCATCGAGCCATTGGATATCGACTCTCGATGGATTCGAGGCACTATTCGGAAAGGCTCTGCTCTGGGCTGTAGAGGTGCCTGGGCGAGTCTGTATTTTGGGCGACCATTCGGATTATGTTCCTTATTTGCGGGCGAACATCATCACTTTCGCATCGGACAACCAAAGAATGAGGGTTTTAGTTTCACCTAGAGATGATGGTCGGATCCGAATCGCTAGTTCCCTTGATGGCTGTGAGTTGACAGAATTCGATATTCAAGAGGAACGATATGATGGTGATTGGTTAGATGGTCTTGACGAAAGGGGTGCTCCTGATTCGCACTGGTCAAATTATGTCAGAGGGGCCGTCGCCTACACACAATCACTGAACGAACTCAGATTCGGATTCGATATGTTTGTCGATTCTACCATCCCCCCTGCCTCTGGTTCATCATCATCATCCGCACTCACTTTGTGCTCACTCCTAGCCACCCACCTTTCCAATGGCCTAACTTGGGATAGAGAAAATTTGGCGAGGATGGGGGGGAGTGCGGAATGGTATGTGGGTACACGTGGGGGAATGATGGATCACGCTACGATGGTTTACGCTGAAGATGGAGGTATGTTGAATCTGCAATTCAATCCCTTCGGAGTGATTTCAATACCGTGTGTACCGAGTGAATATTGTTGGTATAGTAAATTTACTCACCCCGCAGACAAAGGGGGCCCGATGTTGGCGGCATTCAACGAACTCGCCTTCGTCCAACAGAAGCTGATACCTTCTACTCTCAATGAAGTTGGATTTCAGCATCCGAGAGATCGCTCAGAATGGGGAGTTGTAGAGAACAATCTGGATGAGTATTTTGAACACCCCAAGATGGGGGTGCTGAGAGTGCGGGATCGCTTTCGGTATGTGATGAAGGAATATCAGAGAGTTGTTGATTTCGAACGGGCATTAGTGGGTTCGGACATGTCATCGATTGGAGGGCTACTCGATGAGGCTTGGGAAGATACTCGTGACTTGTTGGGAACTCACACACCAATGATGGAGGAAGAAGCTGCGCGTCTCAAGAAAATTGAGGGAGTGGTCGGGGTCAAGGTATTGGGTGCTGGATTCGGAGGTAATTTACTGATTCTTGCGAAAGAGGGGGTTGATCTCGGTGAAGATGTGGTCTGCCAAACTCCAGGGAAGGGTGTTTCTATTCTTGACATGAAGGAAAGTGTTCGTCCACCCAACACCCGGTGCGCCGCAGTTCTACTTTGTGGGGGGAAGGGAAGTCGGATGGCCTCTCAAGGAATTGATGTACACAAACCATTGATTCCAGTATCGGGAATTCCTTCTCTAATTCATGTGTTGAATCAACTCGATGATTGTGAAATTGACTTTTCAACTCGAATAGTTGTAGTGCCGCCAAACAAAGTCGATGAATACGAACTGGTATTGAAGGGATTGAGATGTTCAGTCGTCGCTCAACCAAATGCCCTTGGAACTGGAGATGCTGTTCATTGTGCTATGGATGAAATACCGGATGATGTCGATCATGTCTATGTCTCATTCGGGACCCAACCGTTGGTGCAGAATGATTCCGTGCTCGCATCACTCAAACATCACATCGATAACGACCTCGGTTTCACACTTCCCACGACAATTACCCCAAATCCCTACGCGCCGCTGATTCGGGGGATTGATGGTAAAGTGGCAGATTCGGTTGAGACGCATCTTGAAGGTGTTGAGAAACCATCTGTTGGTGAAGCGAATATTGGGGCGTACTGGGTCTCGGTGACCGCGCTGAAAGCGGTCTTGATGCCGCTCGTTGAATCCAAGTGGAACGGAGAAAGTTACGACACCACTTCTGGTGAGTTAGGGTTCCCTAATGAGATGGTCCGGGCGTGCCTCGTGGCTGGTATTGGAGTAGATGGAATACCCTGCGCTGAACCTAGTGAGATGATTGGAATCAAACGAATCGAGGATGTTGCTATTGTCGAGAGAGAGTATGAGAGACGAGCCCGCTGGGCTGCTGGCGGTCAAATCAGTGAGTCGTAGATGGTGAGTAACTGCTCTCTGATTATCTCCTTCGTGTATCGTTCTTCGACCCCCGCGCGCATCGCTGAGGAATCCCATTGATGTGAATGGGCCGCGTTCATGGCTGAAGCAAGGCCAACCACATCATCCACATCCACTAGAATGCCATCTTCTTCACGAACTATGTCATTTGGGCCGCCACAACGGGTTGCCACCACCGGCCTACCAGTCGCGAGTGCTTCAACCAATACTATTCCGAAAGTTTCGTATCTGCTCGGGTGAACGAAGGCGTCGATGTTTTGGAAGAAATGTGGAGCAAGTTCCCTCGGAATGTTGCCTGTGAATGATACTCGATTTGATAGACCTAATTCGGATACCAAATTCTCAAGCCGACCACGCAATGGCCCGTCACCTGCTAACTGAAGTGTACCCTCATCAACTAACGCGAAAGCGCGTAGTAGCGTTTCGTGACCTTTGTCGGCGACCATGTTCGCCATGTATCCCCAGACGAACTCGTTATCTTGGCGTCGGGGAGTCAGAGGAAAGTTGTCAATATCGATCATGTTTGGTACCAATGTAAAGGAATTTTTGGGGATGTTTAGAATCCTGTCCAAATCATCCGCGAGAGAGTTGCTAACTGATGCTAGATATGTTGCTGAAGTGAGTGTTTTTGATGCTGTCGCCCGTTCACGGGGCCCTGCTATACCTCTCGCAAAGATGCTAGCCCCCACAGTGACAACCCATGGAATCCCCTCCCGCTCAGCGATGGCTCTCGCGAGGATTGCCCCCCACATCGTACACTTCGCGTGGATGATGTCCGGTTTTCCGTTAACTTCGGTGTAAGCATCATACATCTTCAACGCTAGTCGTTCTCTTTGCTTCACCGCGGCTCGATAAATTAGTGGAATCCGTTGAAGGGGTCCTGGTTGTCTCAACCGTTGAATCGCTCGTACGACTGTTAGACCATTCTCTTCACTGACTCGCACACCATGAGTTTGTCCACTTAACCAGCCCTTGGAAGGAAGATCGTGGAATTTGGGATATATCACTCCCACCTTATGACCAACCTCTTCGAACATCTCTGCTTGCTCCCGGAAGAAGGTGCCGAGAAGAGGTTCGTTCTCACTTGGATACCATGATGGAATGAATAGAATGTGTAACCTACTCACAAGCGCTCACCCAAAGTTCGCTCTAGGTGACGCGGTCATCATGGTTGTGGAGAAGTTATTCACTCTTCTTCGGAACCAGCAGAACTCTCGGAGGCCGCCGCCGCCGGAGGTGGTGCACCATCACGGAATGCGGAGATGACCTTGGGCTCAAGGGAATCGGAGGGATTTATTACCTCAATACTATCTATTTTCACAAATCGGCGAGAAACACGGTGCCGACTTCCAAAATTCGACTCAACACGGTGTCGGGCATCAGCCTCGTCACTAGCTACAACATCCAGCGTAAATTCTTGAATGTTCTTTCCATTGGGGAAGGACCCCTGCGCACGATAGGCTTGCATCGATGCGCCGACTTAGGGTGTCGTCTTAAACGCGATGGGGCTTGAACCGCCCATGAGTTCGCGCTCCACACCCCTCACATTGGCGCTCCTACTCATGTTCTCCCTCGCTTCCACCCTTCCAAACCCAGAAGGCTCGCGCGCGCTGGCCGATGGCTCCTTGGTAACTGATTATCAAGACAATTCCATTGAATATCAAAGTGATTTTACTTCGGGCCGCAACGCAATTTCCG